>WNFV01001307.1_pt1 | contig 36968 bp, 35 predicted proteins | sample 5400101 | NCBI WGS metagenome assembly WNFV01 (sample SAMN13153361, study PRJNA577476) | soil metagenome | isolation source: 115 cm soil or saprolite under grassland replicate 1 | place: USA:California | collected 2016-06-15 | reverse complement strand
CCCGGCCACCCAGGCGGCGGGAGCGCCGGGCCTGGGCCCGGCTGGCGCTGGGCCATGCTCGCGCGCTGACGATGCTGGTAGGCCGCTGCGACGCCCCCGAGGTACGCCTCGGGCGAGATTCCGGCCGGAGGCGGCGGCCGCAGGCGGGCCGCGAGCGGGCCGGCGAGCTGCTGGGCGAGGGCGGCCCTTGGCGCTGGCGGGAGGCTCGGCGCCCGAAGCAGGAAGCTGCGCACCGCCTGGTACTCCTCGGTGGTGAGCCGGGCCACGTCGAGCGTGGCCGTGTAGGACTCGTAGCCGGGCGGCGGCGCGAAGCTGACCGGGACCGGGGCGGCCAGGCCGCTGCGCTCCCGCAGGACCAGCGTGCCCGCGACCAGGTCGCCGAGCCGCTGGTTGTCCCGCGTGAACAGGATGAACACCACGGCGAAGAACCCAAGCCCGAGGAAGAAGTCGACCAGGCCGAGCAGGGTCCGGATGGCGGCGTGCCTGAACCGCACCGGTGCCCCCTCCCGGGTGACCACCCGCAGGCCGAGCGCTGCCTTGCCGGGCGTCCGCCCCCGCCACAGCGTCTCGAAGGCGATGAAGTAGCCGAAGAACCAGCTCGGCAGGAGCACCAGCACCAGCGCGAGCCCGGTCCACTCGGGCAGGTCCGAGCCTGCCACGTTGCCGGTCAGGGCGACCGCGAACAGCAGCACGAACACCCCGGCGGTGACGATGAGCTGGTCGAGGAGTGACGATGAGCTGGTCGAGGAAGTAGGCGAGGATCCGCGAGCCGATGTTGGCGGTACGGAACTCCAGGGCGACCGCCTCCGGGGTCACCATGCGGGTCGGCTCGGCCTGCGCCATCTCCGTCGACATCCCTTCCGACCGTTACCAGTTCAGTGAGCGTCTGTGGCTGCTCCCTGCCTGGTACCCCTGTTCGGGGTTCCTCGCCCCTGTGGGGGGCTTGGTTCTGGTGTCGCAGGCCCCCGCCGCCTCGCGGTGGTCTTCTGGGGCCTCGCACGCCCACCCGATGGGTGAGCCTGCCCGCCGTGGTCACCCACGAGCGGCACCGGGGCGGCAACTCCACCCCGCTGGACATCCCGGTCATCGACTGGTCCGGTCCAGTCACGGAGGTTGCGGGCCGCGTTGGCGTTGCGGTCCACGAGCTGCCCACACGCGGGGCACACCCACACCCGCTCACCGAGTTGGAGGTCGGCGCGGTAGCCGCCGCAGCCGTGGTGGGTCTTGGACGACGCGAACCACCGGTCGGCCACCACCAGCGCACCGCCTGCCCAGGCGCACTTGTACGCCAGGGTCGGGCGGACCCGGCCGATCCCGGCCTGGTACACGCTGCGCCGGAACGCCCGCCGACCCATGCCACGGGCCATCGCGGCGATGTCGAGGTCCTCGACGACGACGGTGGGGTAGCGGCGGGTCAGCCTGGTGGTGAGGGTGTGCACCTGGTGGGCGCGGAGGTTCGCCGCCCGCCGGTCCAGGGCCGCCAGCTTGGCTTTCGCCTGGCGGTGCCCTCGGGAGCCGACGACCCGGCGCGACAGTTGCCGGGCGACCCGGCGGCGCTGCTGTTGCACAACCGCCCGCCACGACCCTGCTCGGTGAGGGTCATCGACAGGATCCGCGCCCGGCCCTTGGCGAGCAGGCGCTCCAGGCGCCGGGTGTTCTCCTTGGACCGGAGCCGGCCGATCACCGGCACGACAAGGTGGCGCCGGTCGGACTCCAGACGCATCGCGCCGGTGGTGAAGCGGACCCGGCCGCGGTCATGGTGGCGGGCCTTGAACCGGGGGAACCCGACCCGCCGGCCGCCGCGGCGGCCGTGCCTGGCCGCCGACCAGTTGCGCAGCGCCGCGACCAGGTCGGCGATCCCGCAGGCGTAGGCCTCCTTGGAGCATTCCCGCCACCACGGGGCGACCTGGTGCTTGGCCTGGTTCCACTCGCGGCGGAGGGCGGGGAGGGTCCACGCCAGTGCTGGGACCGTCGGATCGGCCGTGCGGGCGTCCAGATTGGCCTTCACCAGGGCGAGCGCCCAGTTGTACGCGAACCGGCGGGCGCCGAGGTGCTGGGCGATCCCTGAGCGCTGCTGCGGGGTGGTCGGTTCGACCTCGAAGCGCCACCCGCGGGCGACCCAGCCCTCGGGGACCGCAAACCGCCGCCCCGCCATCAACCGCCGCCGTCCTGGCCGCTGCCGGCGGGACCGGGACCAGGCGGCTGCTTGGCGCAGGTGACGGCGCGCAGCGCACGGTTGCGGGCGCCGCGGCGGCCATGCAGCCGGGCGCAGAAGCTGGTGAGCACGTCGACCATGTCCCCCGCCAGGTCGTGGGTGGTCTCACCAAGGTCGGCCACCACCAGTTCGCGGCCCTGCGCAGCCAGCGCCGCCTCCAGATACTCCACGCCGAAGCGGGCCAGCCGGTCCCGGCGCTCCACCACGATGATGCGCACCTGCGGGTCGGCGAGCAGCCGCTTGAGCCGTGGCCGCCTGCCGCTCGTGGCGGGGCCGACCTCGGTGACCACCTCGGCCACCGAGACGCCCTGGCCGGTCGCCCATGCGGTCAGCCGGGCGACCTGGCGGTCCAGGTCAGCGCGCTGGTCGTGGGCGGAGACCCGCGCGTACACAACGGCACGCCCGCCCAGCGGGCCGCCGGGCGTGTCGACCAGGATCGTGCCAGACGCCAGCCGACGCGCGGGGACCGGCATGGTGTCCTGGCGGAACCAGCGGTAGGCGGTCTGGGGGTGCACGCCGTTGGCGCGTGCCCACTCGGCAAGTTTCATGCCGCCACACTAGCACATACGTTCGATCACAAAAACTCACACAACATGGAGCAGACGCGACCGTGACCAGCAGGCGGCCTTGCACCAGGTGCGGCCGCGGCGAATGCCCGCGGGAAGGCCTCCCGGTCGACCGGGATGGCGCCGCGCCCTGCGGGTCTGGTCGTCGCGGTGGACCGGTGGGGCTGCCTCTGCGACGATGCCGCCGTCCAGGAGGGAGGCCCTGATGACCGTAGAGAACGTACCGGCGCCCTACCAGGCGCTGCCCGAGGACTGGCAGCGGGCGCTCGTGATCGTCGCCCACCCCGACGACGTCGAGTACGGCGGGGCCGCCGCCGTCGCCCGCTGGACCGGGCAGCGCAAGGAGGTGGCGTACTCCCTGGTCACCAGCGGTGAGGCGGGCATCGACGCGATGCCCCCGGACAAGGCCGGACCGGTCCGCGAGGCCGAGGAGCGCGCCTCGGCGCAGCTCGTCGGCGTGCACGCGGTCGAGTTCCTCGGCCACCCCGACGGGATCGTCGAGTACGGCCTGCCGCTGCGCCGCGACCTCGCCCGCGCCATCCGCCGCCACCGCCCCGAGATCGTGGTCACCTCGAACTTCCGCGACAGCTGGGGCGGCGTCTTCCCCAACCAGGCCGACCACATCGCGGTCGGGCGCGCGGCCCTCGACGCCGCCAGGGACGCCGGCAACCGCTGGGTGTTCCCGGGAGTCGGCGCTGAGCCCTGGAGCGGCGTGCGAGCGGTGTGGGCGCTCGGCTCACCAGAGGCCGGGCACGCCGTCGACGTCACCGAGACCTTCGCCGTGGGGGTGGCGTCCCTGCGCGCCCACGAGACCTACCTCACGGGTCTCGGCGCCGACAGCCCGGACCCCGAGGAGTTCCTCGAGAGCTTCGCGCGCGCCGCGGGGACCAGGCTCGGCTGCAAGTTGGCGGTGTCGTTCGAGGTCTACCCGCTGCAGTTCCTGTGAGATCCTCCGGGCGCTCACCCTCCATCCCTCCAGGAGCTACCAGCCGGGACCAGGCAGCTGACCTGCGGGCGGTGGGTCCTCCGCCTCCCTGCCACCGGTCGTCGTCCGACGCCGCCAGCCGTAGAATCGGCCGGTGGACATCGACCGCTACATCGCCGTCAACGGGCCGGTCTGGGCCCGGCTGGCCGAGCTGACCGGCCGGGCCCAGCGCGGCGTCGGCCGGCTGCCCGCCGCCGAGCTCGACGAGCTGGTCCGGCTCTACCAGCGGGTCGCCAGCCACCTCTCCTACGCACAGACCTACTACCGCGACCCGGCCCTCACCGCCAAGCTCAGCGGGCTGGTGGCCCGGTCGGCGGCGGTGGTCTACGGCACCCGGCCACGCACGTTGCGCGTGCTCGGGTGCTTCTTCACCAGCACGTTCCCGGCCGCGGTGTGGCACCTGCGCCAGTTCGTGCTCGCCGCCACCCTGCTCAGCCTGGTCCCGGCGCTCGCCCTCGGCATCTGGATCGCTCGCTCGACCGCCGCGGTCGAGGCGATCGGTCCGCCGGCGGTGCGCGAGGCCTACGTCAACCGCGACTTCGAGGCCTACTACTCGTCCGAGCCCGCCGGCGCGTTCGCGTCCCAGGTGTTCAGCAACAACGTGCAGGTCGCGTTCCTTGCGTTTGCCCTTGGCATCCTGTTCTGCGTAGGCACCGCCTACGTGCTGGTGCTCAACGGCGCCCAGCTCGGGCTGGTGACCGGGCTCTTCGCGGCCGTGGGCCAGTCGCCCAAGTTCTGGGGCCTGGTCCTGCCCCACGGCCTGCTGGAGCTCACCAGCGTGTTCGTTGCCGGCGCAGGCGGCCTGCGGCTGGGCTGGGCCCTGATCGATCCCGGCGACCGGAGTCGTGCAGCCGCGCTGGCCGAGGAGGGCAGGCGGGCGGTGGTGATCGTGCTCGGGCTCATCCTGGCCTTCGCCGTCGCCGGCACCATCGAGGGGTTCGTCACCGGCCGGCCCTGGCCGACCTTCGTCCGGGTCGGGATCGGCGTGGTCGCCGAGGCCGCCTTCCTCGCCTACGTCGTGGTGCTGGGCCGGGCGGCCGCGGCCCGGGGGGTGACCGGCGCCCTCGGCGAGGAGGACACCGGCTGGCTCGCGCCCGGGGACGAGCCCGCCCACGCGCCGCTCCGGCCCGCCGCTCAGAGCCGCCCGGTCGCCTTGACCCGCAGGTAGGCGTCTGCCAGCTCGGGCGCGAGCCGCCCGGGTCGGTCGTCCACCACCACCGCGCCAAGGCCGCGCAGTCGCGCCACCGTCCGCCGCCGCTCGGCTAGGGCTGCGGTCGCCGCCGCCTTCCGGTAGGCGGCCCCGGCCTCGGCCGGGGTCGACCGCGCCCAGGTCGCCACGTCGGGGTCGGCGACGCTGGCCACCACCACCAGGTGGTTGCGGGCGATCAGCGGCAGGGCGGGCAGCAGGGTCTCGCTGACCGCCTGCTCGGCCAGCTCGGTGAGCACCACCAGCATCGCCCGGCGCCGGAACCGGATCAGGGTCTCGGCGAACGCGCCCCGGTAGTCGCTCTCGACCAGCTCCGGCTCGAGCGCGTACATCGCCTCTGTGACCCGGGAGAGCTGGTCGTGCGCGTGCCCCGGGCCGACCACGGCCCGCACCTCCCGGTCGAACGCGACCAGCCCGGCGCGGTCGCCCAGCCGGGTCGCGACCGCGGTCAGCATCATCACCGCGTCCATGGCGTGGTCGAGGCGGGGGACCCCCTCCACCCGCCCTGCCATGGTGCGGCCGGCGTCGAGCAGCAGCAGCACCGTCTGGTTGCGCTCGGCCCGGTAGGTGCGCACGATCGGCTTGCCCGCGCGGGCGGTGGCCGCCCAGTCCATGCGCCGGAACTCGTCGTCCACGCTGTACTCGCGCAACGCGTCGAACTCGGTGCCGCCGCCCCGGCCCTGGGCCGACCGCAGCCCCACCTCGAGGATGCGCGCCTTGTCGATGCGCAGCTCCGCCTCGTCCCGCGAGGTGAACGGCGGGTACACCCGGAGCGTGCCTGGCAGGCGGCGCCGGCCCTGGCGGGCGGCCAGCCCGAGCGGTCCCTCGACCCGGAGCACGACCTCGGTGGGCGTGAAGCGCCCCCGGCGCGTCGGCCGGATCGCGGTCGCGGCCATGGCCCGCCCGTTGGCGGGCACGGTGAGCCGGGCCCGCCTGGTCGTCGCCGACAGCGACGGGGCGAGCTCGTCGGCCAGCCGGGCCCGGACCGCACGGCCGGCGCCGGGCCCGCGCCGGTTGGCGAGCCGCCAGGTGACGGTGGCGTCGCCGCCGAGCGGCACGATGCCGGGCAGCTCGCGCTCGACGTCGAGGTCGGCCGGCCTGGCCGCGAGCAGCCAGTCGGCCACCGCCACGGCCAGCAGCGCGCCGTTGGCCACGACCAGCCCGAACGGGGGCGCCAACGGCACGAGCAGCACCGCCACCGAGGCGAGCGCGGCGGCCGCGGCCAGCCGCCAGGTCGGCAGGGGCACGGCTACCTCCGCCGCCCGCCGGGTGCGCCCGCCGGGGCCCGGCTCCCGGGTGCGCCCGCCGGGCTGCCTGGCGCCGCGCCTGCCGGGGTCCGGCTCCCGGGTGCGCCCGCCGGGCTGCCTGGCGCCGCGCCTGCCGGGACCCGGCTCCCGGGTGCGCCCGCCGGGCTCATCGGGGCACCGGGACTGAGGCGAGGATGCCGTCGAGCACCCCGTCGGCGGTCACGCCCTCCAGCTCGACCTCGGGCCGGAGCTGGACCCGGTGGCGCAGGGTGGGCTTGGCCATCGCCTTCACCTCGTCCGGGGAGACGAACTGCCTGCCGGCCAGCCACGACCACGCCTTGGCAGCGTGCAGGAGCATGGTCGCCCCCCGGGGCGACACCCCCAGTGAGAGCGACGGCGACTCCCTGGTCGCCCGGGCGATGGCCACGATGTAGGCCTGGACGCGGGGGTCGACCGGGACCCCGCCGACCTCCTTGCGGCCCTCGGCCAGGTCCTCGGCCCCGGCCACCGCCCGCACCCCGAGGGTGCCGAGGTCGTGGGGGTCCATGCCGGCATGGTGGCGGGCCAGGACCGCCTGCTCCTGCTCGGAGGTCGGGTAGCCGACCACGAGCTTGAACAGGAACCGGTCGAGCTGCGCCTCGGGCAGCGGGTAGGTGCCCTCGTACTCGACCGGGTTCTGGGTGGCCACCACCAGGAACGGGTCGGGCAGCCGGTGGGCCTGGCCCTCGACCGAGACCTGGCGCTCCTCCATCGCCTCGAGCAGCGCCGCCTGCGTCTTCGGCGGGGTGCGGTTGATCTCGTCGGCGAGCAGCAGGTTGGTGAACGCCGGCCCCTGCCGGAACCGGAACGAGCCGTCGCGCTGCTCGAAGATGACCTGTCCGGTGATGTCGGAGGGCATCAGGTCGGGGGTGAACTGGACCCGCTTGAAGTCCAGGGCGAGGGTCGCGGCCATGGTCTTCACCAGCAGGGTCTTGGCCACCCCTGGCACACCCTCGAGCAGCACGTGGCCGCGCACGAGCAGCGCGGCGACCAGGCCGGACACGGCGCCGTCCTGGCCGACGACCGCCTTGGCGATCTCCTCGCGGACGCGCAGGACGGCTTCTCTAGCGGACACTGGTGACCTCCCGGCGGACTGCGTCGATGGCATGGGCGAGCGCGACGAGCCCGGCCTCGTCGCGGGGGGTGGCGGCCGTGAGCGCGGTCAGCACCCGCTCCCGGGGGACGTTGGTGCTGGCCGCGGCGGCGTCGGCCACCTGGTCGGGCGGGGCGGAGGCGGGCAGGCCGAGCCGTTCAGCCAGGGCCCGCCGCAGGTCGTTCGTGAGCAGGCCGGCCGCCTGGCCGCGACCCTTGGCTCGCTGCAGCAGGTTGCCGACGGCCACGACCAGCTCGGAGCCCGGGATCTGCACCGGCTGCGGCTCGGTCACCGGCCGGCCCAGGCGGCGGGCCCGCCACAGCACGAGCACCGCGAACGCGACCACGAGCTGCCACAGCGCGAGCTTCACCCGGGGCGCGACGAGGTCGGTGAGGCTCCGGGTGCCGCCACCGGGCGGCGGGGGTCGCAGGACCGTCACCTGCGTCCCGGCGGCCGGGGCGAGCAGGCTCGCCGCCAGCACCGCGTTGTCGGCCTTGCCGAGCTGCTGGTTCACGAGCGCGCTGGCCCCGCCCAGGCGGACGATCGTGCCCGACCCGAGCGGTTGGACGACCAGCCATGACCCCTTGCCACGCGGGTAGCAGCCCTGCGCCCCGCCCGGCACCTCGAACACGATGCCGTCGGGGGCGGACACGCGGCCTGCGTCGCGGAGAGCGGGCAGGGCGCAGTCTCGTTCGAGCTCGGGGTCGAGCGGGCCGATCGCGGTGCTCCCGGCCGGCTCCAGCCTGGTGATCTCGGAGCCGGGATCGGTGACGACCAGGGTGCCCCCGCGCCGTACCCAGGCAAGCAGGCCGTCCCGCCGCCCGGGGCCCAGGTCGTCGGTGAGCAGCAGCGCGGTTGCGGCAGGGCCGGCCGGCAGCTCGCTGGTGACCTCGACCCGGGCGCCGACCTCGCCGAGCACCTCCACGAGCGCCTTGGTGCCGAGCGGGCCGGGCGAGGCCGGGTCGAGCGGGGCGCCCCCCTCGGGCCGCTGCCCGCCAAGGTAGACGACCAGCAGCACCCCGACCGCGACCGCGACCCACGGCAGCGCCCGCCCCACGCGGCTCATCGACGCCCCGCCCGCGGTCGGCGCCGCGCCGGTTCCCGTCCGGCTCCGGGTGCGCCCGCCCGCGGTCGGCGCCGCGCCGGTTCCCGTCCGGCTCCGGGTGCGCCCGCCCTTCTCATGTCGCCGCCCGTGCGAGGACCCGTTCGGCCAGGACGCGAAAGCGCGACGCCTCGGGCTGACCGGTCCGCCGCCCGCCATACCAGGCCAGCTCGAACAGCTCGGTGGCGCTGGCGAAGTCGTCCGCGGCTGCCGGCACGTTGCGCCCGACCTCGCCCCGGTACTCGCCCGCGGTCCGCCCGGGGATCTCCTCGACCAGCCCGCGGCCGGCCAGGTCGGCCACGAGCGCGCGGTAGCGGCAGCGCACGGCCTGCCGCCACTCGCCGGAGCGCTCGTGGGCCTCAGCCTCGGCCCGCCAGTCGGCCGCCGACCGGCCAGGCGGCGCCTGCCGGGCCGCGGCCGCCTCCGGGTCGGAGGTCAGGCCGCGCGAGAACCGGAAGACGAGCACGCCAAGGCCGGCCAGGACCAGCAGCAGGACCCCGATGCCGATCAGCGACCCGGTGCCGGTGCCGCTCAGCGCGGCGATCAACCGGCCGATCTGGTTGAGCACCCAGTCGATCACCAGGTCGGGCAGGGAGCGGCGCAACTCCCGGTACTCCGGCTTGGCCAGCACTTCGCGGACCGCCCGGCGCACCTCGTCGGGGTCCCGCGACGGGGCGGGCAGGTCGGCCCGTGCCGTGGCCGCTCCGGCCAGCAGCATGCCTGCCGCGACGACCAGGACGGCCGCGGCGGCCTTAGGGCCCGCCGGCCAACAACCTGGCCGTTTCATCCCTGAGACACCGAGGTGAGCGGCACTCGACCTGGCCGGGTTATTGGGCGGCGAGCCCTTAGGGCGCGGGGCGGGCGCCACGGTCGAGGTTGGCCGCCATCATCTGGAGGTCCAGGCCCTCCTGGCGGATCCGCGCATCGAAGTACAGCAGGGTCGCCACGATGGTCACGAACGGGGTCGTGATCAGCGCTGGCAGGATGCTGCCGAGCGCGAGCAGCGGCCAGCCGTTGCGCAGCCCGACCAGCTGGGCGGCCACGCTGAACGGGGTGCCGAGGACGTTGCCGAGGAACGACGCCATGACGCCGGCGAGCACCGCGATCCCGAGCGTCTGCCAGAACCTCGGCCTGACCAGCGTGGCCGACCGGCTCATGGCCTGGATCGGCCCGATCTCCTCGACCACGATGGCCGGGGTGGTGAGCACGAAGAAGGTCATCGGCACCAGCGCGCCGACGAGGCAGGCCACCAGCCCGACCAGCTCGAGCAGGTGGACGCAGAAGAAGCCGAGCAGCAGGGCCCAGAACCAGCGCGCGGTCGTCCTGATCGCCTGCCCCGGCTGCATCTGCTCGCCGAGGTAGCTGGCGGCCACCACCCTGGTCAGCACGCCGCCCACGAACGGCGTGACCAGCAGGCTCACCAGCAGGCTGAGCCCGATGCCGATGAACTGGCCGGTCGAGGGGGACGCGGCCGGGTCGACCAGCGACGGGTCGCTGATCACGTCGAGCAGGCCCTGGCCGCCGAGCACGTCGCGCTGCAGGAACGCCACCACGATGTTGACGGGGATCACGAAGACCGCGCTGACCAGCAGGATCGTGCGCAGGTTGGCCTTCAGGAGCCGGAACGCGCCATCCATGACGTCGCCCAGGGCCATCGGGTGCAGCGGCAGCGGGCCGGTCCGCTCGCTGCCCGCCTTGGGAAGCTGGGGTGGCCAGCCTCCGGGATACCCCCAGCCCGGGGCTTGGTCCGCCGGTGGCCAGCCGGGCTGGCCGCCCCAGCCCGGCCCGGGCGGCTCGGCCGGGCGGTGGTCTCCCGGTGGTCCTGGCGGCGGCCCCTGGCTTCCTCCGACCTGTGGGCCCCACTGGGGCGGTTGGCTGCTCACGACCTTCCCTTTCCCATCCGGATGACCCACGGCGCGCCGGTGCTGTTCACCGGTGGCCATGGCCACGTCACCGGTGGGATTCTCAGGGTGGCACCGGTGCCGGTCAACGCGGTGGCGCTCCTAGTGAGAGGGTCGCGCAGGTGCGGGCTCCCGGTTCGGCCGCCAAACATGACATCCTTGCCCGGTTGCAGAGCGTGAGGGAGGTATCGGCTTTGAAGGGCAGAGTGCTGGTGGTGGACGACGATCCATCGCTCAACGAGATGCTCGGCATCGTCCTGCGCCAGGAAGGGTTCGAGCCGGTGTTCGTGCGCTCGGGCGACCAGGCCATCGCAGCGTTCCACCAGGCCAAACCCGACCTGGTCCTGCTCGATCTCATGCTGCCGGGCAAGGACGGCCTCGAGATCTGCCGCGAGCTGCGCCTGGAGTCGGGCGTGCCGATCGTCATGCTCACCGCCAAGACCGACACGGTCGACATCGTGCTCGGCCTCGAGTCGGGGGCCGACGACTACATCACCAAGCCGTTCTCGGCCAAGGAGCTGGTGGCCCGGGTGCGCGCCCGGCTCCGGCGGCGCGACACCGAGGGAGCCGAGACGCTCCGTTTCCACGACATGGAGATGGACGTGATGGCCCATCAGGTGACCAAGGGCGGCAAGCCGGTCAACCTGACCCCGCTCGAGTTCGAGCTGCTGGCCACCCTGGCCCGGCGGCCCCGCCAGGTGTTCACCCGCGAGGTGCTGCTCGAGCAGGTCTGGGGATACCGGTACGCTGGGGACACGCGGCTGGTCAACGTCCACGTCCAGCGCCTGCGGGCCAAGATCGAGGACGACCCGGAGAACCCCAGGGTGGTCCAGACCGTCCGCGGGGTCGGGTACCGGATCGGCCCGGAGGGAGGAGCTGGCGACGCCTCGCGGCTCGACGACCAGGATGCATGACGACGACCAGGATGCGTGACGAAGAAGAGCAGCCAGTGCACCGCTTCGCCCCTCCCCGCCTCGACCTGCGCGCCAGGGTGGTCCTGTTCACCTCGGCCATCGTGGTCACGTCGCTGCTGCTGCTTGGCACCGCGCTGCACGCGCTGTTGGCCCGGTCGCTCTACACCCAGCAGTACCAGCAGGCCGCCCACGAGGTCGGCCGGCTCCGTGCACAGGCCGCGAGCACGCTGGCCGCCGACGCCGGCCTGCCCGACGACCGGGTGCAGCCCCGCATCATGGAGCAGCTCACCTCTGGGCAGGGCGCGGGCAACCCGAGCTTCATGGCGGTGGTGCTGATCGCGCCGGAGCGCTCCCAGAGCTCCGACGACCGCTTCAAGCCCACCGACGTCCCGGCCGGGCTGGTCAACCGCGTCTTTACCCGGTCGGAGATCGCCGCCCTCTACATCGACACGCCTCCGGGCGTGCAGGGCGGGCGCATGCTCGTCGTCGGCGCCCCGGTCCGCTCCGAGCAGGGCGACTACCAGGCCTACTTCTTCTACCCGCTGGCCTTCCAGGAAGCCACCCTCAGCCTGCTCACCAACTTCCTGCTCATCGTGGGCGTCGGCCTGCTCGCCGCGGTCGTGATCATGACCGCCATCTCGATCGGCCGGGTCCTCAAGCCGATCCAGCGGGCCCGCGACGTCGCCGAGGAGATCGCGGCCGGCAACCTCACCGCGCGCATCCCCGAGGCCACCACCCAGGACGACTTCGGCCGGCTGGCCGAGTCCTTCAACCGCATGACCGACGCCCTGGCCCAGAAGATCGGCGAGCTCGAGCACGTCTCGAGCCTGCAAGCCCGCTTCGTGTCCGACGTCAGCCACGAGCTGCGCACCCCGCTCGCCACCGTGCGCATGGCCGCCGACTACATCCACGCCGCCCGGGCCGGCCTGCCAGCCGACGCACAGCGCGCCGCCGTGCTGCTCGAACGCGAGCTGGAGCGCTTCGAGAACCTGCTCGAGGACCTGCTCGAGATCAGCCGCTTCGACGCCGGCGTGATCAACCTCGAGCCGGTCGAGATCGACCTGTCCGGCCTGCTCGACGAGGTGGTCGACGCCCTGGACGCCATCGCGCACGGTCGTAAGGTCAACGTCTCCCTGCGGGTGGACCGAGACGAAGGGCCGGCGCTGGTGGCCGCCGACCCCCGCCGGCTCGACCGCGTGTTCTCCAACCTGGTCAAGAACGCCATCGAGCACACCAGCGAGGGGGCGGTCCAGGTCGAGGTGGCCCGGCGTGGGGACGAGGTCGTGGTGGTGGTCGAGGACGAGGGGGAGGGCATACCCGCCGAGGACCTGCCCCACATCTTCGAGCGCTTCTACCGGGCCGACGTGCACCGGGCCCGCACGCTGGGCGGCACCGGCCTCGGTCTGGCCATCGCGCTCGAGAACGTGAACCTCCACAAGGGGTCGATCACGGTGACCTCCACGGTCGGCCAGGGCTCGGCCTTCACGGTGATCCTGCCGGCCTCGGCGCCGCAGCCCACGCGCCCGCCGGGCGAGGAGCGCGGCCGCGAGCCGAGCCCGGCCGAGCCCGAGGTGGTCGTGGGTGGCTGAGCGCCGCTGGCCCTGGCGGATCGCCGCCCTCGCCTGCCTGGCCCTTGCGGCCTGCACGGCCGGGGTGCCGCCCACCGGCGAGGTGACCACCGTCGCCCAGGTCGCAGCCCCGCCCGACGAGGGCCCGAGCGTCGACGACCCCCTCAGCGCCGGGCCCGAGCGCGGCATCAAGGAGATCGACCTCGTGGCCCGGTTCATGCGGGTCATGGCCCGCGGCGACCCGGCGGAGGCGGCCAAGTGGGTGGCGCCGGGCAGCGCCCGGAGGCCGCTCGACGCCTGGAAGGGCGCGCAGACGGTGCTGGTCTACGAGACCCGGTCGGCGACCCCGGCCGAGGCCATGGCGTCCGGCACCGCCGACGAGACGGCCGTCGTCGTCGGGGTCAGGCAGGTCGGCCGTCTCGACGGCCACGAGTGGACGCCGCTGGACGGGCCCGAGTCGCTCACCTTCCATCTGCGCAGGGTCGACACCGAGTGGCGGATCACCGACCCGCCCGCCGCGCCCTGGGTGGACGAGGAGAGCTTCAAGCAGCAGTACCGGCGCACCGAGCTGTTCATGGCCTCCCGCGACCTGCGCCACGTGGTCCCGACCCCCGTGCTGTTCGAGGACCGCAGCGCCGGCGGCGACAGGGTCGCCAGCGTCCAGGGGCGCACCGCGGCCGCGTTGCGCCTGCTGCTGAGGGGCCCGCCCGGCCGGGTCGCGAAGGCGCTGGCCACCGCGATCCCGCCAGGCACCCGCCTGCTGTCGGTCACCTACGACGCCGAGCCGGGCGTCGTCACCGTCAACCTGTCCCGCGAGTTCACCGCGGCCGGCGGGTCCGGCTCGGGCCGGCTGCGCATGGGCCAGCTCGTGTGGACGGTCAACCGCCTCACCCCGACCGCCCAGGTCCAGGTCCGGGCCGACGGCCGCCCGCTCGGCAAGGTGGGCGCCGACGGGTTCCCGGCCAACGGCCCCTACCGCCGGACCGCGCCCGAGCTCGCCGACCTGTGGCCCCAGCGGCGCGCCAACGGCGCCCTGGTGGCGTTCGTCCGCGACGGCCAGGTCCTCACCGTCCCGGCCGACCAGCTCCGCGCCGAGCCGCGTCCTCTCCAGCTCACCGTGCCCGGCACCAAGTCGGCACCCACCTGGTCGCCGGACGGCGGCCGCATCGCCTACCTGGTGGGGGAGATGGGCAAGCCGCACACCCTGTGGACCGCCTCCAGGAGCGGCGCGTCGCCCGTGGCCACCGATCTCCAGGGCGTCCTGTCGCCCCCGTCGTGGGCGCCCGGCAGTCCCGCCCGCCTGCTCGCGCTGAAGCGCCAGGGCTCCCGGGTGGAGCTGTGGTCGGTGAACGCCGACTCGGGCAAGGCCACCAGGCTCGGCCTCGGCCCGCTCCCGGCCGGGCTCGAGCCCACGCTGGTCCGCGTCAGCCCCGACGGCTGCTTCGTGCTGGCCGTGCTGGCACGGCCCGGGCCCGGCTACCCGTTCGAGGCCGGCGGTGGCCTGTACCTCGGCGTCCTCGGCGCCAGCGGCGTCACCGCGTGGATCCCCCACCCTCTCGCCCCAGGGCTCGGCGCGGCATCCAGCCCGGTCTGGGTCGACCCGGTCACCGTCGCCTTCGTCAGCGACGGCGAGAGCCGCTACGACCGGAAGAAGCTGTGGACCGTGAAGGTCGACGGCTGGGGCCCGACCCTGGTGCTCAGCCCCGGCCGCGGCTCCGAGCTGGGGGTCGACATCGACGGCGAGCTGACCGTCGACCCGGCCGGCGAGGCCTTCGTGTTCAAGTCGCCGTCCGACATCGGCACCTCCCTGTGGATGGTCAACCGCGACGGGCGCGGCCTGAAGGCGCTCACCTCCCCGGACGACACCTACTTCGACGGCGACCCGAGCTTCGCCAGCCGCTGACCCGTGCCGGTTGCCCCAGCCTGTGCCGGTGGGCCGTGCCGGTTGCCCCAGCCTGTGCCGGTTGCCCCAGCCTGTGCCGGTGGGCCGTGCCGGTGGGCCGTGCCGGTGGGCCCAGCCTGTGCCGGTGGGCCCAGCCTGTGCCGGTGGGCCCAGCCCGTGCCGGCCGGGCTGTGGACGCCGGCTGCGGTGCCGACGGGGGCCGGCTACGCTCCGGGGATGCGTCCCCCGTCCCGTCCGGCAGCCTGGCGGGTGCCCGCGCTCGCCGGGCTCGTCGCGGTCGTGCTGCGCCCCGCCGCCTGCCTGGCCTGCGACCGGCCCCAGGCCTGGCCCTGCTGCGCCGCCTGCCTGCCGCCCGAGCCGGCCGGTGCCGGGCCGTGGCGGCTGGCCGCCGACCCGGGCCTGCCCTTTTGGGCACTCGGCCCCTACCGCGGCGCCCTCCGCGACGCGGTGCTGACCGGCAAGCTCCGATCCCAGCCGGCCGCCCTGACCGCCCTCGGCCGGCGCCTCGGCGCCGCCATGGCGGCGGCCGGGGCCGGCGCCGACCTGGTCACCTGGATTCCCGCCGCACCAACGGGCGGCCTGCCGAGAGACCACGCCCGGCGGGTGGCCGCCGGCGTGGCCGCCGTCCTCGACCTGCCCGCGGTCGGCCTGCTCGTCCCGGTCCCAGGCCGGGACCTCGGCCGGGACCGGGGCGCCGGCCGGGCCGCAGCCCGACCACCGCCCAGGCCCCGGCAGCGGCTCGCCGGCGGGCGTGTGCTGGTCGTCGATGACCTCGCCACCACCGGCGCCACCCTGGCCGGCGCGGCCGCCGCGCTCCGGCACGCCGGCGCCCACCGGGTGGAGGCCGCCGTGCTCGCCGCCGCGCCCACCGCGTTCGGGCCGCCACCCCCCGGCGAGGACTCGCTCCGCCGTCCGGCCGGGCTCGGGTGACCCCACTCGGTCGCCCGGCCGGGCTCGAAGATGACCCGCTGGGTGGGCCCGCCCGGCTCGGGGTGACCCACTCGGTCGCCCGGCCGGGCTCAAAGAGGACCCGCTGGGCGGCCCAGCCGGGCTGGGGTCCTCCTGAAGTCCGGGTCGGGTTCGTCCGAGATTCGGCCTGGGCGGGCGCGGACGAGCCCGGGTGCCCGGGTCCGGTCCGGCAGCCTCTGCGCGGCTGTCCAGGTCCCGGAGCGCGCCGTTCGTCGGGATCCTGATCGGGCGGGTTCCGCCGTCCGGTATTTCCGACCAGTACGAGCAACCCGGTGTTTCCGCAGCTCAATGCGGCGTATTGTAGAGTTGTGGCCGCGTTGACCCGGTGTAGAATCCGGCCAATATGACCTGGTGCCTGTGAAGGAGACCAGTTCGGATGCCGAGTGATCGTGGCGGACCGACTCGCTTACCTATGTCGTGACGACATCGAGCGGGACCGGACGAGGCGTGTGCCCGCCTCCGAGGCCATCGGCCGACGACCAGGAGGGAGAGCTGCCATGCAGGTAACGGTGAAGGGTAAGAACACCGACGTATCCGACAAGCTCCGGGCCCACGCCGAGCGCAAGCTCGCCAAGGTCCAGCGCTTCGACGACCGCATCCTGGCCATGGACGTCGAGTTCTCCGAGGAGCGCAACCCCCGCGTGGCCGACGCCCACCGGGTCGAGGTCACCCTCACCACCAAGTCCCGGCTCGTCCGTGCCCACGCCAGCGCGCCCGACCCCACCGCTGCCATCGACCGGGTCATCGACCGGCTCAAGACCCAGATCAAGAAGCTCAAGACCCGCAGGGTCGACCGGACCAAGCACGCCGAGGGCACCAAGTCGCTCGCCCCGCTCCTCGACGACGGCGTCGAGGCCGGTGGGCAGGCCGTCGGCGCATCGTTGGTCCGTTTCAAGCGGATCGAGATGAAACCGATGGCCCCGGAAGAGGCGATCGAGCGCATGGATCTCCTGGGTCATGACTTCTACCTGTTCACCAACGCCGAGACCGAACAGGCCAACGTCGTGTACCGTCGGCGTAGCGGCGATTTCGGGCTCATCGAGCCGGAGGCCTAGCGAGCGTTGAAACTCGTCCGGACCGACGATGCCGACCGGCATGACGACCAGCATGACGACACTCGAGAAGTGAGAGGGGAGAGCGTGGCGGACGACCGGCAGGCGCGACCGCGGGGCGCAGGAGACGCCATCCGCGTGCTGATCGTGGATGACCACGCGTTGTTCCGCCGTGGGCTCGAGATGGTCCTCGAGCAGGAGGACGACGTCGACGTCGCAGGAGAGGCCGGCGACGGCGCCGAGGCGATCGAGAAGGCCCAGGAGCTGATGCCCGACGTCGTGCTCATGGACGTGCGCATGCCACGCCGCGGCGGCATCGAGGCGACCCAGGCCATCAAGGACCTCATCCCCCACGTCAAGATCCTGATGCTCACGATCTCCGACGAGGAAGCCGACCTCTACGACGCCATCAAGGCGGGCGCCAACGGCTACCTCCTCAAGGAGATCTCGATCGAGGAGGTCGCCAACGCGATCCGCTCGGTCGCCCAGGGCCAGTCCCTCATCTCCCCGTCGATGGCCTCCAAGCTCCTCAACGAGTTCGCCACCATGGTCAAGCGGGCCGACGAGAAGCAGCAGCTCCCCACCCCGCGCCTGACCGACCGCGAGATGGAGGTCCTCAAGCTCGTCGCCAAGGGTCACAACAACCGCGACATCGCCAAGGAGCTGTACATCTCCGAGAACACCGTGAAGAACCACATCCGCAACATCCTCGAGAAGCTCCACCTGCACTCGAGGATGGAGGCGGTCGTCTACGCGGTGCGGGAGAAGCTGCTCGAGATCAAGTAGCGCACCCGGGGATGTCCCTCACCCTCGCTCTCGACGTCGGCGGCACCAAGCTGGCCGCCGCCGTGGTCGACCCCGAGGCCCTCTACGAGACGCTCCTCGCTGGCGCCGCCGCGGCCATGCGGGGCGCCGACGCCGTCCCCGGCGACCTCTCGGGCATCGGCGTCGGCTGCGGCGGCCCCATGCGCTGGCCGGAAGGCAGCGTCTCCCCGCTCAACATCCCCGCCTTGGGTGACTTCCCCCTGCGCCGCCGGCTGGCCAAGGAGTTCGGCGCAGAACCGGTCCTGGTCCACAACGACGCCGTGGCCATCGCGGCCGGGGAGCACTGGAAGGGCGCCGGTGTCGGCACCGCCAACCTCCTCGGCCTCACCGTCTCCACCGGCGTGGACGGCGGCCTGCTCGGCGCGGCCGCCTTCGTGCTGCTGCCCGACCGCTACGGCTGGGACGTATCCTCGGCCTGACCGGGCCCCACTCGGCTCGGCGCCCCGCCCCCCGGCCCCCCCAGGGCCCCCAGGGCCCCCAGGGCCCCCAGGGCCCCCAGGGCCCCCAGGGCCCCCAGGGCCCCCAGGGCCCCCAGGGCCCCCAGGGCCCCCAGGGCTCGGTCTCGGCCCGCCCGGCTCGGCCGCGCCGGTCCCGGCCTCACCAAGACCCGGCCCGGCCGGCACTTCGGCCGACCACCCTGGGCGCTCGGCGCGAGCGGCCCCCACATCCACCGCTGCTGCGACCCCAGCACCCACCGGCCGGTAGACTGGTCTGATCCGAATGTGCAACGCCGCTGGGCGCCCGTGAGCGCCCGGCCTCGAGGAGGCGTCCGAGTCGTGGTGCTGTCCAAGGTCCTCAGCCTGGGTGAGGGGAGGGACCGTCGCCGGTGCGAGAGCATCGTCGCCCCCACCAACGCGTTCGAAGCCGACATGGAGAAGCGCTCGGACACCGAGCTGCGCGAGCAGACCGACGTGTTCCGCAAGCGCCTGGAAGCCGGCGAGGGCCTCGACGACCTGCTCCCCGAGGCGTTCGCGACCGTCCGCGAGGCGGCCAGGCGCGTCCGCGGCCAGCGCCACTTCAACGTCCAGCTCATGGGCGGGGCGGCCCTGCACTGGGGCTACATCGCCGAGATGCGCACCGGCGAGGGCAAGACCCTTACCGCGACCCTGCCCAGCTACCTCAACGCGCTGGCCGGCAACGGCGTCCACGTCGTCACCGTCAACGACTACCTGGCCAAGCGTGACGCCGAGTGGATGGGCGTGATCCACCGCTTCCTCGGCTTGGAGGTCGGCGCCATCCTCGCCCCGATGACTCCGTACGAGCGCCGCCCCAACTACGCCGCCGACGTCACCTACGGCACCAACAACGAGTTCGGCTTCGACTACCTGCGCGACAACATGGCCTTGTCCGGCGACGAGCTGGTCCAGCGTGGCCACGCCTACGCCATCGTCGACGAGGTCGACTCCATCCTCGTCGACGAAGCCCGCACCCCGCTGATCATCTCCGGCCCTGCCGAGCAGGGCGCCCGCTGGTACCAGCAGTTCGCCCGCATCGCCCCTGGCCTCAGGCGCGACGTCCACTACGAGGTCGACGAGGGCAAGCACACCGTCGCGGTCACCGAGGAGGGCGTCGCCCGGGTCGAGGAGACCCTCGGCATCGACAACCTCTACGACTCCTTGAACACCCCGCTGGTCCACCACCTCCAGAACGCCGTCCGGGCCAAGGAGCTGTACAAGCGCGACGACGAGTACATCGTCCGCGACGGCGAGGTCCTCATCGTCGACGAGTTCACCGGCCGCGTGCTCGAGGGTCGCCGCTACTCCGACGGGCTCCACCAGGCCATCGAGGCGAAGGAAGGCGTGCGGATCAAGGAGGAGAACCAGACCTACGCCACCATCACGCTGCAGAACTACTTCCGCATGTACGACAGGCTGGCCGGCATGACCGGCACCGCCAAGACCGAGGCGGCCGAGTTCAACCACATCTACAAGCTCGGCGTGGTCGAGGTCCCCACCAACAAGCCGATGATCCGCGTCGACCACGGCGACCTGATCTACAAGACCGAGCAGGCCAAGTACGAGGCCCTGACCGAGGAGATCGCCGAGCGTAACGCCGGCGGCCAGCCCATCCTGGTCGGCACCGTCTCCATCGAGAAGTCCGAGCGCGTCTCCCGCCTGCTCGACAAGCGCGGCATCAGGCATGCCGTGCTCAACGCCAAGCACCACGAGCGCGAGGCCCACATCATCGCCCAGGCCGGCCGCATCAGCGCCGTCACCGTGGCCACCAACATGGCCGGCCGCGGCGTCGACATCATGCTCGGCGGCAACGTCGAGTACCTGGCCGAGGAGGCCCTGCGGGCCAAGGGCATGGACCCCGCAGCGACCCCGCCCGAGGAGTGGAATGCCGCCTTCCAGGCCGCCGTCGAGGACAAGACCCGCCAGGTCGCCGCCGAGCACGACCAGGTCGTCGGGTTCGGTGGCCTCGCGGTCATCGGCACCGAGCGCCACGAGTCCCGCCGCATCGACAACCAGCTCCGCGGGCGCTCCGGCCGCCAAGGCGACCCGGGGGAGTCCAAGTTCTTCCTGTCCCTCGAGGACGACCTCATGCGGATGTTCGCCACCAAGACGGTCGGCAGCCTCATGGACCGGCTCTCCCTGCCCGACGACGTCCCCATCACCCACCGCCTGGTCACCAAGGCCATCGCCAACGCCCAGCGCCAGGTCGAGTCCCAGAACTTCGAGCAGCGCAAGAACGTCCTCAAGTACGACGAGGTCCTGAACAAGCAGCGCCAGGTCATCTACGACGTCCGCCGCCGCATCCTCGAAGGCGAGGACCTCCACGAGCAGACCCTCGGCTTCCTCGGCGACGTGGTCGGCGCCATCGTCGCCGAGCACTGCCCGGAGGGCGTCTACCCCGAGGAGTGGGACCTCGACGGCCTGTTCACCGCGCTGGCCACCATCTACCGCACCGAGGTACGCCGGGAGGACCTCGACCTCGAGGCCATCGACCACGCCGAGCTCGAGGCCATGCTCCTCGAGGACGCCGAGCGCGCCTACAAGGCCCGCGAGGCCGAGCTCGGCCCCGAGCTCCTCGGCGAGCTGGAGCGCGCCGTGCTGCTGTCGGTCCTCGACCGCCGCTGGCGCGAGCACCTCTACGAGATGGACTACCTGCAGGAAGGCATCGGCCTGCGCGCCATCGGCCAGCGCGACCCGCTGGTGGAGTACCAGCGCGAGGGCTTCGACATGTTCCAGGCCATGCAGGACAACATCAAGGCCGAAGCCGTCGCCTACGTCTTCAACGCCAGCATCCAGGTGGCCGAGGACGCCGAGGAGCAGCGCCAGGCCGGCCCCCGCCAGCAGAACCGGCTGTCCTCGGCGTCAACCGAAGAGGAAGCCCGCGCCGCCCAGGGCCAGGCCCGCGCCGCCAAGAAGGTCGGCCGCAACCAGCCCTGCTGGTGCGGCTCGGGCAAGAAGTTCAAGAACTGCCACGGCGCCCCCGGCGGCCCCCGCGCCTGACCCCACCACCAGCCCCCGCGCCTGACCCACCACCAGCCCGGCCAAGAGCCCGGCTCGAGCACCCAGCAGCTCGACGCCAGGCTGGCAAGCCTGAAGGAGCTCGTGACCAGCCGGCCGGAGGACGTCTCGAGATGGCTGGGGACCGCCGGCCAGGCGCACCAGCACCTCGTCGGACGCCTCAGCCCGCCCGCTCCGCCAGCGGCACCCCGCCCGCCGCCCGGAGCGCCCGCGCACCCGCGGCCGGACCGTCGGCGTGCGCGAACACCGTCGTCCCGGAGACCAGCACGGTCGCGCCCGCCTCCACGCACGCCCTTGCGTTCCCGAGGTCCACCCCGCCGTCCACCTCCACCTCGGCGCCCAGCCCCTGCCGGTCGACCTCGGCGCGAACCTGCGCCACCTTCACCAGCGTCCGCGGGATCAGCCGCTGGCCCCCGAACCCGGGGTTGATCGTCATCACCAACGCCAGGTCACACACCTCGAGCACGTCATCGAGGACCAGCGCCGGCGTGCCCGGCACGATCGCCGCGCCCGCCCGGCAGTCCAACTCCCGGATCCGCGTCAAGGTGCGATGCAGATGTGGCGTCGCCTCGTAGTGCACCGTGATCCCGTCCGCTCCCGCCTCCGCGAACATCTCCAGGTGCCGGTCAGGGCCCACGATCATCAGGTGCAGCTCGAGCGGCAGCGACGTCACCCGGCGGAGCGCCCGCACCGTGTCGGTCCCGAACGTGAAGTTCGGCACGAACACCCCGTCCATCACGTCGACGTGCAGCCGCTCGACCCCGCCACCCTCCAGCGCGAGCACGGCGTCGGTCAGCCGACCGAAGTCGGCCGCGAGCAGGCTCGGGGCGATCCGGACGGCGTCTGCACAGGGGGGCCAGGTCGATCTGGGCACCCCGAGATCATGCCAGCCGTGGATCGGGCCCGCTACGACCTGTTGACCGGCCCGGTGAGCCGAGCAGGACCGCCCGCCCGAGCGGCCACCCAGCATGGGCAGGACAGCCGCCCGTCGAGCGGCCGACCGCCCGGGCCGCCGACGCAGCCGAGACGAGCCGGCACCCGAGACCCGGCCGGCACCCGAGATCCGACCGTGGTCAGTACTGCAGGACGGTCACCACCCAGCGGTCACCCTCAGCGTCCAGACGCATCGCCACAGGCAGCACGCGCTCGCCGCGGCGGACCACGGCAACGGCATTGGCCACGCCGGGCACGTTCTCCTGGCAGTGCACCCTCAGGAGCGCCTGCGCGGCCGGGAACGGCGCACCGCGCCGGCGGACCCGCCGCTCGAGACGGTCCCACAACTCTGGCGCGCAGACCCGTTCGAGCTGCACCGCGCTGCGACAACCAGCCTCGACCTCCAGCAAGGCCATCGCGATCCCCCCAGCGACCGACGCCGGTGAGGGAAGCCCGCGGCGCAACGGGCGCCCGGCGGTCCCGGGAGCCTTGCCGGAGCGCGCCGCCGCCGGCGTGGACCCACCACCTCCCACCGGCTCCCGATGAACCCCGTTACGGCTGCCACCGCTCTGCTGGACCGCCCACGCAGCCGTCCTGTTCACCGGACGGTCCGGAACCTGCGCAGCGGCGAGACTCGAGCCAGCCATGGCGACCTCCTCCTTCGAACGCCGTTATCATTTGTTTGATCATGTTTAGCCAAGTTTGCCATGAGAGTGGGACAGTTGACACGGTTTGTCCACAGGAGAAGGGCGTAGACGCCACCGCGACGCACCCATGCCGGCTCGCACACCACTCGTCGCATGCGGCACCGATGTCGCCGGAAGGATCAAGTTCGCCTGGTGCGGCGCTGTTGGCGCCGCCTGGATCACCCGGCCAGCGGGCCGGCCGCCCCCGGATCTGGGACCTCGTCGAGGTCGTCGAGGACCTTGGCGAGGCGCTCCCGGCGGGCCACCGGGGGTACCGGCACTGGCGCGTTGTCGCAGCGGGGATCCCCGGCGGGCACCTGGCCGGTCTGGAGGCACCTCCCAAGCAACGCGACCAGCTCCTCCTGGGTGACACGCCGCGCGGCGTTCAGCGGAATGGGTTGGCGAGGGTCGCCCGCCCGAGCCGTGGCGACGGCATCGGCGTGCCGGGGCACGCTGGCCTGCCAGCCGGCCGCGCCCGCAGCGGCCGCGAGCCGCGTGGCTTCCCTACCGAGGTCCAGCGCGCGGGTCGCGCCGAGCACCACCGCGCAGACCACCCCCCAGACCCGCCCGACCTGCCAGGCGCGCACGATCACCGCGCCGCCAGGTCGCGGCGTGAGCAGCTCTGGATCACCCTGGCCGTGCAGCACCACGACCGCCTGGGCGGATGGTTGCGGCCCGTCCCAGCAATGCAGCACCGCACCGGGTCCCTCCTGCCACACCCCGGTCGTCCAGACGTCCGAGGATTCGGCTGGCCACGCCGGAACGAGTCCACGCCGGCCTGCGGCCCTGAGGTGGCGCAGGAGCGCGGTTGGCGAGATCGGGTCCAGACCAGGCAGAGCAAGCGGTGGGCGCAGCCCCAGCTCGGCTCGTCGCCGGACGCCAGCGAGGATCTCGACCTCACGCGCGCCCGCGGTTGCGGCGTCGAGCCAGGACGGCGTGACCGCCGGCGCGCGGCACAGCAGCACAGCCTCCGGGCGGCACTCGTCCGCGCGGCACAGCAGGACAGCCTCCGGGCGGCACTCGTCCGCGCCGGGCAGCAGGACAGCCTCCGGGCGGCACTCGTCCGCGCCGGGCGACGGGCGCTCGACGGTCAGCACGACCTCGACCGCGAAGTCAGGCAGCTCGGCGCCGGCCGCTGGACGCCAGGCGTACCAGCCGGGCCGGGGCTGGCCAGCCACCGGATGCGCGAACACCGAAGCCATAGCCGCTTCCTGATCCCCAGCCCACCACGTCTCCCAGCCTCGAACGCCACCCAGATCCTCGTCCCGGGCGCTCACTCGGCCCCGATCGAGACCCGTCGGCCCCACCGGCCCCCAGCCAGGGTCGGGGGTGCCGGCTGGCCCAGGGGCGGGGTCGGGGGGACCGGCTGGCCCAGGGGCGGGGTCGGGGGTGCCCGAGGGCTCCCGGATCGGGCGGACGGCCTGGGGGCCGGGCAGGTTCACCGCCCGCCAGGATCTGCCCTCTCGCCACGGCCGGTCCCACCAGCCCGCCCAGCGCGACATGGTCACCAGGCCGGGCCGCCAGCGTCGACCCGGCGCACCACCGGGCCTCCGGACCCGACCACGAGCGAGACTCGGACAGGCACCAGGTAGGCGGCAGCGCCGCCTGGAGGGCTGGCCCGCACCAGGACCTCAGCCACCAGGGCATTCGCGGGCCCCGAGACCTCGGCGCTCACCGTTGCATGACCACGCCACCCCAGCGGCAGCTTCCGCGCCTCGGGGAGCGCACCGTCGCCAAGGCGGGCCAACTCGTCACGGTCGCCCGCAAGCAGCGCGGTGACCGCCTGCTCCGCCGCGGCGATCGCCGCCCCGGAAAGCTCGGGAGGCGGTTCGACGCGACCAGGCACGGGAATCGGGCGTGCGGGCAGGGATGCCGGTCGAGGAATGCCGCTCACACCGACGCTCCCGGCTCCGGGGGTGACCGGGACGACGAACGCGAGCGTCGCGCCGTTGCGGTACTGGCCACCATGGACCTCGAGGACGTGTGCGAGCACCGTCACCTCGAGCGTCCCCCCAGTGGGGCGGACGCCGGCGGGCAGGACCTCGTCGACGTACTGCGCGGCCGCGGGCCCCATCCGCACGGCATCCACGAGGTCGACCCCGGCGGCGAGGAACGGTGCGAGGCGGGCTCGCCGTCCGGCCTGACCGTCACCCACGGTCAGGTACTCGCGCAGGAACGCGGCCGCGACCGCCGCAGCCTGCTCGTGCCCGTTGGCCGGCCGCCCCACGGTCCCTGGCTCCGAAGCGGCCGGGACCACACCACGCAGGGCGCCGACGGCGATCAGCGTCCAGAGCGTGACCCTGCCCATGGCCCGGAGCGCCCGCGACCCTGTCCTTGGCAGGGGCGGGGGAGGGTCGGGAACCGGCAGGGGATCGTCGAGCCATGGAGCGTCAGGGTTCGAGCGTGGCACGGCGGGGCTCCTCGCGACGGGTGGATGCTCGACATGTCCTGGGGACCTCGTGCCGGAACGCCCGGCCGAGGCCGTGTGCAGGCCACTGGGCGAACGTCCCTACGGGCGACCGGCCGGAACGAGCTGGAAGGAAGGGATCATGAGACGGGTCCCCGGATGGATCATGTCCGGGTCGCCCCCGATGGCCGTCCGGTTGGCCGCGTAGATCTGCTGCCAGTACCGAGCGACCTGAGCCGGGGACCGCGACCCCGCCGGCAGATGGGCAGCTGCGATCCCCCACAGGGTGTCACCCGGCCGGATCGTGTCGAGCCGGTGCCGCCGGTCACGGGGCAGCACGGATCCCGACGCCACCGCACCACGCCCCGAGGACGCACCCGGCGCCACGGTCCCACCTGGCCCCGCTGGGCCGGCGGCCGACGTGGTCGAGACGGCCGATCCGTACCGCGGACCGGGTGTTTCGAGGGATGGGAACGGCGCTGGCGCACCAGGAGCGACCGTGGGTGGTGTGACCGTGGGCGGTGCTGCCGAGCCACGCGCGGCTGTCGGGCCCGGGACCTCGGCCGTCCTCGGCCAGCTCGCCAGCGGCACCCAGGGAGGTCCCGGGACCGTCGGGGCGGGCAGTTGGCCGACCAGCCCGGAGGCGCCCGCGTCCGGTGCAGGAGGGGTTGCGGCGGCGGTGGCGACGAGGCGCGGTGCGAACCAGGGCGAGGCGGTCCCGGCGTGTGCACTGGCCGGGGAGAGCGCGACCTGGGCGAGCAGTGCACCGCCGACCAGCCCGTCCAGCGCCCGGCGGACCGCGGGCAGGGTCAGCAGCCGCAAGCCCCCCGATGCCACGCGGCCGGACGCGCCAGGGAGCCACGCCAGCATCCGCAACGACACGACGACCACGAGGTACGCAGCCACGACGTGGGTCGCGACCGCCATCAGGTCGAGCAACCCGCTGACAGGCTCCACGGCGGGGTCACCCAGCCGGCCGACGGCACGCACCTGGTCCGGCACGGGACCGAGCAGGCGGAGGATTCCGGCCTCCAGCGCGCCGAGCCCGACGAGCAGCGCCACCGCTCGGCACCATGAGCGGCCGACACGAGATATCATTTGCATACGTTACCTCCTTTTTGCCTTGTGTTGTGTTATCATGCTTGGGTGACAGCGTCAACGCGCCGGGGGTTTGTCCACAGGCTGGCGCATGCGTAGGCTCAGCCCGCCGCACCCACACCCCAGGAGCGCGGCTCGACACCTCGGCGGCTTGACAGAGGAGCAAGGCCATGGGCCGGAGCGAGGACCTGCCGTCCGAGCCGATGCGCCACGTCTTCGACGAGCTCGAGGCGCAGTTCGAGGCCGGTCTGCGCCGTGAGGCCGAGCAGGAGACGGTCGCGGCCCTGCGCGCTCAGGTCGGTGCGACCCCATTGTGGGAGCAGCTCGCGCGCCGGACCGGCGTCAAGGGCGTCGTCCGGGTCGGAGCGCGGCTCGTACGGGGCACCGTGACCGCCAGCTACCCCGACTTCTTCGTCCTGCAGGGCGGGGACGGCGCCCAGCACCTCGTCCGCTCCGAAGCAACCTCGATCGCCCTACCGCCCGACCCGACCTCACCACAGCCGGCACCCAACGCGACCGCGCGCCGTTACACCCTCAGCCTCGCCTTGCGCGAGCTCGCCCGCCGTCGAGAGCCCGTCCTGCTGGAGCTGATCGACGGCAACACCGTCGCCGGTACGATCGAAGCGGTCGGCAGCGACTACGTCGAGATCGCCGAGCACGACATCGGCGAAGCCCGCCGCGAGACCGCGGTCAAGGCCCGCCGCCTCACCGCCTTCGCAGCCGTCGCGCTCGTCACTCTGCTTCCGGACCACCGATGAGTGGATGCGCCTTGGCCCACTCCCGCGTCTGCTCGTGCATCCGCTCGATGTACTCCTCGAGCTGGTTGCGGTCGACCCGCCAGACCCCGCGTCCGCCGAGCTTGACGGCAGGCAGGTCCCCGCTGCGGACCAACGCGTAGACCTGCGCGACCCTCACGTTCAGGACCGTCGCCACGTCTTCGAGCGTGTAGAACCGCGGCTCGACGCCGGGAGTGGACATGGAAGACCTCCTGCGATGGCCGGCGGCCCTCGGCACCGGACCGAAGGTGTCATCCACAGTAGCAGAAGCTCCGTTTGCATTCAATAGGATGGCTCATCATCCTCTTGTAGCCGTTTACCCAAGGAGAGGAGGCGGGCTCTGTCCGGATCTGCGAGCTTGCTGTTCCAGGCCGAGTCGCGCATCTTCGTCCCTGTTGTACTGGTTGGAGGGTGATCACCCTGGCAACTCCCCACCCGGCCCCGCTGCCCCCCCCAGCAGCACCGGCCGAACGTCTCAGCAAGGCGACATGGTTCAACGGGCGCCTCGCGCTCGGGTTGCTCCTCGTGCTCGCCGCAGTACTCGGCGGCGCCGTGTTTCTCCAGCACGGCCAGCAGCTCGTCCCGGTCTACGCCGCCGCCCGCGACCTGCCGTCAGGAATCCTCCTGACCTCCACCGACCTTGCCGTCGTCCGGGTGCGGCTGCCAGACCCCGAGCTGCGGCACTACCTCCAACCCACCAGCGGCCGCACGCCCCCGGGCCGCGTGCTCACGACGCCCGTCCCCAAGGACGCACTCGTGCCGCTGGCCGCCGTGGCAGCGTCCATCCAGGACGCGGGCATGGTCGAGCTGCCCATCAAGGCTGAGGTCGGCGACATCGCCCAGGGCCTGCGACCCGGCGACCGGGTGCAGGTCCTGGCCGCCTACACCGACGGGGCCCGCCGCGGGCAGGCCGTCGTCCTGCTCTCCACCGTCGAGGTCACCCGGGTGCTGCACGAGGCGGGCGCGCTCGCCGGCCCCGACCAGCAGACCGGTGTGCAGGTCAGGATGCCGAGCGAGCGCGCGCCCCTGGTGGCCGCCGCCATCGCCACGGCGCGCGTCTTTGTCGTCAAGGCACCCCCCCGACCGGCTTTCGTCCCCCCCGTGGCCACCCCGACCCCGCCCGGCGTCGGCCTGCCCCCAACCCCGTCCGGGTGATGCCCGCGTGAGGCTCCGCATGGTCACCGCGGGCGCCGGCGCCGCCTGGGAGGCGGCGCTCGTCCAGGCCTGCCAGGACGGCGCCCCGGCCGAGGTCGTGCAGCGTTGCTACGACCTCGGCGACCTGCTCGCGGTCGCCGCCGGGGGCCAGGCCCAGGTGGCCATCGTCGCGGCCACCACCCGCTGGCTCGACCGGGAGGCGGTCACCCGGCTCGGCACGGCCGGTGTCGCCGTCGTCGGGGTGGTGCCAGCCGGCGACGAGGAGGCAGAGCGCCGGCTGCGCCAGCTCGGCATCCTCCACGTCGCCCGTGACAACGACCCACCGGCCACCCTCGTCGAGCTCGGCCAGGCAGCCAGGCCCGGTCCGCGCGACGGGACCGACGCCCACGCACCTGCTGCCGACCAACCGGCCTCCAGCCGGGAGATCCCGCGCCGGCACGCGCTCGTCGCGGTCTGGGGACCGAAGGGCGCGCCCGGCCGGACCACGGTCGCCCTGAACCTCGCCTTCGAGGCGGCCCCCATCGCCGGCGAGACGCTGCTCGTCGACGCCGACACCTACGGCGGCTCGATCGCACAGTCCCTCGGGTTCCTCGACGACCACCCTGGGCTCGCCTGGGTGGCGCGGTCGGCCAGCCGCGGCGAGCTCGACGCACCCAGGCTCTGGCACGCCACCCGCCGCGCCTCCCCGGACGGTCCCCGCGTGCTCACCGGGCTCCCTCGGGCCGAGCTGTGGACCGAGCTGCGACCGAGCACGTGGGACTCCCTGCTCGAGCTGTTCCGCGTGGCCTTCCCGTTCACCGTGGCCGACGTCGGCTTCTGCCTGGAAGAGGACGAGGAGCTGCTCTACGACCAGGTGCGCTTCCGGCGCAACGCGGCAGCCCGCATGACCTGCGAGCGGGCCGATCTCGTGGTCGCCGTGGCCCGGGCCGACCCGGTCGGCCTGCACGACTTCATCCGCGGCTACCAGCAGCTCTGCGAGCTCGGCGTGGACGCCGACCGGGTCCGGGTGGTGGTCAACCAGGTACGCGGCGGCCTGTTCGGCGGCGACGCCGCCGGACAGGTCCGGGCCGCGCTGTCGCGCTACACCGGCATCGACCCCGTGGCGTTCGTCCCCTACGACCGGGCCGGGATGGACGCAGCGCTCATGGCCGGCCACGCCTTGCGCGAGGCGCGTCCCGGCTCCCCGGCCCAGCAGGCCCTGGCCGGGCTCGCCGCATCGCTGTTCAACAAGCGCCGCACAGGCACGCCGCGCCGGAGCCGGGGACGCTGGCTCGCCGCCCGGGCGGGCCGGCTGCGCCCGCCCCGGACCGCGGGCTCGCCGCAGGCGCCCCCGCCCTACCAGACCGGAGGGTGAGCATGGCGACCGGCGAGGCAGCCGAGCAGATCGTCGAGCGCGAGGTGCGCGAGCTGGTCCGCCAGCGCGGCCTCGACCCCGGCGACGGCGACGCGGCCGCCGTGCGCCGCCTCATCAACGAGCTGGTCGCCGAATACCAGGACCGCAGCCTCACCGCCAGCATGCCGCCGTTGCCCGACCCCGCCCAGGTCGCCAAGTCGGTCGCGGACCGGGTCATCGGCCTGGGCCCGCTCCAGCCGTTCTTCGACGACCCCGAGGTCGAGGAGGTCTGGATCAACGAGCCGGGCAAGGTGTTCACCGCCAAGGCCGGCGGGCCGGTGCTGACCACCACCGTGCTGACCGAGGAGCAGGTCCACGACCTGGTCGAGCTCATGCTGCGCTCGAGCGGCCGCCGAGTCGACCTGTCCAGCCCGTTCGTGGACGCCACCCTCGCCGACGGCTCCCGGCTCCACGTGGCCATCCCCGACATCACCCGCCGCCACTGGGCGGTGAACATCCGGAAGTTCCTCTTACGGGCGAACTCGCTGGAGGAGCTGGTCCGGCTGGGCACCATGTCCGGCCACTGCGCCCGCTTCCTGGAGGCGTCGGTGGTGGCAGGTCTCAACATCGTCGTCGCCGGCGCCACCCAGACCGGAAAGACCACGCTGCTCAACTGCCTGGCCGCCGCCATCCCGCCTCGCGAGCGGGTCATCACCTGCGAGGAGGTCTTCGAGCTCCAGGTGGGCCTGCCCGACGTGGTCGCGTTGCAGACACGCCAGCCCAACCTCGAGGGGCAGGGGGAGATCCGCCAGCGCCGCCTGGTCAAGGAGGCCCTGCGGATGCGGCCGGACCGCATCATCGTCGGCGAGGTGCGCCAGGAGGAGTGCCTCGACCTGCTGATCGCGCTGAACAGCGGGTTCCCCGGCATGACCAGCATCCATGCCAACTCGGCACGCGAGGCGCTCGTCAAGCTCACGACGCTGCCGCTGCTGGCCGGGGAGAACGTGTCCCACCGGTTCATCCTGCCCACCGTGGCCTCGACCATCGACCTGGTCGTGTTCCTGGCCAGCGACGGGCGGGGCCGGCGCAGGGTCGAGGAGGTCCTGGCCGTTCCCGGCCGGGTCGGGCAGGACCAGGTGGAGGCCGGGCTGGTGTTCTGCCGGTTCGACGGGAAGCTGGCCTGGACGGGCGAGTACCCGCCGCACCTCGACCGGTTCCGGGCCACGGGCTGCGACCTCGTGGAGGTGCTCGGGTCATGAGCGACTGGGCCGTCCTCGTGCTGCCTGCCCTGCTCGCCGCCGGCCTGGTCACGGTCATGCTCGGCCTCACCGCCGCCAGCGGCGACGCGCCGCAGCGACGGCCCGGCCAGCGCCTGCGCGACGCGATGGCCCAGGCGGGCGTCAGCGGGGTCGCTCCCGCTCAGCTCGTCGCCGTCTGCGCCGGGCTTGGGCTGATGGCCGCCCTCATCCTGCTCGCCCTCTCGGGGTCGGTCTGGATCGCGCTCGCGCTCGCGTCACTGGCCGGCTACCTGCCCATGCTCGCGCTCCGGGCCCGCCAGCGGCGCCGGTCGCGCGAGCTCCAGGAAGTCTGGCCGGACGCCATCGACAATCTCGTCTCCGGTGTGCGGGCAGGGCTCTCGCTCCCGGAGGCGGTCTCGGGCCTGGCCGACCGGGGACCCGAGATGCTGCGCGTTCCGTTCGCCCGGTTCGCGGGCAGCTACCACGCAACCGGACGCTTCGGCGCCGCCCTGGACGCGCTCAAGGACGAGCTGGCCGACCCCACCGCCGACCGGGTCATCGAGGCGCTCCGCCTGGCCAGGGAGGTCGGCGGCACCGAGCTCGGCCGGACGCTGCGGACCCTGTCCGCCTTTCTCCGCGACGAGTACCGGGTGCGCAAGGAGCTCGAGGCGAGACAGACCTGGGTGGTGGTGGCCGCCCGCCTGTCGTTTGCCACCCCCTGGCTGGTGCTGCTGCTGCTGTCGACCAAGCGGGAGGCGGTGGCCGCCTACCGCGCCCCGGGCGGCGCGGTGGTGCTGGCCGTCGGCGCCGCGATGGCGCTGCTCGGCTACCGCCTGATGCTGCGGGTCGGCCGCATCCCGCCCGAGGAGCGGGTCCTGCGATGACCCTCGCGCAGGCGCTCGCGGTCAGCCTGGCCTTCGCGCTCGGCGTGACGCTCACCGCCTCGGCCGCCCCCAGGCTGCGCCGGCCCAGGCTCGCACCGCGACTCGACCCGTACCTGCGCGGGCTCGTCCCTTCCCGCTCCCGGCTGCTCCTGCACGAGGAGGCTCCCCTCACCCCGTTCCCGACCCTGGAGCGGCTGCTGCGTCCGGTGTTCGAGGAAGGCGCCCGCCTGGTGGACCGCTCGGTCGGAGGGTCGGCGGGCGTCGACCGCCGGCTCCGGGAGGCGGGGCGCGAGGGGACCATCACCCGGTTCCGCGCTGAGCAGGTGACCTGGGGGCTGGCCGGGTTCGCACTGGGGGTCGTGCTCGCCCTCGTTCTGCCAGGCCTCGCCGGAGCGCGAGCGTCGGCGCTCGCGCTCGCCGGTTCGTCGGCGCTCGGGGTGCTCGGCGGGGTCCTCGCCCGGGACTGGCAGCTCACCCGAGAGGTCGAGCGTCGCCAAGCCCGCATGCTGAGCGAGCTGCCGACGCTGGCCGACCTCATCTGCCTCGCCGTCACCGCCGGGGAGGGCCCTCGGGCCGCGCTCGAGCGCGCGGTGGGCCGGTCCCGGGGCGAGATGAGCCGCGAGCTGGCCGTCGTGCTCGCCGACCTGCGCGACGGGATGCCGTTCACCCGCGCGATGGAGCGGCTGGCCAGGCGGGTCCCCATCCCTCAGGTGGTGCGGTTCGTGGACGGCCTGGTCGTCGCCGTCGAGCGTGGGACGCCACTGGCCGACGTCTTGCGGGCGCAGGCGTCGGACGTCCGTGAGCAGCGCAAGCGCGAGCTGATCGAGGCTGGCGGCCGGAAGGAGGTCTTCATGCTCATACCAGTGGTCTTCCTGCTGTTGCCCGTGGTCGTGCTCTTCGCCCTGTATCCCGGTTACGTCAGCTTGATCCAGCTCGCCCGCTGAGCGAAAGGACCCGCCCATGCACCTCTTCTGCCTGCTGGCCGCCCGGCTGGCAGCCCGCGCCGACGCCGAGCGGGGGGACGTGCCCGGCTGGGTGTTGATCACTGGCATGACCGTCGCTCTGGTGATGGTCATCTGGGGGGTGGCCAGCGATGTGCTCGGTCGTCTGGTCAGTGGGTTCTTGTCCGGCGTCAGCTTCGGGAGCTGAGCCGTGGGGTCCCGGCCGGCGGTGGCCGGCCCGGCCGATGGCTGTAGCGGTGCGGGCCAGGCCGGGTCGGCGGTGGTGGAGTTCGTGTTGGTGGGGCTGGTCGCGGTCGCCGCCGCGCTGGCGGTCGCGCAGCTCGGGTTGTTCCTCTGGGAGCGGAATGTGGTGATGGGGTCGCTGGCGGAGGGCGCTCGGGTGGCGGCGGCGCATGGGCGGGGTGTGGGCGACGGCGAGCGGGTGGCGGCGACGCTGGTGCGCCAGGCGGTGGGTGGTCGGGTGGCCGCGGCTGTGCGGGTCCGGGGTGGGGTGGAGGGCGACCGGGTGGTGTTTCGGGCGGTCGGAGTGCTGCCGTCGTTCGTGCCGGGTGTGCCGGGTCTGCCGGTGCGGATGACGGCGACGATGCACGAGGAGGAGCGGTTGTGCGCTGGCGGTTGCCTGCCCGGCCTGGCGGCTGGTTGACTGGTCCGGCTGCGTCGGCGGAGGTCGGTGCGGCGGTGGTGGAGTTCCTGGTGGTGTTCGTGGCGTTGCTCGTGCCGGTGGTCTACGTGATGGTGGTCATGGCCGACGTGCAGCGGGCGATGCTGGCGACGTCGAGCGCGGCGCGGGAGGTGGGGCGGGTGTACGTGACCGCGGCCGGCCGGGCCGATGCGGGGGAGCGGGCCGAGCGGGCGTACGCCGACGTGCTGGCCAGCTACGGGCTGCGGGTGGGAGAGGGTCGGGATCGTCTGGACCTGGCTGCTGCGTGCCCGGCTGGCGCGCCGGGCGGGTGCGACCGGGGGTTCGGTCCGGGGGTGGAGGTGCGGGTGGTGGTGACCTACCGGGTGCCGGTCGCGCGGGTGCCGCTGGTGGGGGTGGTGCCGGGCCCTGAGGTGGTGGTGGGCGCGACCCACCGCACGCGGGCGGACCGGTACCGGGGGTTCGGGAGGTGAGCAGGGCTGGGGCTGCACGCCGGCTTTGGAGCCGTCGTGGGCTGGCGGGTTGCCTGGTTGGGCTGGTGTCTGCGGTGGGGCGTCAGGGCCGGGTGGCGCCTGGGGCCGGGTGGGGGGCTGGGGTTGCGGCAAGGGTGGGGCGTCGTGAGCCGGGTTGGGGGGAGGGCGGGCAGCTTCTGGTCTTCCTGGTGGGGCTCGTGGTGCTCGTGCTGATGGTGCTCGCGCTGGGGTGGGACACGTCGAACTGGTTCCTCGGGCATCGCGCGCTGGGGAACCTGGCCGATGGGGCCGCGGTGGCTGCGGCGGGGGAGCTGGACACCCGGGCGTACTACGCAAGCGATGGGCGGGACGTGGCACTGCTGGAGCGGGCGGCGCGGGGCACGGTGAGCGCGTACGTGGCGGACGCCGCGCGGGACTCCGGGGTCGGCGGGGTGGCGGTGGGGTCGGTTGGGGTGCGCCGGGGTGTCGGCGGCCCGGAGGTGACCGTGGGGTTGGTGGCGGATACGCCGGTGGGGCTGCTGCGGCTGCTTGGGATCGTGCCGCCGCGGATGTCGGGGACGGCGACCGCGTCGGCACGGCTGGTCGGCCCCTGAGCCGGACGACCGGCTGCTCCGGGGTGGGTTGCGGCCCACTCGTGATGCCCGCTCCCATGAACAGCCGGCAGCCAGGCCGGGCCGTTCCAGGCGTTGCGTGCCCACTCGCGATGCCCGCTCCACGGCGGTCAGGTCCACCGGGTGCGGAGACTTCTTGCCAAGCGTGCGAAACTCTCCAAGGTCGCATGAGGGCTGTAGCAGGCGGAAGTCGAGTCCGTCGCAGAATCGACAGAGCGTCGACGGGGGACGACGCAGGCAGGCAGTCCTGGTTCCACAGGAGCAGGCGGGCAACATCCAGGTGGCGGGACGCGAGCGCCGGGTGCGGGGCGGCTGCTGGGTCTGCTCAGCTTCTTGCGGGCCATGTGGTCGGAGCCGGGCGCGTCGTTGACGCGGGCACGAGCGTCCTGGCGAGGGCGCTGTGTCCTGCTCGGTGTGCTCATCGCCGGACCTGCCGCGCTGTGATGGGCTCCCCGGGGTGGCCCGCCGGCGATGCTGCGCCGTTGTGGTGGGCTTGGGGGTGCTTGGGGAGGGGGAGCGGGATGGGTGAGCTGCGTCTGGGGGCGGTCGATGTCCGGGACGCCGAGCACTGGCGCTGGCTGCTGACCGACCAGGCGGGCGTGTTCCCGGCCGACCACGAGGTCGCGCTGGACCCGGCCGACCTGGAGCACCAGGGGTTCATGGACCTGGCCGGGTTCCTAGGTGAGCGGGTGGTGCCGGACCAGCGTCTGGCGAGTGAGGCGGCGCTGGTCGACCGGGTGGGCGGCTGGATCGGCGAGCGGGTGCTGGGGCGGGCGGGTCGGCCGTGTGCTGGTGGCCGAGAGCCCGGTGGTGGTGCCGCCGGGGCGGAGGGGCTGGTGTACCGGCCGCTCGAGCTGGCCCACGTGGACGGGGTGCCGCTGCCCGCCAGGACGTGAGCCTGGTCTTTGAGGTCGAGGGGGAGGCCGGGGCGGGGGGGTGGTGGGGCCCGCGGGGGGGCCAAGCAGCCGGTCGGTGAGCGGTTGCGGCTGTTGGCGGTGTTCATCTTGCCGAGTGGGGGGACGGCGCTGGCGTTGCGGCGGGAGGGGTATGCGCTCGCGCGGCTGGTGCGCCGGATCGCCGGCCGGTACGGGCGGGCGATCGAGCTGCATGTGTTGCAGTACGGGGTGGCCCGCGAGCGCCTCCGGGAGGCGTTGGAGGATGGTGCGGGTTGGGATGTGGTGCATTTCTCCGGCCATGGCGAGCGGGGCCGGCTGCTGCTGGAACACCCCGATGGCAGCGGGGATGTGGTGGAGACCGCCGAGCTGGTGGGGTTGCTGCGCCCGGCGCGGGCCCGGCTGAAGCTGGTCTGCCTGTCGTCGTGCCCGTCGGCGGCGGGGACGGTCGCGGAGGCGCGCCGGGCGTTGGCGCTCGAGGTGCCAAGGGAGCTGGACCTCGAGGCGTCGGTGTCGGTGTCGGTGTCGGTGTCGGTGGGCCGCCGCTGCCGGGATTGGCCTGGGAGCTGGTCCGCCGGCTGGACTGTGCGGTGCTGGCGATGCGGTTCTCGGTGGTGGACGACTTCGCGGTCGCGCTGGACGAGGGGGTCTACGAGGGGCTGCTGGGCCGGGGCCAGGACCTGGCCCGGGCGGTGCAGCTGGCGGTGCCGGCCGCGGCCGGGCCGGGGCCGAGTGTGGGCGCGCCGGCGATCTCGGTGGCCACGCCCGCGCTGTTCGGCGCGCTGGCCGCCAGCCTGCGGCTGGTCCCGCCACGGGGGGCGCCGAGCTTCAACGTGGGGACCTCCAAGGTGGCCTACTTCCCCGACGAGCCGGAGCGGTTCGTGGGGCGGGCCGGGGTCATGGCCAGGGCCACCACCGCGCTGGCGCCGGAGAACCGGGCGGGCACAACACGGTGCTGTTGCACGGGATGGCGGGGGCGGGCAAGACCGCGTGCGCGGTGGAGCTGGCCTACCGCCACGAGCAGGTGTTCGGCGGGCTGGTGTGGTGGCAGGCCCCGGAGCAGGGCCGCGACATCACCACCAGCCTGCGCGACCTGGCGGTGGCGTTGGAGACCCAGCTCTCCGGCTTCGCGATGGTGCATGCGGTCGGCAGCGAGGCGGAGCTGCGCCGGTTCCTGCCGCGGCTGACGCAGCTGCTCGGCGACCAGGCGGTCTTGCTGGTGCTGGACAACCTGGAGTCGCTGCTGGCCGACGAGGGCCGCTGGCGGGACCCGAGCTGGGGGCTGCTGGTGGCGGCGCTGCTGGCCCACGACGGCGAGTCGCGGCTGGTGCTGACCTCGCGGGTGGCGCCGGTGGGGCTGGACGGGCGGGCGGCTATTCGCCCTGTCTGACTTGCGCGATCAGCCCGGCAAGCTTCTCAGCCGTTCCGTTCACATCGTATTTTGCCGCGTTCTGACGGCAGCGATGCGCCACCTCCGCTCGAAACCGTGGTTGCTCTATCAACCTGCCCAGCCCCGTGGCGATCTGAGAATGGTCCATCACCATGGCTCCGCTGTGGATCTCGGGATAGGCTACCGTATTGGGGACCACGCAGGCGGCGCCAGCGTAGGCTGCCTCCAGCATGGCGATACCGAAGGTCTCATGGTACGAGCACGAAAAGGCAATATCCACATCAGACAGTGAGCGCCAGTAGTCGACCTGTCTGGCGAAACGAGACAGGAACTGAACGTTGCCCAAACGGGTGAGCCTCGGCAGGGCCCGGGCGAAGTAGTCTTTGAGGCTCCGGGGAACCCAGAAGGGCTCATCCCAGTCCTCGTTCCG
>WNFV01001104.1_pt1 | contig 36982 bp, 37 predicted proteins | sample 5400101 | NCBI WGS metagenome assembly WNFV01 (sample SAMN13153361, study PRJNA577476) | soil metagenome | isolation source: 115 cm soil or saprolite under grassland replicate 1 | place: USA:California | collected 2016-06-15 | reverse complement strand
TGCCCCCGGCATGAATCGAACATGCGCACGCGGTTAGGAAACCGCTGTGGCTCGTGACGAATGCGTAGAGAACGGCGGAGTACCAAGCTGACAATGGCGTTCGAACTATCGTCGTCGACCGACGGGGAGGGCACCAGCTGCGACTCTCCTGCCGCCTGGTCGTCTCACGAACGCCGACGGGGCGTTGACATCCGTCGGCAGGGGTGATACGCACTATCTGCTGAGACCAAGGAGGCGATCCTGCGATCCTGATGGTGTCTCTGCGGCTTCTGATGCTCCCTAGAGACGGCCGCCCCCGCCGTTCTCGCGGCATGCAGAGCTAGCCGTGAACGATGTCCCCCGCTACCCGGTCGTCGTCGTCGGCTCCGGTTTCGGCGGCACCTTGACAGCCCTTACGTTGGCGCGCGAGTTCGAGCAGCGCGATCGCGGCGAGAAGGTGTTGATGCTCGAGCGCGGTACGTGGTGGACCACTCCGGTAGGGACGGTGCAGGACAGGCAGGTCGAGACGTATGACTTCCTCCGCAAGAGGGGTCAGCCCGCCCAGTTCTGGGCGTCCGCGGAGAACTTTCGCGGTTTCATCGACCTCTATACGCGCTGCTTGCGTCGGAAGCAGAACGAGGACGGGCTCTATGACCTGACCATGTTCGGAAAGCGCGGGCTGCTCGGTATGGCGAAGAGCGACGGCGTGAACATCATGCGTGCCAGCGGCGTCGGCGGCGGGTCGCTGGTGTATTCGAACATCACGATCAAACCGCCTGATCTCGTTCTCGACGATCCGCGGTGGCCCCGGTGGGACAAGCCAGACCGTGACGACTGGTTCGCCCTTGCCCGCGATGCGATCGGACTCGGCGTGTTGAACGCCCTCGACAAGCGCGACCCTCAGCCCGACCCGCAGAAGCCTCCCAGAAAGCCGGTCAACACGGGACTGAGCAACATCGTCACCCGCACGTCGGGGCTCGATCCGGGCTGGCGTGCCAATCCGAGCGTCCCGGACGCCAAGCAGCTGGACCCGGCTAAGTATCCAGATGAGACGGCAGTCGCTCGCGGCGACGATCTCTGGATCGACCGGGCCCGAATCCTGCAGCTCGAGATGAGCAAGATGACGCAGGACTACGGGGCGGTTGATCTCGCCATCGGCGACAAGCCGGTTGGCGCAGACGGGAAGCCGAAGAACTACTGCGAACGCCAGGGGAGGTGCAACGTCGGTTGCCTCCCTGGCGCACGGAACACGCTCAACAAGCAGCTCATGGCTGCGATCCACGGCACGTTTCGAGGCGATCCGCCCCAGGTCGGGGGCTTCCTAGAACTCTCGCCGCTCGCCGAAGTCGACCTCGTGCGGGCGCTCCCCGATGGCGCATTCGTGGTCGAGTACCAACAACGAGACGCTCAGAACCCCCGTCGAGCGGAAAAACGGCAAGTCGTCGCCGACAAAGTCATCCTGGCAGCCGGTTGCGTCGGAACGACCGAGCTGCTCCTTCGCTGCCAGCAAGCTGAATCGATTCCGGGCCTCAGCCAGCGCATCGGCTACGGGTTCTCGACGAACGGCGACTACATCGCATTCCTGCCGCGCACGCGATACCGCTTCAGCTTGACGCGCGGGCCCGTCACGACTTCCTTCGCCCACTTCAACACTCCCGAGGCCGGCGCGAATGGCGATCCGGAGAAGTTCCACACGATCGAAGATCAGGGGATCCCACGGGCGCTAGCTTCGCTCATCGGCCACGGCGTTCCCCTCATGCGGTCGCTCTCGAAGGGCCGACGGCGACGGCTCTTCATCGCGTACGCGGTCGCCCGCTACGCGTTGTCCCGCGGTCCCGCATACATCCGTGCCTTCTTTCGCAACTACCGCACCCGTCAGGACCAGTTCTTGTCCGAGGACGAATGGACGCTCGACATGATGTGCGCCGTCGGGATGGGTCGGGATAAGTCCGTCGGTCGCTTCCGGCTCGGAACCGGCCGGCGCGATACGACGCTCCGCCTCGAGCGAACCGACGGGCTGAAGTTTTACGAAGACCCGATCTACCCGGAGATCGAAAGCACGCTCGAGCGATTCGCGCGCGAGCTCACCGACGATTCAGCTGCGCACTTCGAGAACCCCTTCCTCGGCCCAGGAGCCGAGCTCGCCGGTGGGCGATCGATCACGCTCACGCATCCGCTTGGCGGATGCGTGATGGCGGCGAGTGCGGACGATGGCGTCGTCGACGAGTTCGGGCGAGTCTTCGACTCGCGTACTGGCGGCGTTCATCGGGGCCTTTATGTCGCGGACGGGTCGGTCGTTCCGACCGCGCTCGGCGTCAACCCTTCTATGACGATCGCTGCAATTGCACTCCGTTCGGCGCATCGCATCGTGGAGGAGATGCGAGAGGCTGACCAGTCACGGCGTCGCAACGATACGGCGGCCGTAGGCCGACGCCCCTCCAACGATCGCTGACGAAGAGTCCATCTCCGCAAGCGGCGTCGAGGTCACCGCGCTGAACGGAGCCGCGCTCGAGCCAGGCACAGAGACCGAACATGAGATATGCAACCACTGTTGCAGCATCCGGCTATACTCCCGGCGTGAGATCAGTGGGGACGCGGTGGGTGTTGTTGGTGTACCGGTTGCCAAGGGAGCCGTCGACGCCGCGAAGTGCGCTCTGGCGGAAGCTGCGCCAGTTGGGGGCAGGGCAGGTCGGGGACGGTCTGGCGGCACTTCCACTCGATGCGCGTAACCGCGAGCACCTCGAGTGGCTTGCCGATGAGGTGTTCGAGGCAGACGGCGAGGCGTCGGTCTGGCTGAGCGAGCTCGCTTCCGCCACTCAGGAGCGGGAGCTCGCAAGCAGGATGGCCGAGCTGGTCGCCGCCGACTACCGGACGCTGATCGCCGATGCCGAGGCTGCGCGCAACGAGCCCCACGGTCAGCGCCGCCGAACGCTCGGCCGGCTACGCCGCGAGCTGCGCCGCATTAGAGCGCGCGACTACTTCCCGCCTCCCGAGCGCGAGCTCGCCCAGCAGGCGGTCGAGGAGCTAGCGGAGCTCGTCGAGGAGCCGGTCGCATGAGGTGGGCGACGCGTCGCCACTGCCACATCGACCGCGCCGCGTGCGCCTGGCTGATCGGCCGCTTTCTCGACCCGGAAGCGGAGTTCGTGTTCGTAGACGACCCCGACGAGGTGCCTGCAGACTCGACCCCGTTCGACATGCGCGGGGTCGAGCTCTCCCACCACGGCGGTGACTGCAGCTTTGAGACCTTCCTGCGCCGTTACGAGCTCGCCGACCCGGTGCTCTGGGAGATCGCGAAGATCGTGCACGAGGCCGACCTCGCCGACGAGCGATTCGACGCGCCCGAGGCGCCTGGGCTCGACGTGCTCATGCGCGGCCTCTCGATGGTCCGCGACGACGAAGAGCTGCTCGCTCTCTCGGGGCCACTCTTCGACGGTCTCTACGAGTACCGCATGCGCGCACTGCTGCTCGGTCGGGAGCCTGCGTGAACGCCGTAGACGACGAAAGGAGAAGGAGATGAAGTGGGTGACCAGGGAACGGCCAAAGACCGACCGGATCGCCTGTCCGTGGCTGATCAAGAACTTCATCGACCCGGAGGCGGAGTTTCTCTACGTGCCGGCCGACCAGGTGCTCGAGGTTGCGGAGCAAGAGGGGGCGCACTCCTACGACGCGCCCGAGGCCGAGTACACGCACAGGGACGGGCTCTGCTCATTCGAGGTGCTCGTCGAGGAGTACGACCTCGACGACCCGGCGATCGACCTGCTCGCGCGGATCGTGCACGGTGCCGACGTCTCTGACGATCGAGATGCGACGCCACAGTCGCGCGGCTTGCTCGCGGTCGCCGAGGGCTTCCACCTGCTCGACCTTGGCGACCACCGCCAGCTCGAGCTGTCGCTGCCGGTCTACGACGCGCTCTATGCCTGGTGCAAGCAGGAGGTCGGCGGCTCCGGCGAGAGCAACTGACGTGACGCTCGCCAGGGTCGGCTTCATCCCGATCCCGCCGGGAGCAAAACCCGGGTTCGACCATGCCGACGTCCAACGCGGCAACAGGCGGATGTACGTCGCGCACACGGGCGCCGACCGAATCGACGTATTGGACTGCGCCACGCGCAGCTACCTACGCGCCTTCGCGATCTCCCTGGGGTCGCCGGCGTCCTGATCGAAGAGGAGCACGACCTGCTTTTCTCGAGCGATCGCGGCGCCGCCCGCGTCACTGTCTTCCGTTGCTCGGACGAGTTGCTACTCGGCCAGGTCGACGTCGGGCCGCATCCCAACGGGCTCGCCTACGACCGCGTGCGACGGCGCCTCTACAGCTTCAATCTCGGCGAGCCGGTGGGCGAAAACTGCACCGCCTCGGTTATCGACGTCGATGCGATGAGCGTGGTGGCGGAGCTTGCGCTGCCGGGCCGGCCGCGCTGGGCGCTCTACGATCCCGAGCGGGACGCGGTGTACGCCAACATCCGGGAGCCGGCGCAAATCGTCGTCATCAACTGCGAGCGCCCAGTGATCGAGCGAGCGCTCCTGATCCCGAGCGAGGGGCCGCACGGACTCTGGCTCGACGCTGGTCGGCTGTTCTGCGCAGCCGACGGCGGCGCTCTGCTCGTGCTCGACCGGGACACGGGAGATCTGCTCGCGAATCTGCCGCTGCCCGGGGTGCCCGACGTCGTCATGCACGACCCTGACCTGCACCGGCTCTACGCGGCGATCGGTGATCCCGGCGTCGTCTGCAGTTTCGACAGCGCCAGACTCGAGCCGGTGGAGACGGTTGAGACCGAGAAGGGGGCTCACACCCTGGGCTGGGATCCCGACGACCGCTGCCTGTACGTATTCTGCCCGGGCAGCGGCGGCGCGGCGGTCTACGAGGAACGCGCCTGAGCCCAGACGCACGCCGGATCATCGCCGCGCAAGGCGCGCGGGCGCTGGCCTACGGCCTCGGCTCCGTGCTGATCGGAGTCACCCTCGCCGATCGCGGCCTGTCCGACCGGGCGGTCGGGGTCGTCCTCGCCTCATTGCTCGCCGGGATCGCGCTCGTCTCGGTCATGATCGCCCGCTATGGCGACCGCATCGGCAGGCGCCGCTGCTACCGCCTGCTGTTCGTCGGTATGGCGCTCGCGGGCACGGTGTTTGCGCTCACCGGCTGGCTCCCGGCGTTGATCCTGGTCGGACTCACAGGCACCGTCTCGACCGACGTGGTCGAATCGGGACCGTTCACCTCGCTCGAGCAGGCGATGCTCCCGCACGCCGCAGGAGAGCACGATCCGACCCGCCTCTTCGGCAACTACAACACGGTCGCGACGCTTGCCGGGTCGTGCGGTGCCCTGATCGCGCTCGTCGGATCATCACCGCGCTGGCTGCTGGCCTACCCGGTCGCCGCCGCGGGGGGCCTGCTGGCCTCCGCCCGTCTCTCAGCGTCGGTCGAGCTCGGCCACGAGCTCGAGGAAGAGACGCTCCCACCACTACACCGCTCCCGCGGCATCGTCATGCGCCTCTCGGGGCTGTTCGCGCTCGACAGCTTCGGGGGCGGCTTCGTGCCGCAGACGTTCATCGCCTACCTGTTCGTGCGCAAGTACGACGCCTCGCCGCAGACCCTCGCCATCGTCTTCTTCGCGATCGGCATCCTGCAGGCGCTCTCCTTCCAGGCCGCCGTACGGCTTGCCGGCCGGTTCGGCCTGCTGCGGACGATGGTGTTCACGCATCTGCCCTCGAACCTGCTCCTCGCCGCGGTCGCCTTCGCGCCGAACCTCCTCCTGGCGATCGTGCTCCTGCTCTCGCGTTTCGCCCTCTCGCAGATGGACGTGCCGACCAGGCAGGCATACGTGATGGCGGTTGTTGACCCCAGCGAGCGCACCGCAGCCGCCGCCTACACCAACAGCGCCCGTTACGTCACCCGGCCGATCGCTCCGTTGATCGCCGGTGCGACGCTTCGCGGCGCCCTCGGCGCACCCTTCTTCATCGCCGGCGCGCTCAAGAGCATCTACGACGTTGGCCTGTACACCCTCTTCCGGAACGTCGAGCTCGAGGATTAGTCGTCGACGAGCGGCTCGCCGGGCTCCGTGGCGCGGATCGTCCTCCACGAATCCCAGGTGATCTTGAGGATGACGAGTGTGATCAGAAGCCCGACGAACGGGTCGGCGCGAGGGAGGCCGAGTGCGACGAGCGCTGCGCTGACCACGACTCCTAAGGAGACGAAGCCGTCGACTCGGGCGTGGTTCCCGTCTGCGACGAGGGCGGGACTCGCCAGTCGCCTTCCGGCTCGGTGTCTGATGTATGCGGCGATCTCGTTTCCGAGGAAGCCGATGACTCCTGCGGCAGCCACTGCCCACAGGTGCGAGAGGTCCTGCGGGTTGATGAAGCGATGGATCGTCTCGTAGAGAGCGACACAGGCGCTGACGAAGATCGTTGCGACGACGAACAGCCCGGCGATCTTCTCGGTACGGAAGCTGTGCAGAAAGAAGGCGATTCCGAGCGGAATTGCCGTCAACGCATCGCCGAAGTTGTGAATCAGGTCGGCGAGCAGCGCCACCGAGTTAGAGAGGACGAAGACAGCGAGCTGGAGCAGCGACGCCACAAAGAGCACCGTGAGGCTGATCGAGACCGCCTTGACGCCTGCGCGTGAACGGACGATCGAGGGGTCGATGAGCCCGTGCGAGTGGCCGTGCTCGCCGTGCGAGTGGTCGTGGGCGTCGCCGAGGTGATGAGGGTGGGGCTCCTGTGCTTCAACGGGTCGCGATCGGCGCAGGCGTCGGAGATGCCGATGCGGACGAGCGTGCGGATGAGCGTGCACATAGCCCCCGTGCCGATGGACGACGCCTACCGCCGAATCGCTCATTCCGGACATACCGTAGCCACGTTTCGATACCGTCAGACAGTGGCGACGGAAGGGCCGCGGAGAGTTTAGGAAATACGAGTTTAGGAAATCCCGGCCGGCTCGTCTCGGGCCCCGGTGGAAGGAGAAACCCTGATGGATAACGGCCTTGAGAGTGCTCCCAGCCTCACATAACCCGAACGCCGCGGCTCCTCTGGCTACGGGGCCTTTCGGGTTGCCCACGTAACGGTCGCCGGTTGCTCCGCCCCCTGGTTAACAGCTCCTGAGGGCGGCCCGCGCCGTGCCGGCGGCTGTCGGCCAACCGGCGTGATTCGGGCGATTGTGCCGCCCGTGTGCTCGAGCGAGGGGTGCCGGCGCGCCAGCCAGAAGGAGCCCACCGCTTGCAGAGCGCTTGCAATCGGCCGGCCTCACGGCCATCGCCCATTCGCCGTCAGCCGCGAGGGCGAATACATCACTCCGCCGCACCGAGCGCGCGTCTGAACCTCGAGACAAACTGGGCGCGCCAGTTGCCGAGCGGGAAGGGGATGGATTCGTTGTGGAGGACGTTCACGCCCGCCTCCAGCAGCGCTGGTGCCGCAGCCGCGTAGACCTTCGCGTGGCAAACGATTACGCCAGTCTCCGGAGCGAGCTCGAGGCAACGCTCGACTAGGCGCGGGACGGCCGCGGCGATCTCACGCACGCGCGCCACCGGCGTCTCGTTGTTGATGGGATGCTCCGCCGCGTCAATGAGCCAGAAGCCGTCCTCCTTGAGCCGCTCGAGCACTGCCGGCTTGTCGCGCAAGTTGACGTCTCCGCGCTCTCCGTAAACAGCCTCAGCTACGCCCGGTAGAGATTGTCGATCGTGAGCGCTGGCGAGTAGAAAAAGCGGCGCTCACCCGACCCCGGATCAGGGGGCGACTCCGCGATCAGGAGGACACACAGCCGGGACGGCCGGTGCTGCTCGCGCAGTTCCTCGTACCAGGCAACGGCATCGTCAGAGCCACGCTCGCCCGTCTTAGCGGCCGTGTCTCGGGCCGAAAGGGGCTCGCCGGGCGCTCTGACCGCCGACTGCTTCCCTGCCGCCGTGCCCGATGCGATCTGGGCTCCGTCCCGGAGCCGGATCCTCGTGCAGGCGGCGTCGCTGCACTCGAAGAGATGCTGGTACTCCGGCTTCCTCGCCCGCAGCCGCAACTGGTCGCTCGGCGGGTGTGCGCCGTCGCTCGGACGGCGAAAGAGGTCGCGACGGGCGATCTCGCGGGCGATCTCGTCCCGACTCATCCAGCCGACGTGCGCGCGGAGAACCTCAACCATCGCCTCGTGCAGGGTCACGCCGACAACGGTACTCTGCGGTGGGCCGGGCTCGGGGTCCCTGCCTCCTGAACGCCGACGCGAAGTAGAAAGATAGATGCTGCCCGACGTTCAGTCCAGGGTACTCCCTGACTCGAGTTCACACGAGCACGGAGGTCTAAGGGGATTGGGTCGAGGACAACGAGACTCATCCGCCACTTCGTGAATCTGGGACGTCGTGTCTCGAGAAGGCCGACGTCGACCAGGCGAACGCTCTCGCCGACCGCTACGGCACAACGCTCTAGGGCTTCGCCCTAAGTTAGTAGCCCCACGCCCTTCGCACATTCGCGTCGATTGGCATGTCGTCCCGAATTACGTGCATCGCCCGTATCAACGGCTTTACGGTCTGGTCGTAGAACTCACGCCCGAAGAATCTCGCGAGCGTGGAGCCAACGTCCATCGTGATCTGCTCAATAAGCTCGCCCCCGTAGTCCACGTACACCGCTCGAACCCGTACATCTGGGTGTGGGCCGTACGCAAAGGCTCGCGTATCGCCTGAGACGCACTCGGCGAACCCTTCGCGATCGTTGTGTGCGCCGCGCGTCAAGATGCGATAGATCTCACGGCCCAGTTCTTCAATGTCGCCTTCGATCTCGACTCCGACTGCTCGGGCAAGTTCGGCAGCCCGTTCCTGAAATTCACCGACTCGTTCACGAGCCTCGCGCGGCGCGATCCTTCCTCCGCGCAACCATCTTCGCGTGAGCGTCTCGTCTTCGTCTTCGACGAACGTAACGAGAAGGTTCGCGGCCTCATGGAGCACGCGCATCGTTCCGACCGTCTCCGCCGTCCACCCGCGGCGCAACTGGTCGAGCAGCGCACTCGCCAGCCCGAGGCATCGACCAGACATTTCCCAGAGCGCAACGAATCGCGTCTCAGCCGAAAGATCAATGTCGGTCGCGTCCGCGAGTCTCCTGTGAGCCTCAATGAGCGCGTCAATTGCCATCTGGTAGACGAGGACATGACCTTCGAGGCGTGGCCCCAATAGACCTTCGACTGGCCGCAACTCCTCTTCGTGTCGTGCTCGGTACGCCGCAATGTCTGCAGGAAGCTCACGCGGTCGGATTTCCGGCTCGAAATCACCCACCAAGCGAGGTTAGCTGTCGAGGATCTTCCCGAACGACGTGAAGAGGCGGGCGAGCGCGAGACCAGAGGCCTCGAGCTCACGCCCACCGCCAGTCGTTCTGCTTGCACTTCTGCTTGCAGTCAAGGTGGTCCGATGCCGCCTCTGCCAAACAGAAAGCCCGGCTAAGCGGGCTTTGTCTCGACACCCCGGGTTGGACTCGAACCAACAACCCTCCGGTTAACAGTCGCTTGTTGCTGGATCAGGCAACGACATCTTCACTCGGTTACGCGACTTCGGGGTCAGCTCAAGTTAGCTCAGATCACCCCAGGTGGGCAAAAGTTCGGGCAAAAGAGCCAGGTTCCTGGCTCGACATTCCCGCGTCCGTCTGGAACACAACCGGCGGCGACACGCCTTCCGCCTCGCGCCTCGCAGTCAAGGCCGAAGGACATCCGACCCCTCGTCGGCGCGGGCGCTTACTGCGGGGTTGACGGGCCGAACCGCTCAAGCAATCGGCCATCCGCATCGTAGGCCCTGAAGGCGCGGAAAGGTGGTTCGGGAGCTCCCACCTTCGGCGCGCCGTTCTCTGGAGGGCGAGTTCGGACGAGGAAGAACTTGAGATCGAGTCCGAGCGCAGCGGGAGCATCGTAAACCCGTGCTTGCACACTGCCGCCATCGTTTAGCTCGACCTCGACGCGGCTTACATTCGCGGCGGCCACACCGTTGAACCAGACGTCGTCGTCCGGTCGTCCTTGGTGCGCGCCTCCGATGACGAGGTGTTCGGGAGCACCCTCTGCCCGAGGAGCGCCGACGACGGGGATCCCACAGCTTGTCCCGCCTTGGTTCTCGGGAAACACGAGTGATGTGCAGAGGCCGCGCGTGCTCCTCCAGGCGACGAACGCCCAGTCCTCGCCGCGCGTGACCACGGCTCGGTCGCCGATCAGGCGAGGAATGCTCGGATCATTCGCCTTCATATCGAAGAACTCGAAAAACGAATCGAGGTCGCCGAGACGCGTGCCGACGGCGAAGGCGGTGCCAACAACGCCAGTGAGCGCGAGGACGAGAGCAGCGGCAAGTGCAAGGCGGCGACGGAGCGGCAAGAAGCGGAAAGAGCGGCTCGTGCGCGTGCCGGGCCGGGCGATCTCCTCGAGCAGGTGTGCGTGACGGCGCTCGAAGTCGAGCGGAGGCGGTTCCGGCGGTGTGAGGATCGTCTCGTTCATGGCAACACTCCATTCGTCGTCATTGAGTTCGCCGAGCTTTCTGTCGAGGTGAGATGCGCTAGACGCTTCCGTGCGCGCGAGAGGCGTGTCCGTGCAGCGCCCGCCGAGATGCCGAGCGCGTCCGCGGCGTCTTCAGGGGAAAGGCCCTGCCAGGCGACTAACACGAACACGTCGCGCTCGCCCCGGGGGAGACGCTTGAAGAGTTGGAGGGCCTTGCGCATTTGCCGCTCGCCGTCGAGCCGGTCTGTCGCCTCCTCGGCGAAGTCTTGCTCGTCGAGGGCAGCGGGCAGGCGATCGAGCGCCGCCTGGTAGCGGCGACGGGCGCGGCGCTCGTTCCGGAGCACGTTGGTGGCGACGCCGAACAGCCACGGCAGCACCTTATCGCCGTGAAGTGCGACCTCGCGACGACGCCACGCTTCCAGGAAGGTGACCGACATGAGGTCGGCAGCACGGTCCGCGTCGGCCGTGCGGCGGAAGCAGTAGGCGTAGATCACCTTCCCGTAGCGCTCGAAGAGGAGCCCGAAAGCCTCTGCGTCCCCGGATTGGACTCCTGCCCAGAGGGCTGCGTCGTCACGAGCCATCTACCAGTACATGTCCATCGACCGCAATGACGTTACGTTCTATCCCGAATCGCCATCCGCGAAGGGGATGCGCGCAAGCGACGGCCTTCCTAAGGTTCCCGCTGAGGCGCTAACCCGCTTGAAGGTCTCCCGGACCGACAGCCATGACGGCCCCTTGCCGATGCCCGTGCGCCGGGTTCGCGGCCCGGCGGAGTCGCCGGCCGCGAAGAGGCGATAGCTAGAGAGAAAAGGCATCAATCCCACCACGTTGTGCAGTACATGTCCCAGCTATACAACCAACCGTTCTCGATCCACGTGCTACACGCCGCCTTCTTCTGCTGTCCTCCGGATCCTCCCGTACTGCCGTACGCGCAGCATTGCAGCGAACTGGAGTAAATGGAATCGTCGCTGTTTAGGTAGTTAAGAAAAAACCAATTTGTTTCTGTTTGGTAGCTGAGGATGTTCTGGGTGCGAATAGCAACGCTAGTCGTTTTGTAAAATACAGGGGCAATATCCCTGTACTGGTAGCACTTCCACGATTCGCTCTGCTGGACGATCCAGAAGATGGCATACGTGGGCGAATAGTGCGTACACCATTGTTCGACTATTGGATCATCGCCGGACTCACGCCGGGCTCCGGACTCATAACCTAACGCCGCAGCCTTGATCGGCGTGCGTGCGGCCTCGGGGGTTCCGGTCGCCGGGTTGATCGAAACGCGTAAACGGATGTGGAATAGTCCCTCCGAGACTGACAGAGGTGCGACACCCGAACCGCTGGGGAACGTGACGCGCTCGGTCGCAGCTGTCGCGATACCCACGCCCACCCATGGGTCACCCGCTGCCGGTGCCCGAGCAAGTGCAAGCATCGGCTGGTCGGACGCACCGGGGTCGCCGCAGGAAGCGGCAAATAGAGTAACGATGCACGCCCCACGGGTTCCGGGAACGAGGTAGAAGGTACCCACGCTTGTGTTGGCGAGACGGCGCGCTTCAGCATAGGAATTAGGCGTAATCCCAAATCGGGCGACGCCTGGCGCGCCGATCGCCTTGTTCAGTTGCACGCTTATCGCTTCGCCGAGGGAGATTGTGGGTAGCGCGGCCGCCGGGAGGTTCTGGCGCAGTTGTGGCAGCACCTCCGAACTGCGGCCAGGTGCGTATGACGCACCTGCAACTGATGACCCGAGTGTTAGAAGAGCAGTTGCGAGGACAAGTGCTCGACGCATGTGGATATCACTCCCATCGTCTTAGACAGAGCTAGCAAGTTCGGGAGCCCGAGGTCCGGAGTAACGGCCTGGAGAGGCGCCCACGAGCATGGAGCCAGCCGCCTCATTGCGGACTCTGCAGTCGCTTCGCGTACAACCGGCACGCCAAGGCTCCTTTCGCTGACGGCCGCCATGATCTCGCGGGGCCTGCCAGAAGTCAACGTGCCGTTGGGCCGGCCGGTCGCGCAAATTGACGGAAACAGCAGCAAACTCGTGTCAGCGGACTTCGGCGACGAGCTAGACAGCAACTCTCTGGTTATGTCACTAAGGGTCGGAACCGAGCGGCGAGCGAATCGCTATGTCATCAGTGTGCCTAGTCGCCTGTTGCTAAGTCCGGCAACAGAGTGGCCGCTTCGTTGAGCGACCCGGCATCATCTCAGGTCAGCTGAAATCAGCTGGGGTGGGCAAAAGCTTGGGCAAAATTTCGTCGCGTCATTTGAAGAGCACCGAAGCTGAGTCACTCGTTCAATGTGTGGCGTGGCGTGAAGCGGCACGCCACGTCCGCTTCAGGAGCGGCTCGAGGTCGTCCGCGGCTGCTTCGTCGGGGCTGGCTTCCCACTTGGCTTCAGCGGAGTCTTGCGGCCCGTAGTGGCCGGCTTGTCTGGCGAATGGTCAGTGAACCAGTGCCCTGCGTAGCTCGCAGCAGCAAGCGCCCCGGCGCCGATGAGTGCCGCCCCAGCCGCTCCCGCCGCCCATACGGGGACACCCTTCACCTTTCTCGTGAGCTGCCCGGATACGGACCGCTGCTGCAATCTCAGTCTGTCGGCGAGCTCGGCGTGGAGCCGTTCGACTTCCCCGCGGAGGAACTGAGCGACGCGGTCAAACGACTGCTGCTCCTCCTGCGTCAATTGTTGGCCCTCGGCCGCGCGTCGCAGGATCCCGCGATCGCCCATCTCGTCGAGGACATGTCGAAAAGCGCGCTCCATGAAGACATCCTCGTCCTCGTTCGGATCGATGAGAAACGGCTCTGGGTTCAGGCTCTTGACGAAGAGCCGAAGGCGCTCGTCGGCGAGGCCCGGGAGCATCAACTCCTGCTGTTTAAACCTCCGCTTCACTGCGGCGTAACGTGCTTGCACGTTCTCGATCTCGATCCCATAGTGCGCCAGGTCGTCGCGCAGCTTCTGAGCGGGCTGCGGCCCTCGCCCGAACTGCGCCCCCCACTCCGCCACGTGCACCCGGCCCCGCAGGATCTGTACGAGCTGCTGCGTCCGGCCAGGGTTGGCCGTGGAGTAGTAAGGCATGGGCGAGAAGCCAATCTCGTCATCGCCGGCGGCAACCAGATCGAAGCCGCTCAGCGTCTCCATGATCCACTCGCGCCGTCGGAGTGGATCTCGCGGTTCCGGCGGATCGGCGGCCACGTCGATGTCGGGCGCGTCAGCCGCCAGACGGTTCCGGATCGAAACCAGCTCGGCCACCAAATCACGGTCGCTCTGCGCGAAGGAAGTCAGCGCGTTTTCAGCTTCTTCGCATAACTTCGCGAGGATCCGGCGGACGCGCCGTTCGCTGTCGAGTGCGTCGATGTAGGTCTCGAGCTGCAGAACGAACTGCCGGTCTGCCTGCCCGATGACGTGGGCGTACCGGTCGCTGATTCTGTCGATCGTCGCGTCTGACACGAGAGACAGCGTACGTACGCGGCTTCAGAACTAGGCTGGACGGAGCGAGCAGATCTTGTGCCAGACGGCGCTAACCTATGTCAATGCCGTCGGTCCCAGGAAGCTTGGGCGAGGAACAACGCGCGCTCTTAACGTTTCTACTCGCCCTGCGGCTCGATCGGGTCCGCGCGTTTCTCGCCCGCCACGAGATCGCGAAGTATGGCAGCCGCGCCGACCTGCGCCAGCGTCTTGAGGAGAGCTTCGCCAACGGCAAGATCGACATCGTCGCCATCGTCGACTTCCTTGACGAGGTCGAGCCGTGGTCGAAACAGCATGTCTTCCTCTACAACGGTGGCGACGCCCTCGTCGACGACTGGAAGGATCCCGCCACGCTTCGCACGCAACTCGCCGTCGCGGGCGTGGCCGAACTTCTCGATGCGCGCCTGCCGCTTGTCCTCCCGGAAGACTTGGCGTTGTCGGCGATCACAATCGAGGACGGCCGGTTCGTGACCATTTCCGCTGTCGAGCGGCGGGAGTATCGCGAGCGAGAGCCGAGCCGCGACCGTGTCGAGGTCGATGCGTCAGGGCGGACCGTTGAGCTAGTCGCATACATTCATGTCGTCACCCGCGGCCTCTTGACCTTCCGCTGGGATCTCTTGACGAACACGGCCGCTCTGCACATCACCCAGGGCGGGAGGGGTTATGAGTACCAGGCCGCCGAGCAGCGTTTCGCGAAACTCGTCCAACCCTTTCTTCAGTTCGATCGCTTCAGCCCCACCGACCTCCAGTCCCTGATCCGCCGCCTGCACGAGCTGGCACAGACGGGGACGCCTGAGGCCCGGCCACACCGCCTCGGCTACCGCAGTCGTGGTGGACGCAGCATCGAGGCCGCGAGCCCGACCTACCGCGATTCCGTAACCGGCGAGGCGGCCATCGACGGCGCTTTGGCGACAATCGCGGACGAGAGCACCGGACGACTTGGCAACTTCTACTGGCTCGCCGGCGTCAGCCCAAACGGAGACACCAATCCGCTCCCGGACGACTTGCACTTGATCATCGTGGCCAACGAGAGCCGGGTCAACTTCATGGTTCCAACCTCGCGCGAGATCGTCACTTATGTACTTCAGCGCATCCGAGCGCTTATCTAGGAAGCTGCCCGAGCTCGGTGATCTGCCGAGCCGCCTCGACGAGTTGCTACGCGACCTCGGGGCCGGCGACGTGCTTGAACCGGATGCGCTCTCGAGCGAGCTTGCGGTAAGTGCTGAGCAGCTCGCCCGCACGCTCGCTGTGGCCGCACAGCCGCCAGTAGACCTCCTGGTCGCCGAGCCGTACGTCGTTTGTCCGCGGTGCGGAATGCTCAACCCGGCGGATGAGCGTGAGGCCGCGACCGAGGCCGGCGACGAATATCCCTGCTCGGACTGCGGACTGGAACTGACCGCGATCGATGTCAAACCGACGATTCGTTATCGGCTGGGCTCGGAGGCGCTGCGCGAGGCCTCGGAGCGAAGAACCCACGAGCTAGCACGGCCAGCGAAGACGGCCGTGATCTTGACTGCGCTCGCGATTGAGCAGAAAGCCGTGCTTGCTCATTTACGTGACCTTCGCGAAGAAGTCCATGAGGCCGGCACCGTCTACCGCGTTGGCACATTCCAGTCAGAGACGACGGACTGGACGGTGGCCACAGCGCTCATTGGCGCCGGCAACGCCGGAGCGGCGTTCGAGGCAGAGCGCGCGGTACAGCATTTCAATCCTGACGTCACGCTCTTCGTCGGCATCGCGGGCGGCATTAAGGATGTGGCACTAGGCGACGTCGTCGCCGCAACCGAGGTTTATGGCTACCACTCCGGGAAGGCTGGCGACATTTTCATCCCACGACCCAACGTCGGCAAATCGAGCTACGCCTTGGTCCAGCGCGCGCAGACCGAGGCAGGGTCCGGGGATTGGTTAGCGCGCCGTAAGAACGGCAAGGAAACACCGTCGGTCGTTGTCGCCCCAATCGCTGCCGGGGAGCAGGTCGTCTCGTCCAGGCGCTCCGATACGTACACCTTCCTTCGCACGAACTACGATCGGGCAGTCGCCGTTGAGATGGAAGGGCGCGGCTACCTGGAGGCGCTTCACGCGAACCAGAAAGTCGGCGCTCTCGTCGTGCGTGGGATCTCGGATCTACTCGACGCGAAGGATCTGAGCGATGCCGCGGGTTGGCAGGAACGGGCCTCAGCCAACGCGGCCGCCTTCGCGTTCGAAGTCCTCGCGAAAATCTAAGTAAGCCCTTCTAAACCAGGTACGGATTGCAAAGCCGCGACGGTCAGGCAGCGGACTGGCAGACAAATGCAGCCAGTGCGCGCAGACCGTAATCACGCGCAGCCTCAGTTGTACCCACGATGTTCCAGCGAGTGCCGTCAAGCTCGAACGTCTCACCCACCTGGAGGCCGTGGGGTAAGTCGGCTGTGCGCGGCTCCTCGGTGCCGTCGCCATGCATGAGGATCAGCGCGTAATTGTTCATTATTTTCAGTGTCGCAGGGACTCCGGACGAGATTCCGTCCGAAGTCGATCCGAGTGCCCGAAGGGCGGTTCTCGGCGCGGCAAGAGACCAATCGCCATTTGCTTTCGCCGAACAGACGTTCGCTACGCTAGCGGCATGACCGACCTGTGGGAACGGAGCCGTAGCGGTTCCCATGCCGGGCGCGGCTTCCGCTTCCAAGACGCGGTCGCGACCGAGCTCGCCTTACGCGCCTGGCGCGGCGAGCTACCGGTCAGACGTCTGATCCCGGAGGGGCTCGAAGACGTGTCGCTTGAGCTCGACTCTCACTGGCTGCACCTGCAGGCCAAGTCGCGCCGCGCTCACCGCGGCGATTTCAGCGCCGGCGAACTCAGGCACGCGTGGCGCCACCTGGCCGAACGCCTGGCCGCCGACCCCGCCGCCCACGGCGGACTTGTACTCGAGCGGCCACTCGGAGGCGTAGACAGCGGGCTCGAGGAAGCCCTCGCCGATATCGCCGGTGCTGAGCTGAAGAAGTCAATCAAGACCGCTGTCGCCGGCCTGATCGACGGAGACGAGTTTCTCGGCCGCACCCATCTGCTGGTCATGCCAGCCTCGCCCCCCGCCGTCGTCGGGCTGCTGGCCGAACGTCTCCAGATTCCCCCAGCCAGATGCGTCGCCCACTACGCCATCCTCCGGGCCGAGCTCGGGCATCTCGCCGACGAGAATGGAGAGCAGCCGGCAAACGACCCAGCGGCGATGACTGTCGGCGACGTCTCCAAGCTGATTGAGAACGTCAGCGAGGCCGTCGACCCGTCGTTGCTCGACGAGGCGGTGCGAACGGGCGTTGCCGAACTGGTCGACTTCTCGACCGCGATCGACGATGAGCGCTTCTTCAGCGGAGTCGACGTTGTCATCGGCCACGTCGTCGCCGGACTGCCGCTCGAGCGGCCGGAGCTCACCGACGCCCTCGCTGTCGGGCTCGACGAGCGTCGGCTCGCGCTGGCCGTCGGCCCGTCCGGAGCCGGCAAGTCAGCGCTGATCTGGCTGACTGCCTTCGCCACTCGTCACCTCGTCCAGTGGTATCGCGTCCGCCGGCTACAGGTCGAGGACGTGGCGCCACTCGTGCGACTGATCAAGGGCTGGAAGGGGACCGGGGCCAGCGTCGGCTTCGTCATCGATGACGTCGGCCGCGACGACCGGGCGGGGTTCGATCACTTGGTCGAGGAACTGCGCCAACAGCCACACGCACTCGTGCTCGGCGCCTGCCGCGAGGAGGATGTGGTGGTCGTCCGCAGCGCGCCGCAAGCGGCGCAGGTGCGACCGCGCCTCGACGAGGAGTTGGCCGAGCGGATCTGGCGAGAGCTCGAGACGGCTGATGCGACCCCATGGCTCGAGTGGCGTGAGCCCTACGAAAAGAGCGAGGGTTTGCTCCTCGAGTACGGCCACCTGCTGACCGAGGGCGAGCGGCTCGAACAGACGGTCGCGGCGCAGATCGAGCGCCGCGTCCGCGAGCAGCGCGCGCTCGAACTCGCGGTGTTGGCCCTCGTCGCAACCGCCGATGCTTTCGGCGCCGAGCTCGATTCCGGAGCCGTCGGCCAAGCGCTGGGTGCCAACGCGACCGAGATGAAAGGCGCGCTCGGGCGACTGGTCGCCGAGCACCTGATCAGCGATCGCGACGGCTCGCTCAGCGGTCTGCATGAGCTGCGCTCGCGCTACGCGATGAACGAGATCCACTGGCTGCCGCCGCCGACTCTCGCCGACAGCGTGCGGCGCGTCATCGAGCTGCTTGCGCCGGCGACGCTACAAGCGTTCCTGACGCGCCTGCTGCTCGAGACGGCGGTTGCCGACGAGGTCGCGATCGACGCTGTAGTCAGTCGCTTCCGGAAAGAGCCCGACGCCGTCGCTCTGGCCGCTGCGCTGCAAGCGCTGCGGCTAGTCGGCTTCAGACGGATGACGGTCCAGTGGCATCAGATCTTCCTCGAGGAGGAAGCGGCCCCGACGAACGTGGCTGTTGTCGCTCATTTCGCGTTGCACGGCGGCGACCACGATTTCTTTCCGGAGCCGATCCAGCGCGCGGTGGCCCGCATCCGCGAGCTGGAGCCGGCCGACCTGCGCTTGTCTCTATTGACGAGAATCGGCCCAGAGCTCCAGCTTGCTTTCGCTGGGGCCGACCTCGACGCTGCGGCCGCGGCGCTGGCGGCGCTCAGCGAGGTCGGACCATTGGTTGGGGTCGAAGCCTCCGCTCTCGCCGCCATCGCCGACGGCGCCTCGATCGAGGAGTTGCGCCGCCTTTTCGAGGCGGCCTACGCGGCAGCGCCTGAGCTCGCTCGGAACCTTGCCGATGAGCTGGGCGGTGTGGATGGCCTACTTGCTCGGCTGGAACGTGAGCGCCCCTGGGTGCGCAACGCCCGGCTAGGAGTCGACGACCGGGGCCGAGCTACCGCGGAGGCGGAGTACGCATTCGTCGCCGAGTCGGCGCAACCAGATCCCCACGGCGCTGTCGTCGAACTGGCCCGCTATCTGCTCGCGCTAGCTCCTGCGGCCGAGGTTGCTGTCTGCCGCGCCGTCGATGCGACCGGTGAGACGGCCGGCTTCGGGGGAGTGCCGCTGGCGGATAAGGCGATCGAGCGCCGCTACCTCCCCACAGAGGCACAAGTCGCCTGGAATCGTGCCCGCGGCCGCGCTGCAGTCGCCGCTGTCGCCTCGGTGACCGAGACGGACTACGTGCGCGCGGCGCGCGACATCGTCGTCGACACTGCCCAGCTCGTTCGCCGCGCCGGCGACTCCTGGGTTCGTGGTAAGGCACCCTCGAGGAGGCTCGTTGCGGACGCCGTCGTTCTGGCCGAGGCGGCTAACCGTCTCGCGCCGCCACCGGTCACGATCGACTCTGTCGGGCCGTTCGAGGGCGAGGAGTCGATGAGCGATCCGATCAGCTTCATTGGCACGATGATCCCGAACAACCTGTTCGTCGGCCTTTTCGAGGGTAAGCCTGTCGCGCCGCTGATCCCGCAGCTGGTCGAGCAGGTCGACGAGCTTGCCATGCCCGAGCGCTGGCGGCTGCTGGCCGAGCCGCCGGAAAAGGAGATTGCCGCCCTGCGCCAGACACTCCTGGATCTGCACGCGGTGCTTTCTGAGCGCGTCGTCGGCGACCGACTCAGTGCCGTGGCTCTGCAGGGCGCCGGGAGGGGAGGCTTGGGCGCCGCGGCGCGAGTCGCTCACGAGCGAGGCGAGGCGCGCATGCGAGGCATCGCAGCTGAGCTCGAGAAGCGGCTAAGGGAGCAGGACTTCAGCGCCCAGGTGCTCAGGCGCGCAAACGAGGCCGACTCGTACCGATGGCCGGGCGACGACTTCCTGGTCTTGGTCGAGGCGGAAACGATCTACGATTGGCAGCTCAGCCTCGATACCCTCGCCGAGATCTGCCGACCGCTGCTCGCCGACCGCATCGGGTTCCTCATGGCGCCCGTGCGCGATGGGCGGGTCGTTGGCTCCTACCGCGTGAAAGTGTTCGACAAAGTCTTTCCGACCGACGAAGTCCTGACTTGGCCCGAGTTGCCGCTGCCGCTGCTCGACGAGCAGCTGGCCGACGCTTTGCGTAAGGGCCTCGCCGCGCTGCATGAGGCGTCGGGGATCGTCGCCTCGGTGAGGAGTGACGAGGTGCACGATGACGAAGGAGAAGTGCTGGAGGCAGCCTGCGCACGAGCTCGCGAGGTGCTCCACTACATCGACGATCTACTGACGGAGAACCCCGACGAACGACTCCTCGGCGAGGTCGAGGGCGTCTTGCTCGATCTGAGCAAGACCGTCGAAGAGGAGGCGGCGACTCTCGCCAACGGTCAGCCCGTCGAGCGCAGCATCGCCGAATCGTTCATCGCTGGTGCCAAGGGCGACGGCGACGATGTCTTCTTCGCCCAAATCGGCGCTGTCGCGGCCGCGGTCGAATGGGATGTCGAGCCGAAGGGGGCGTGGGAACGCGTCCAACAGGCGCTTGAGCCCGTCAACGGCTAGTCGCGGGCGCCGTCGAGGCCATGCTGTTTGCGGCCGTGCCCGACCCAGCGCAGGTTTGCGAAGGGGATCGGTCGCGCCTGGTCGCGGAGGTTTGCCCGTGCGCTGGCGCTCGTTGCGGCCACGAAGGCATCGAGCATCGCTTGTTCGGCGGCCTCGAAGCGGGGCGTCGCCGCGTAGTGGACATAGAGCGGCGAGTCCAAGGTCTTGACGAACCAGCCGCCTGCATGAGGACGTCCGGCGCCGAGAGGAGTGACGTAGTACTCGCGCAGGCGACGTCGCAGCGGCCGGCTCGACAGCCCGATGTAGACGACGACTTCGTCCGGCAGCCAGCACGCGGCGAAGCGAGCGGCGAGCCTGTCAGAGGTCACCGGCTTACCGTCGAGGCGCAGCTGTGGCCGGTCGACGGTGAGCTCGCCCGCTACCGCATCCGAGGCGCAGAAGTACTGGACCGGCTCTTCTGGGCCTTCACGTTGGCCGAGTACGACATGACTGAGGACGGTCCACCATCGCTGAGATGGCACTCGAACACAACCCGGGCCTACTTGACCCTCTTCGCGACGTTCTCCGTCGTCTGCTCCCGGAGTGAGTAGTTTTCGTCCTCCCGGATCGCCTTGACCGCCTCCTGCGCGCCGTGGTCACGACCGCGGCAGCGCTCTGGGTATTCGACTCCAGCGCTAGTTTCCGGCGCTCGGTACGTCGACCGGCGAGCCGGCAGTAAAAAGGCCCCGTTTCCGGGGCCTTTGTGAGTAGCGGGGGCAAGATTTGAAGCTGCGACCTCCGGTTATGAGACGCCTGTTGCCAGATGAGGTGACGCAAGCTTAGGTTGTTTCAGCCATTCTCACGCTGGCTCACGTCAGCTCAGATCTGCGAGGTGGGCAAAAGTTCTCATCTGACTCGAGAGGGACGAGCCCAACGGACAGCACCCGCTGGTTGGGAGATTCGCCAGGGCCTGGCAGCGCAGCTGACTGTTTCGCGAAGGGCGCTTTTGCCCGAAGTCGCTGATGTCCTGACTCCGCAAGTACCCGCGGATGTCGAAGGCCAGTCGGTGGGCCCAGCGCAGGGCCTGGACAGCCCCGGCGCGTAACGGCCGAGCTCCTCACGGCGAGACCGGCGCGCAATAATCTGGTTGCCACCCGCCCCCGCACTCGAAGCCAACCCCGAAGGCCCCCTCCCCCTACCCCCCGAGACCCTCGGCGTAAATGTGATCCAGGTCAGGTCGGCAAACATTTGGGCAGAGGTCTGTGCTTGAGCATCGGTGGCACCTCCACCGAAGCCCCGATAGTTCTAGGCGGTTGACAAGTGTCTGATGCGGAGGATAATCGCGTCGCAGGCTAGGTCTGGCGGGCACATGACGCTTGATCCCGAGCAAGTAGCGAACTGGCTGAAGGACGCGGGCGAGGACGACGTCAAGAAGATCGGCGCTGCGCAGCTGCTCCGCGCAGCGCGCAAGGCGCTACACACAAGCGACGACGACGACCTGGACCTGAGGTTGGAGGTCGACGACGTCCTGCGCAGATACGCGGCAAAGCACGCGTCGCAGTGACGCCACTCGGGCCCGAGGACACGATTGAGCGAGTGCGGCGGGGCCTTCGCGGCTTTCTAGGGCTGGACGTCGAGCCGGACACAGCAACCGCAAAGCCAGTCGAGGCAGCAGCTCCGAAGCCGGGGGTCGATGAGCTGCACGAAGGAATGCAGGCGATCCGCGACCTGCTGAAGCGGGTCGCCACGGCACTCGGCGCAGCCGGCGCGGCGCTCATGGGAGGCCTGGGCTACACGCAGGTCCATAAGATCTTTCCGCTTCCGGCCGACTCGAGCGGATGGCTGCCCGTGCTCGCTGCTGCTGGCAGCGCGAGCGCTCTCGTCGGGGCGGCGTGGCTCGCAGCACGCTTCTTCGGCGCTCAGCGACGCATTGTGATGTCAAGTGAGCAGGAGGAAGCGAAACCTCTCTTTGGCTGGTGCCCACCCAAAGGGCTCTCCCAGTGGTTCTGGGCCAAACGCAAAGGCTTCGGGAACGTCGAGCGCAAGCTCAGGAATCACGTGTTCGATCAGTACGCCCAAGAGCAGGAAGCCAGGACATTGCGAAGCGTCGAGCTTCGCGCCCAGCGCCTACAGCGGATGGCGCAGCGAGCACGACGGGCGGAGCACGGAGACGCCGCGAAGCGCCTTCAAGACGAGGCCGACCGTCTGAACGGAGTTGCCCGGCTCGCCCTCGTCGAGGCCGCAGCCGAAGTGCTCGAGCGGCGCTCCCACCAGGCATTCAAGGGTGTTCTCACCGCGGTCCCGCTGCTGCTGACGATCGGCGGGATCATCCTCGTCTTCGGACTCGCCGACTGGTCGCAGGGGAACCGAGACCTGATCGAGCTCCGAAAGAACTGTGCCGAGGCGCAGAAGGCTGGCGCGGTCAACGCGTGCGAGCCGGTGGTAGCCAAGGAGAAACGTGCGCTGTACCCGCCGCCGACGACGACGCCATGGCTCAACAGCTACCGCCAAGGCAAGCTAAAGAAGGCGCGCATTGCATACCGCGTCTATGGAGGGGGCAGCCAGCGGAGCGGCAAATGGGTCACGACGATGTCCCCGCAGAGGCAGAACTCGGCTCAGGCGGGTCTCGCTCTTCCTCTCGAGAACAGCGCGAGCTGCGTCGTTCGAGTTCGGATACCCGCCGGCACGAGCGTTCGCATCGGTCATGCCGGCCCGAGCTTCGGAGCGCCCGGTCGCTGGAGCCAGATTCAGATCTTGGTCGCGCCGAAGCCGGTGACCTATTTCGCGGATAGGCCTCTGCCCCCCGCAGAGGGTCCTTGTCCTTGAGCAGATTCGCCGGTCCGCATCCGGTCGTCGCGCAATTGACGGCGAAAGACTCCGCGTCGCCAACTTTCACCCGGCCGCTGCTGATGACAGCCCGTCGTTTGGCATCAAGCCTCTAGAAGAGATCACCGACAGGCTTCAGGCTCCTGCCGACACACGAGCGCCGGAACGAACGCCGTGGTCTCGCGCCGAGCGCGCGTAGGCTCACTCATCACCGCGACTCGCTAGGGCGCGTTCGACCTCATAGCGAGCGCTGCGCGGCGCGTCGCAAGTCTGGCTGCGCTGGCGACGAGGTCGACCACAAACCAAGTCGCGAGCGCTGCGAGGAACTCGAGAGTGAAGGAGTGGAACTTGTAGAAGAGCTCGGCGATGATCATTGTGACGCCGAGGCTCGGGATCTGCTGAACGGCCGTCTCCCGCGTGAGCCCGGAGCGAATGAGCGTGTACATGACCTGTCTCCTTTCATCGCGTATGAACCTGCGCGTCAACCGATCCGGTCGTGTTCGAGGCAGGGGACGGACTCGGCTTCGCCTCCGTCGCCACCGTCTCCGTCGGCCTCGAGCTGCTGTCTTACGTGCCCGACGCCTGCGACGAAGTCCGTCAGAGCACTGCAATAGCGGTCGTAGATATCGCCCGGCGCGTGCGCCACCGGCACCGCGTCGTACTCGGACTGCTGCACTCTCGCGATCCCAGTGACGGTGTGTAGCTCGTCCCAGCAGGGAGGGTTGTGACCTATGTCGCAGACGTGGCGGCCGATCAGCGCAACGAGGTCGTTGACGCGGATCGTTTGCCCGCCTCGGTCAGTAATCACTGGTCCACTGGGGCTCGGCGTCGCATCCCCAATGGGACCCGCGTCTATTCCCTCCGTGTCCTCTAACCCGAAGAGGCGTGATAGGAGGATCGCCAAGATCACAAGAAGCGCAATCGCGATCCAGATCGCCCACGCGATCGGCCCCAGCGCGGTCGCCGCGGCGGCGGCAACGAGCGCCGCGACCGCGAGCGCGAAGATCGTCCACAGCCAGGCGAGCGTCGCCGTCGTCAGCTCGTCGAGCCACGTTCCCTCGATCTCGCAATGGAACAAGGGAAGCCCTCTTCCGAATGGTGGCCGACGGGCGGCATGCGGATCGAGGTTGAAGCCCCTCGATGCCAGACCTGGATCGACTCGCACGAGATTCTGAACCTGGAAGAACGTGTCGTAGTCGGCGGGGAGGGTGGCGTCGGTCGCAGGCGCGAGCACTGTGTTCATCGACTTGTCCCCGTCCCCGTTGTCCTCCATCGTGTGCACGCGCCCGATCGCACACCTCTCGCCGTCCAAACAGATCAGGCGGTGGTCGAAAAAGTAGTCGCGCACTTGGTGGAGGAGGTTGATCGCGAACAGACAGGCGAACTGCAGCAACGAGGCCGCGATCGCCATCGATGCGGGCGTTATCCCCGCCGCCGAGAGCGCGGCGATCGCGAGATAGACCGGCGCCACGATCAACCCGATTACGCCGAGGATGCCCATCGCCAGCGGAACGCCTGGAACTCCAGTCCAGACGCCGGCGACCGTCGTACAGGTGGTGTGTCGCGCCATTACCTCTCCTCCGCGAACACGTAGGCGGTGATCCCGCCGATGAGGTCGTCGCCGGCGAAGACGTTCACGTTCACCGGCTGCGGGCTCGCCTCCAGCGGAGGCGCTTCGAACTCTAGGGTCACCTCGATTTCGTCCTCGCCGGCGAGCTCGAGACGCTCCGCGCTCAGGCGCGCGTGCAGGAAATCCGGAACCGGAAACTTGCCGACGTCGTTCGCGGCTTGCAGGCGACGAAGGTATGTCCGACTGTGCCGCTCGCGGTAGTCCCGAGGGCAGCGCGGATCGTCCGGCAGCTGGTACGAATCCATCCCCAGCGCGACTGTGCGCTGACCGCCACCGGGGTTTCCGACCGCGAACCGGATCCGACGCGCCGGGCTCGCAGGAACTGCGATATCGGTGTTGTGCTGCCCAACGTTGTTCAGCGGGTTCGCGTCGTCCCGGTGGGAGATGATCGCGAGCAGGCAGTTGTGACCGCCTGTCGCCGGCGTGTGCCAGCCGGCGCGGGCGAGAGCGTTTCCCATTGCCGGGACGTCGAGCGTCACCTCACCCAGGTCCGACAGCAGCGCCGTCCCCGCGCCGAAGCCCCGAACCTGGAATCGGACCGAGGTGGAAAGCGCCGCCATGAAACTCCCGTTGTGGATCCTCGCTTCGATCTCGTAGTCGGTGTTCGGCAAGAGCGAGAACCGATCCACCGCCGCCCCGGTAGCCGGATCGATAATCCGGAAATCGGGGTTGTCCCATGTGATCGCAAACCCCCGCGAGGAGAGCCATTGCTGCGAATAAATGAACGGGTCCGGCCGCGCCCGGATCTGCGGCGGCGGCGTTAGACAACGGATATCCCGGTAGTCCCTCTCCCCCTTATCCCCACGACCTCGCCGAAGCCGACGAAACAGTTTCGCCAAGGCGGCAAGCAGGCGCTGCAAGAGCCGGAGCAGCACCCGCAGCGTCAGACGCCAACCCTCGACGGTGACGCTGACGATCGGGATGCTCACCACCGCCATCATCTGCCAGCCGACGCACTACTGTCAAGACACTCGGACTCAACCGTTGACAGAGCTCATCACCACTGTCCGCCTTTGCCGCGGCTACCCCGGCCCCGTCGTCGTCGGGGTCGCCTTCGCGGGCGGGCAGCGGAAGCGAATGAGGTGTGTTTGGAGCCCCCTATTGCATTGCGAGCCGATGAGAACGCTCCGCCTTGGGCAGTTGGCTTGAGGCGCCACGCTGAGGCTCGCCGCCGCGGGGCCGGTGGCGATGCCGGCGGCGACCATCAGTGCCGGCGACCTCGGCGCTCCGAAGGACGAACCATTCGCGATCGAAGCGGCAATGACCAGGCCAATCGCGGTGGAGCCGAGGCCAAGTCCCAATACGGAGCAAGTATCGGCGTACTCTTTTGCGCTGCGAGGTGGAAAACTCTGTCTCGCGAGGGGTTTGCGTCATGGCCGGATGGTCTGTCGACCAAGCATTAGTAGAGGCTCCTAATGCCTACCCAGGGGGCGACGGCCGTGTTCGTTGTCTTCGCGCTGACGAAGACGAGGTGCTCCGGCTCGAGCGTGAGGCGGATCTTGCCGCTCTTGACGCTGAGCAGGTTGTCGAAATGCGTGAAGTTGCCGGTTGACAGGTCGAGCACCTGCTCCTTGGTCTTCGCGAGCCAAGGCAAGAAGCCGGCAAGACCGGCGCCGCCCCCGTCGAAATAACTCGTCAGCCGGCGAAAGAGCTTCGGGTAGACGACGCCGCGCACCTCGAGGTCGCTCTCGTTGGCCGCCGCGAGGCCATTGTTCGAGCGGTCGTCTTGCCAGATGCCCTTTCCGGCGGCGCGGGCGGCCTGCGCCGCTTGCGCGAAGGTGGCGCGGAGGCTGGCGAAGAGGCTGTCGTAGAAGAGCGGGTAGGAGTTTCCGCTCTGGAGCGATTTGAAGTTCAAGCTCTTCCTGAGGAGCGCAGCCTTGAGAGTCAGCCTCGCCCCATCGGCACCGTCCGGGTCGCCGGCGAAGGCGAATGCGACTGGCCGTCCGTGTGCCTCGAGCGCGCGCGACAGGATGTAGCCACGGGTTCCGTCGTGAGCGGCTGGCGGCTTGACGGTCAGGTTGTCCGGGGGCCTGTACGTGACCGGGTTCATGTTGAGCAGCCCGGTCAGGTAGTCACGGGAGTCATCGGCAAGGGGGCGTGGCTGATGGTGACCCTCGAAGTGAAGCTCGAGGGCGTCAATGCCCTCGAAGCGCAGCTGGGTCGAGCCGATCGAGGTCAGCAGGTAAGGCTTGTCGACTCGCTCGAGTCGATCGAGCAGCGTCGGGTTGTCCGGCTTGAACTGCATCGAGTCGCCGTCAGGCTGAAAGCCGGTCGGTTTCCCCTGCGGCGACTGGCCGATCAGATGGAAGGACCCCTTGATGAGGAGGAACGGCATGGCGGCGTTGTCTGGAGTAGACAGTACGCGGTTCGCGTGCAATGGACAAGTCCCCGAGAGAGTTCCTGCGCCTGCCCTGGCTCTCGTGGAAGGCTGATGGCTTCGAACGCTCTTTCGCGCTCAGCCCCCGGAATATAATCTGGAAGTGAACCGAAAAGGAGCGTTCGTGAGCGCGAAGATCAGCGAGGTGTTTGCCAGGATGCTTGAGGAAGCCTACGCTGAGGCACCGGAGAAGGAGATCCCTGTGATCGTGACGATCACGGCGGGTTCAGACGTCGAGACGCTGGCGCGGAAGGGACTCAAGGTGCAGCGCGTCTTCGAGAACGTCCCTGCAGTCTCCGGCACGCTCACGGCCACTGAGGTCCGCGAGCTCGCCGAAGTTGAGCAGGTCGAGAAGGTTGAGTATGACGGTGAGGTCCACGCGCTCTGAGGCGTTCGAGAGCGCCTCAGTCTGAGGCGCTCTTCCCCAAGGCGTCCCGGCCCTGGCGGCTGCGCGCGAGCCTCTTGTAGGCGCTTCGGTCGCGAGCGTGCTGGCGGTACCACTCGGCGAGCGCGGCTTTGAGGTCGCGGGCTGCGCGCGCGTGGGGCGGGAGCGTCTCGAGTGCCGGACGGCGGTGCGAGCGCGAGACGAAGACGGCTTGCGCGACCGGATCGCCTGCCGAGACGTGGACTGAGCCTCCGGGCGGCGGCGCACGCAGGACGAGGTTGACGGGATGAGCGTACCAGTCCGTCTCCACCAGCCCGGCGAGGACGGTCAGCCCGCCTAGCTCTCGGTTCAGGGGCGGTAAGAACAGGCAGTCGACATCAGGCGGCGTGTGCCAGATGTACGGAAGATGGAGCTTGAAGAGTTCGGCCTGGTCCTCGCGGTCGAAGAAGCTGAGGCCCGCCTGCACGGGCCGGAGCGTCGCGCTGCCGCCGCGGCCTCGGATCGGGATTTCGTCGAGCGTGAAGGCGTTCCCCGAGAAGCCGCAGGCGGGATCGTCCCGCACGTAGAACAGGCGCTCGTCCGCGAAGGCGCCGTCTCGGTCGCCCGTGTCGAGCGGGGAGCGGAACGCATGACAGCCTGCCGGAACCTGCTCGGGCGGGCAGAGGCCGAACGAGAGCGGCGACCCGATCAGGAAACCGAGCGCGCTCGCCGCCGTAAACGGGAGGCACTGTTCCTGCACGCCATAGTCGGGCGGGATCCGCGCGCGCGTCCTCGCAGGGGCGGGCGTGGGCAGGATCACGCCGGGCACCAAGGGGAAGAGCTTCACCTCGAGCGAGCCCTCGAGGACTCCGTCCGGGCTCGCCGGCTCCTCGCCCGGCGCGGCGGCGACGCGGGGCGAGGAGGCGGTTCGGCTGAGTCCGCTGGGGTCTATGGGATCCCTGGGATTGCCGGCGGGCCGACAAGGTCGCACGCGGCCTGCTCGGCGTCGACGCGGCCGTAGCCGTAGAGTGGATCGCGCCCGGGGATCCCGAGATTGTCCGCCGTCCATGCGAGCAGCCGGCGGATGGTCACGTTGTTCGAGTAGCGGTGGCCCCCCCAGGCGAGCGCGGCCGCCCCGCTGACGTGCGGGCAAGCCATGCTCGTCCCGCTCTTCGTCCCGTAGCCGCCCCCGGGAAGTGTCGAGAGGACGTTGACGCCCGGGGCACACAGCTCAACCTCGGGCCCGCGGCTGCTGAAGCCGGCGATGAGGTTGGCGCTGTCGATCGCCGAAACGGCGACGACCGAGCCGTACTTTGCTGGGAAGCCGACGGTCCCCATGCCGGGGCCGGCATTGCCGGCGGCAGCGACGAGCAGGAGGCCCCTGCTCCATGCCGCGTTGCACATCGCCTCAAGCGCGCTAGGAGCCGCCGAGCCGCCAAGGCTCATGCTGAGGACCCGCATGCGGTTCTTGATACACCAGTCGATTCCGGCGATCAGGTAGCTCCAGCTCCCGCTCCCGCTCCGGGAGAGCACCTTGACCGCGTACAGGTACGCGGCCGGGGCGACGCCGACGACGCCGACCCCGTTGATCGCGGCCGCGATCGTGCCGGCGCAGTGGGTGCCGTGACTGTTGAAGTCCACCGGGCTGCTCTCTCCGGGCACGAAGCTGATGCCGCCTTTGTAGTTCGGCGCCAGGTCGGGGTGCGCGCCGAAGATGCCGGTGTCGAGCACCGCCACCTTAATAACCTTCCCCCGCGAGCAGTCCCACGCCGCCGGGGCCTTGACCTGGGCGATGCCCGCCGGGATCGTCTCCGCAAGCGGCGAGGGCTGCCCCTCCACCGCCAGCCCTTCTCGCGCCTCCCCGCCGAGGGCGTAGCAGGGGCCGTCGTCCTCGACGGTGGCGACGTTCCCGTTCTTCTTGAGGGCCGCGATCTCGGGATCCGTCAGCGACGCCATCACGATCGGCGCCTCGTACTCGTTGACGTCGTAGCCAATCATCTCCTCGGGCACCTCGACAGGGAGCGCCGCCTCGCGCGGCATTGCCCCCGCCTCAAGGAAGGTGACCGGCGACTTGATCGCGGCCGTCGCGATCTCGAGCTTGTCCTTCTTCTTTTCCGGACGCTTGTCCTTGGGCTTGAACGTGATGATCACGGAGCGTCTCTCCGCCATCTCGCTCTCCTCTCCTAGACGCTTCCGCCCGGCCGCACGCGAGGCTCATGCGGAATCCCGCGTTCCGGGCGACCTACCGTCGACAAGGGGCCGCGCCTCTTTTGCGACTGCTGCCCGCCATACACGGTGCGCGCGGACAACCGTCTCGACCGCTCACCGCAGCTGCGCCGCGAACTACGCGCATGCGCTGCCTCCTGTCGGCAACACGAGCATGACACTGCTCGGGACCGCTGTCAAGCGAGCCGTGGCGCCGCGCCCAAAATTGGAGCGTCGTGCCCGCCAGCTGGGCCTTCGAAGGAGGCGGGTGGCGGTTGGGGTGGCGGTTGACTCACCTCCTTGGGCTCGGCGGGTCGTGGCCAGCGCCACGCCGACGAGGACGCCGAGACACCCAAGAGCCGGAGGTACTCGCCTCTGTCGAGGGCCTGCTCGTGGGCCTAAGGCTCGGGGGCGAGGTGAGGCCCTGCGGCAGTTCGGGTCCGGGCAGTGGCCGCTGAGATGATGATGGCGACGACGACCGGTCGTGACGAAAGTAATCGTGGCGCCGACGGTGTCGCACGGCATCTCCCGTGGAGTGAGCCAGCGGTACCGAAAGCCGGGGTGACGGGATCACCCCGCCACCCCGCGCGGTACGTCGGGCTACGGCCAGATCGGGCCGGTTGCCGCGAATACCGCCAGCAGTGCCAGCACGGCACCGAGCAGCAGCAAGCGGATCTTCACCGGGACCTCCTTTAAGTCGGCGTTGCACTTGGTAGGCCCCGGGCCCGAGGAGGCCTTAGTATATGGGGAAGGAAGGTTTAGTCGCCCCGACGCAAGTCAACCCATGTCGATGATCCGCACGCGGTCGGCCGCCGTCTTCGGGAGGCCCGCGAGCGTGCCGGCCTGAGCCAGCGCCAGCTCTCCTTCCCAGGCTGCTCCCCCGCATACATCTCGCGTATCGAGGCCGGCGACCGAATCCCCTCGCTCCAGTTGCTGCGCGAGATGGGGAAGCGGCTCGGGGTCAGCGAGGACTACCTCGCCACCGGGAGCGAGCGCGACGCCGGGCAGATGGGTCTCGTCGAGGCAGAGATCGCCCTCCGGCTCGACGAGCGAGAGCTCGCCGCCCAGCGATACGCAGCAGCTCTCGAAGCCGCGGAGACTCGCGAGGAGCGCGCCCGAGCGCTCGCCGGGCTCGGGCAGCTCGCCTTCCGCGAGGGAAGGCCCCGCGAGGCGATCGAACGACTCGAAGAAGCGCGCACCCTCTGGGGGACGAACTCCGCGGACAGTCCCGCCTCGGCCGAGACCCTCGGCCGGGCGTACGCGGCGCTCGACGAGCTCGAGCCGGCGGTCGAGATCTTCAGGAGCTCGCTCGCGACGGCGGAGGAGCGCAAGGACCCGGTCGAGACCGTGCGCTTCGCCGTCCTGCTCGCGAACGCTTACATCGACCGCAACGACTTCGCAGTGGCGAAGCAGCTGCTCGAGAAGTCCGTCGCGTCGGCGCCCGACTCGAGCGATCCGGTCTTCCGCGCCCGACTCTACTGGTCACATTCCCGGCTCTACTCAGCCCAGGAGGACCCGATCCGGGCGGCCCGCTATGCGCGAAAGGCGCTCAACCTCCTCGAGCTGACGGAGCACACGTACTACGCGGCTCAGGCGCACCAGCTCCTCGCGCACATCGAGCTCGACCTCAACAGGCCCGAGGTCGCGCTCGAGCTGTTGCAACAGGGGCTCGGGCTGCTCGGCGACAGCGGCAACGTCCTCGATCGGGCGTTGTTCAAGCTCGAAGAGGCGCGCGCGTTGATCCAGCTCGGAAACCACGAGGAGGCAGGCGGGCTTGCGATGGAGGCGTCCGGCCTCCTGTCAGACGCCATGCCCGAGGACGCGGGCCGGGGCTATGCGCTCGTCGCTGAGGTCTTCGAGCAGCTCGGAGACCGGACGAAGGCCCGGGAGCTGTACGAACTCGCCGCGCAGATGCTCGAGGGCGGGCCGCGCCGCTACGTGCTCGACGTCTACCAGAAGCTCGCAGCGTTGCTCGAAGCCGACGGCCAGAAGGACGAGGCGCTCAGCGTCCTCAAGAGGGCCGTCGCCGTTCAGGCTCAGCCTCCGCGCTAGCCAGGTTTCCGATTGGAGGTCGACGTCGTGGGATCGAACGTCGCCCGCGGCCCCAGGAGTTCGCGCTCGTCTCGATCGGAGACGTCTAAGAACGCGGATGATCGTCGAGCAGCAGCTCCCCTGCCGCATCCACGATCGCGACCCGGAAGTCCAACGGCGCTTCGATGGCGTCTTCCAAGGCGAGAGGATCGCTCTGATCTGCAGGCGCGGGTCACGCTCACCTGCACGGCTTTGGCCACTGACTCGGCGGCCGCAGACTAGGTCGGCAGGAGAAGCGAAACGAGGCTCCCCGCGAGTGGCGTCAGAATGGCCACACCTGCCTTGAAGTTCGCATTGGCCGACAGGTTCGTCTGCAGGAACTCGTCCAGACGCCGCCGCTCTTCGAGCCGGTCGAAGAACTTCGCGTCGCCCGGAGCGAGCATCGGGTAGGCCTTGTTCCGCAGCCGCACGCCCGCTCGGCGCATGGCGAGGAAGCTCGGGGCGTAGGCAATCGCCAGGAGACCGGTGAAGAAGAGGCCGTACTCGAACACGTACTCGCGCGCGAACTTGAGCTTGATGCAGTCGGGGTGCGCCTTGGTCAAGTCGTCGAAGTTCCTCAGCACCTCCTCAGGCGGCTCATTGAGGTAGCGCGTGAGGCAGGTCACGGCGCTGTCGCGATAGACCTTCTCGTCGTTCGCCGCGAGCACCGCCTCGCGGAGGGCGCCGGTGGCGAGAGCGCCGAGTCCGACGATCACGGCCGCGATCGCGAGCAACGTGTTCAGCTCGTCTCGGAGAGCAAGGAAGAGATCGATCGAGCCTGCGCGCAAAGGCGGCTTCGTCGCGAGTCGCTCGAAGGCGAGCGACACGAGCCACATGCCCCCGATCGCGAGCAGGCCGACGAGCATTCCGACGACCAGGACGGGCGGCAGCTTCAGGCCCTGGTGTGTTAGCGGCGACCTCGGATCACCGAGCCCCGAGCGTGCGATCTCCTTCGGGATGCCGATCCGGTGGCCGACCTTGGAGACGGAGATAGCCGCCAGGGCAAGAAGCACAACCGCGGCAGCGACGATCTGTGCGGCCAGACGGGCCGAGAGAGCCCCTGCCGCCTGCAGCGCGCGGAAGCGGCCGCGAACGATCGCGCCTGCCATGAAGAAGCCGAGCACCCAGACGACTGCCTGCGCGCAGAGGAGCAGGAGCCAGAGGAGGAACTGCGGCGTCGAGATGAACGCCCTGCTCCCCTCCTTGCCGGGCGCGTCCCAGAGGATCCACGCTGCCATGACCGCGATCGCCGCCCCCGAGGCCCCTGCGATCAAAGCGACTTGCGTCCGCGGCATCCCCACCTCTACCTCAAGTTGGGAGTGGCCGTCGCATGCCCAGCGAACGGCGCTGAGCGCTAGGCGCCATCGCCTAGAGCGGTGATGCCAAAATGACGATGAGCGAGACGAGTGTGCCCGCGGTCACCAAGGCGGGCTTCCGGCTCGAGGCGAACAAGCGCTTCACGCTTCCCGCCTGGGCGACCGGAGTCAGAACTCGCGTTCTGGCGCTGAGAATCAAGACCGCGACAGCGTAGGAGGCACCGAAGACTGCACCAGCGAGAGCACCCGTCAGCGGCGTCGCAAGGAGAAGGAGCGCGACCACATAGATGTAGACGACAGCGGATGGCAGGTACGTGAGAATGCCAGCGCCGAGTATCAGGCCGTAGACGATCGGGCCTGCGGGACGCCGCCCCTTGAGTCCCTCGGGTACTTGCAGGCGCACCTGAGGAAGAGGAATCCGTAACCGGAACCAATCGCGTGCAAGAAGGCTCAGCGAGATGGCCGCGAATACGACCCACGCAGACTCGTAGTGTGAAAGGAGCGCTCCGAGGAAGCTGCCTGCCCCTAAGCCTCCGACCATCGCGCAGAGCGCGAAGAGTCCGAAGCTTCCGACTGCTTGGATCCGTTTGCCCGCAGCCCAGACCGGACTGCCAATGACGTGCGTCATGCTGACGCCTCAGCCGCTATCGAGCTTCACCCACGCGGCTAGAACCGCGAGCAACCCAAGCGGAAAAAAGTCAACTATCATATCTCCGTCTCTCGCTCCTTTCGAGCTGAACTGGCTCGCGCCAAGGCCACGCTAGTGGCCTCATTAGCAAAAGCCGGTTCCGCACTCGTTCCACGAGCACTGCGATCCGCAGTGGCAGGGAGTTCCGTAGCAGTACCAGTCACAGCAGACGTAGGTGTTTTCGTTGCACATCCAGCAGTATGCTGGGCCGCCGTTGCAGTAGCGCCTCACGCACTTGTTGCCTGAATGGGCTGGCTGATAGCAGCAGCCAAGTTCGCATCCGCATGCGGGATTTCCGTAGACGTAACAGGCGCTGCTGCCGGAGCAGCAACCCATCGCCGCGACGTTAAGCCTTTCCGTGAGAGGGCTTGGCCCGTAGTCGATGTAGACCGGAGAATCGGCCGCCATCGCAGGCGAGGCCAGCTTGTCGAGGTACGTGACCGTTACACCGGCAAGAAGTGCCTTCTTGATAAACGACTTGCGGTCGACGGTGCGGGCGACGGTCTCGGCAGCTCGGCCGAGCAATGTTGAGTCGCGGCGTGGCACTTTTCTCAAGTCGGCGAGACTCATCTCAAACTCCCTCCCTTTGTGTGTTCTCGACCGTTCATCTCCGCGCCTTTCCTGCCACAGGAAGTCCCTTGCCAGCTTGCCTTGTGGACGCTCGCCGTCGACGGCTGTCTTGCGCGGCCCGAATGAGGCGCTTGATGTCGCCGTGATGATTCACGAGCCCTTTCGCTACGACGGTTCCTTCGGCGTCCACCATCACGGCGAACGGGCTAACGCGGACGCCAAAGTTCTTGAACATCTCTCCCTCGCCAAGCCACCAGACTTGTGAAGCGTTTGCCTCGGTCGCAAACGCATTGCCGTTCGCGGAGATCTTCGTGGGACCCTCGACCAGCATGACGGCCGCCAGCCCGTCGACCCTTGACGACCAGCGAGCGAATTTTTCCATCACCGGACCACAGAGCGTGCAGTTCTTTGCACCGAAGACGAGTGCGCGATATTCACCCGGGAGATCCACAAGCGTACGAGCCGAGTCATCACGTCCGACAGCTCGCAGATCGGGCAAGGGCTTGCCCTCATCGGGACCGTCACGTTCGAACGCTTCACGCCGACCGAGATAGAGGACTCCGAGTTCGCGGAGAACCAGCACCAGCACCAGCGATTCGAAAGCAATGAGCACCCAAAGGAGGATGTAGCTCAGCGTAAAGAAACTCATGTTGCGCTCTCCATCTCGAAGATCAGCCGAACCTCCTCACGCACGGCGGCCCGGAACTCCCGAAACGCCTCCACTGCCTCGGGAGCAACGAGGACGAGGAATGCCAATATGCCGGCGGCAGGCAGCGCCGCGAGCGGGCGATCGTCAGGCCCGGTCAGTGCGATCGCAATGGCAGCTAGGAGGAGAATGTTGCGTGCGAGGTGAACGGGTCCGGTTGGTGCGACGCTCAAGTCTCCGAGGCAGCCGCATCGCGGCCGAGAGCCGGCATGCAGCGCGACGGCGACGACTAGGGAGAATGTTGCGAGCAGACCAGCGCCCGCAAGCAGACCCCACCTTGGAGCAGCGAAAATCGCGCCTGCGCACAGCAACTCGGCGCCGGCAACGAGAAGTGAGACGAACCGCGGCGACGCGCGAGTAAGTCCAGTCGCCCGCAAGAGCGGCTCGACAGCAAGTGGACTCGATAGCTTGAGGCAGGCGCTCGCGAAGAAAACGAACGCGACAGCGACGCCGGTGACGATACGGAGTTCGTCCATCATCCGAGTCCCACGCGAGATGGCTGGATGAGAGTGGGAGGAGCCTCGGAAGCGCCAGTGCAGCCGCGCGAGCTGACAGGCACGTGCCATCGGATGCCCAATACGAGGAAGAGCGCGAACAAGCCATAGAGGGCCGCGGCGCCCGTCAAGAAACCTAGACGGACGAGCCCGACGATGCCCCCAACGAACGCGGGGCTTCCGACTGCCCGGACGAAGCCGGTCCTATCCGAGAGCCGCGCGTCACCGTGATGGCGACGAGCGCTGCCATCGTTGCGGCTCGGACTGACTGTCGCGAACGTCGATATCCTGCCGACACCCCTGCGAGCGAGAGAGCCGCCGCCGCAGCGAGTTGCCGGTAGCAGAACCACCGCAAATCTCCTTCGACGCTGAGGCGGATTATCCCAAAGTCGAGGTCTGTTGTCAACTTTTGGTCGGGGTCCGGCAAGGCCTGTTGTCATCGTCGGCTCGAGCGGGAGCTCGAGGCGCAGGAGACGTTCGAGCAACTGCGCGCGCTCACGCGCGCGCCCAGTTAGCTCGTAGTCACCTGCGGCCGACGACGAGGTTGATGCGGCCGCCGCGGCGAAGCTTCGTGCGGAGCCCATGGGCTCTGGGCGAGGACGCGGCCCACACTAGGAGCGTGCCAGGCGAGACGACCTGCACGAGGCCACTCGCGAGCGCGACGGGGCGTCGATTCGTCAGCTATCTCGTGCTACGACCCCGCGCCGGGCTCGCGTGCGAATCATCCAGCCAGGACAGATCGCGTTCGGCCCGGTCATTTGGGGCGAGCGTCACAGCCCCGCGCGCCGAGCGGAATCGTCTACTCCTTCCGACCGAGAAGCCGCTCCTCGACGCCCTCGAGCGCCGGTGCGTCCCCGCTCGCCTCAACGGCTTCGAGGAACGCCGCGCGGACCGCCTCCCACTCGCGCTTCACCTCGTCCGTCCGTAATGCTGCGAGGCGCTCGACGTAATCGACGGCCCGATCGATCGTCGCGCGCACCCGCGTGTCTAGCGGCATAAGCCGCAAACGCCCATAGGCTTCAAGGAAGAGGAAGAGCGGCTCATAGAAGTTCTCCCCAAAGATCTGCCGCGTCCGCTCTTGCGCACGGATCCAGTCGCGCAGCCTCAGCCGTTCGCTCCGCCCGACGATGAGCTCGCGCATCCGCTCAAGCGGTGTTGGCTCCGGGTCTGCTGGCCACTGGCGGACGACGCCGACCACGATCGCGAGACGCGAGAAGAACATTCCAAGCGCCTCGCGGCGCGCGCGCTGCGCCTCTTCTCGATTACGCAGACGTTGAAGATGGAGCGAGCCGGCGTACGCGAGTACACCGCCGACGACGACGCTGAGGAGAGAGATCGCCCAGCTTGGCACAATCGAAGGTTACGGAAGGGCTCCTCCGAAGAGAAGGCGTCTCTTTTTGGCGCCGCAGCGTCGCCCACCCCTTCCCGCCTTCCGCCCCGGACCGCGAAAT
>WNFV01003714.1_pt1 | contig 37026 bp, 37 predicted proteins | sample 5400101 | NCBI WGS metagenome assembly WNFV01 (sample SAMN13153361, study PRJNA577476) | soil metagenome | isolation source: 115 cm soil or saprolite under grassland replicate 1 | place: USA:California | collected 2016-06-15 | reverse complement strand
CAAACAACATCAATGAAAAGACACTTGGTCTACACTACAGACGATTTGCGAGCGCGCCCCTTTGATGCGACTCACTATTTTGCGTCTACACCCCACGAAAATTGCTATTTGACAGCCCCAGTTGAGAAAGTTGGGTTAGTGCGGTCCGGTCAATTGCGCTAATGAGCCGCGAAAGGCGGCCAGGAACCGGTCGACGTCGACCTCGTCGTTGTAGACGTGCGGGCTGATCCGCAGGCGGCCGAGGCGGGGGGCGACGTAGACGTTCCGGGCGGCGAGCGCCTCGACTAGTCCCGGCGGCATCCCGCGTGCGAAGCTGGGGCTGAGAATGTGGGGTGCGCGGACGTGCGGCTCCGACACTCGCACATCCAGATCCTGCAGGCCTGCCGCGAGCCTTGCCGTCAACATCGACAGCCGCCGCGCAATCGCGCCGGCGCCCCACGCCGTCATCATTTCGATGCCGACAGCGGCCATCTCCAGCGACACGAGATGGTCGCGCTCGCCCATGTCGAACCGGCGCGCATCGTCGACGTAGGCCGTGTCGGCCATATAGGTTTCCTGCTCGGCGCGGACCGCGCGGCGGCCATGCGGCGTCTGCTCAAGCGGGACGCATCCCTGATGGCGCTTGGCGACATAGAGGAACGCGCGGCCGTAAGGTCCGAGCAACCATTTGTAGGTCGGGAACACGACGAAATCCGGGTCGATCGCGCCGACGTCGAGCGGCAACACACCGACCGATTGCGTCGCATCGACCAGCAAGACCGCGCCCTGAGCACGCAGCGCCGGTGCGACGCGGCCGAGATCGACGATCCCGCCGTCGGACCAGTGCACCGACGAGATCGACGCCAGCGCAACCGGCGCCGCGCCGGGCCGCGCGATGGCGGTCAGGACCGCCTCGCTCCAATCGCCATTGCCGGGTCGCTTGACCGCCTCGACGGTGAAACTGCCGGCCGCGGCCCGCGAGGTCCACTCCAGGACCGGCGAGGCATGATCGTCCTCAAGCACCAACACCCGTGTGCCGGGCGCCAGCGCCAGCGCTTTGGCCGCGGTCGCGACCCCGTAACTGACCGACGGGATGAGCGCCACGTCGTGCGGATCGGCATTGATCAGGCGGGCGGCACAGGCTCGCGCGCGCTCGTGCTGGCGCGCGGCGAAGCCAGCGTCCAACTGCCAAGGCCGGCCCTTGCGGGCCGCACCGTCACGCCCGGCTTCTTGCACTGCGAGCGGAATCGGGCTCCACGACGCGGCGTTCAGGTAACAAATCTCGCGCGGGACATCGAACAACGCGCGTTGCGATGGCAGCATCTGCATCCTTCCGAAGCTCCCGGTCCGACGAGGGCACCCGGCAATCGACGTTCGAGCCGCCCGATCCTCGCATTAGAGCATGTTCCGGCGAAATGTGGGCGGCTCGGGGTCGAGCCGACGCCGCAGGAGGGCTAGACTGGCGGCTCGAGGGGCCCGCGCCACGTCAGGAGGCCAGCCATGCTGTTCGTGGTCCACGCCATCGACAACAAAGACATCCTGCCGACGCGGGCCAAATTCTATCGCGCCCACCGCGTGCATCTCGATGAGGCCGCGATGCAGGACGTCGACGTGGTCACCGCGGGCACGCTGGTCGCCGACGACGGCGAGACCCCGGTCGGCAGCATCTTCGTCATCGACGCCAAGGATCGCGCGGCCGTGGACGCCTTCACGCGCAGCGACCCGTACCACGTCAACAAGGTGTGGGATAAGGTGCAGATCCACGGCTACAACAAGAAGCGCGGCACGCCGATCACCAGCCGGCGAGCGGGTTGAGCCGCCGATCAATATGCCGCCTCGAGCAGGCTTCGTGCGTCGTCGGCAGACACGTTTCGCGGCGCGCTGATCGACATCGCGGCGATTTCGTCGGCCACGAAGTCGATCTTGGCGCGATCGAACCCGACCTCGCCGAGCCGCTGCGGGATCGGGAACCCGCGCAGCATGGCTGCCAAGCGATCCGCCGGATCCGTGGCGCCGAGCGCCTCGGCAAGCCGCGCCCGCGCCTCCGGCGCCGCCGCCAAATTGAAGCGCGTCACGTGCGGCAGGATGGTCGCGTGGCTCTCGGCATGCGGCAGGCCGAGACCGTCGAGCACGTGGGCAAGCTTGTGCTGCAAGCCGGTGCCGGCGGTCAGCACCATCCCGGCGAGCCAAGCCGCGATCAGGCATTCGCCGCGCGCGTCCCGGTCCGATCCATCGGCGACGATGCGCGGGAGATGGGCGGCGAAGCGTCGCGCGGCCTCGACCGCGTAAGCCATGGTCACCGGCGTCCGATCGGGCACCGAGAGGCCGCCGACGCAGTGGGCCAGCGCGTTGAGCCCGCTGGCGGCGCTGACCGCCGCCGGTAGTCCAAGGGTCAGATCCGGATCGTAGACGACGGTGCGCGGCAGCACGCGATTGTCTCTGCCGGTGAGCTTCCGCTCGCCCTCGCTGGTCCCCCAGATCGCCGTCGCTTCTGATCCGGAATAGGTCGTCGGCACCGCCAGGATCGGCAGGCTGAGATCGCGCGCGATGATCTTGGCAAGCCCGATGGCGGCGCCGCCGCCGGCCGCGACCAGGCCGTCGGCCTTGGCCGCGCGCGCCGCCGCGAGCCCGCCATCCGCCACCGGCTTCGGAACGTGGATGACCGCCTGGGCATGCAGCCCAACGGCACGGGCACCCAACAGCTCGACCAGCCGCTGGCCGAGACGCGCCCCGCTGCCGGGGGTCGCGATCACCAGCGTGCGGTCGACGCCGAGCCGCGCCGCCTCGTCCGCCACGCGCGCGATCGCGCCGGCCGCAAAGACGACGCGCTGCGAGGGGACATCATGGACGAAGGATGCTGCCATGGGACCCTGCCCGCCCACCGGTTGGTCAACCATCCGGGGTGCGCTGTCATCAACCTCGCATTGTCCGCAACGACGTGCAAATATCATCGTCGTTGCGGCATTGGTCGAGGGAGGCAGCCGGTTTGCCAGCTCAAGGACAAGGAACGACGGGAGGAATGATTCTCGTGAAAGTCACGGTCGGAGACATCAGGCTGGCGCCCGCACGCAGATTGACCGTTGCTCTCTTCGCGCTCGCCTTGGTCGCGCTCACCGCGCAGCCGGTCCCCGCGCAGACCTACGGCTTCGCCACGCTGCAGCCCGGCACGCTCAACCACACCACGGCATCGGCGGCCGCCAAGGTGCTCAAGGAAAAGGCCGGACTTAATGTGCTCGTGCAGCCGACCGCCGGCGACCAGGTGATCGTCCCCATGGTGGCCCGCGGAGAGGCCGAGATCGGCATCTCCAACGCGATGGAGGTGCACGATGGCTTGTCGAGAGGCTTCAAGGAATTGCGCATCATCGCCGCGGCTCACGCGTTGCGCGTTGGATTCTTCGTGCGCAAGGACAGCGGCATTCGGACGGTCGCGGATCTCAAAGGCAAACGCGTGCCGTATGGATTTTCGGCCATGCGCGCGCTCGAACCGACCGTGCGCGCCATCCTGGCAACGGCCGGTCTCACCGAGAAGGACATCAGGCCCGTTCTCGTGCCCAACGTGATCCGCAGCGCCGACGACTTTCTCGCGGGCGCGGCCGACGCATTCTATTTCGCCTTCGGCGCGCCGAAGGTACGGGAGGTCGACGTGACGATGGGTGGCATTCGCATGACCGAAATCAACGAGCAGGGGATGCCGGCCGCCCGCAAGATCGAGCGTTGGGGCTACTTGACCGAGGTCAAACCGGGACCGGTCTTTGTCGGCGTTGACAACCCGATGAAGGTCTACAGCTTCGACAACCTGTTCTTCACCAGCGCCAAGACAAGCGACGAGTTCGTCTACAAGATGCTCGACACGCTGTTGAACAACCAGAACGACCTCGTCGCCGTGCAGCCGGTGCTGCGCGAATTCTCAGCGGCGTTCGGCTACAAGCAGTACGAAGTCCCCTACCATCCGGGCGCCGTGAAGTACTTCAAAGAGCACAATCTTGCGCCCAAGGCGCTGGATTGACCAAGCAGCGTCAAGCTGCGCGAGCGAATGCCGCGGAAAGCACGCCCAAGGAGGGAGCTGCCATGCCAGCAACACGATATCTGATCACGGCCTGCGCCGGCGCAGCGGCGCTGGTGTTCGCGAGCGGAGCCGGAAAGGCCCAGACCTACGGTTTCGCCTCGATGCAGCCCGGGTCCATCAATCACACGACCAGTTCCGCCATCTCCAAGGTGTTGAAGGAAAAGGGCGGTCTCAACACGCTGGTCCAGGCCACCGCCGGCGAATCCGTGATGATCGCGATCGTCGGCCGCGGTGAGGCCGATTTCGCCATGGCGAACGCCCCGGAAATCGGGATGGCGCTCGCAAGCGACGGGCAGCCCAACCTTCGCATGATCGGCCCGGTCTACACGTTGAAGACCGGCTTCTGGGTGCGCAAGGACAGCAACATGCGCGCCGTCTCCGATCTGCGCGGCAAGCGCGTGACGATGGGCTATTCCGCCATGCGCGCGCTCGATCCGTTGTCGCGCGCCATCCTCGCGACCGGCGGCCTCACCGAGAAGGACATCAAGCCGGTGCTGGTCCCGAACGTCGTCCGCTCGGCGGATGATTTCGTTGCCGGCGCGGCCGACATGTTCATGTTCGCCTTCGGCGCGCCGAAGGTACGCGAAGTCGACGTGACCGTCGGCGGCACCCGCTTCCTGGAGATCCCCGAGTCCCCCGGAATGGCCGCTGCCCGCAAGATTTCGCCTTACGGCTATCTGAGCGACGTCGCGCCGGGACCGATTTTCATCGGCGTCGAAAAGCCGATGAAGGTCTACACTATCGACAACATCCTGTTCACCCACGCCAAGGTGCCCGATGACGTGGTGTACAAGCTCATCGAGACGATGGAGGCCAACAAGGCCGAGATGATCGCGGTCGCGCCGAACCTGCGGGAGTTCTCGGCGGCCGGACTCAACAAGAAATATGAGTTTCCATACCATCCTGGCGCCTTGAAATACTTCAAGGACAAGAACATCGAAGCCAAGGCGGTCCAGTGAACGAAGGGCGACAGCCTCCGGGCGCGGCGGAGCCTCCCTCCCTCGCGTCCGAAGAGCGGATGCTGTCGAGCGCGGAGGAGTTCGCCGCCTCCGCGTCGAAAACAACTGTCTTCCTGACCAATCTCCTGCAGGGGCTGCTGGTCGCCTGCGTCGTGCTCTGGGTCATGGATGTGCCCAGGCAGGTCTTCAACGTCTCATTCTATACCGAGCAATTGTTGACCGCCTGTCTCGGTCTGACGCTGGCCCTCGCCTTCGTCGTGGAAACGCAGCGGGAATACCGCACGATCGACTTGGCGGGCGCGATCGCTGTCGTGACCATCCTCGGCTACATCGCCTACCGCTTCCCCAATCCGCTCGACATTCCGCCGCTGCTGTGGGCCGGCTTGGCGCTCGCGCTCATCTGGACCTTGCTTGCGAGCAGGCCCGTATTCGCGCGCTGGTTCGATTTTGCGAGCGCCGCCGTGTCGCTCTTGCTGTGCGGCTATATCTTCGTGCGCTATGAGCCGCTGACCTACGAGCTCGCGATGCTGCCGGTGGAAGGCATCGTCGGCAGCGCGATCCTTTTGTTCCTCGTGCTGGAAGCCAGCCGCCGCACGTCGGGCTTCGGCTTCGTCTCGATCATCCTGGCGATGGCGGTCTACATCTACATCAGCCCGCACCTGCCGGGGGATTTCCAGACGCGCTGGGTCTCGCCGGAGCGGCTCGTCGCCTATCTCGGCCTCGACGTCAACAGCATGATCGGGGCGATCCTGCAGGTTGCCGTCCTGGTGGTGATCCCGTTCACCATTCTCGGCCAAGTGCTGGCCCGCACCGGCGGCGCCGATTTCTTCGCCGATATCGCGATGGCCGCCATGGGACGCTTCCGCGGCGGCTCGGCCAAGATCGCGGTGGTGGGCTCGGCATTGTTCGGGATGATCTCGGGCAGCGCGGTGTCGAACGTGCTGGCCGTCGGCATCGTCACCATCCCGACCATGATCAAATCGGGATTCTCGCGCTACAAGTCCGCCGCCATCGAATCGGTCGGCTCGACCGGCGGCCAGTTGATGCCGCCGGTGATGGGCGCGGCCGCCTTCATCATGGCGGAGTTTCTGCAGGTGTCCTACGGCGCGGTCTGTATCGCCGCCGCCATACCGGCCATTCTCTACTATGCCTGCCTGTTCATCCACGTCGACCTCGACGCCGCCAAGAACAAGATCGGGTCAGTCGAGGATCCGAGCGCTCCGACGCTCGGCGAGGTGTTGAAATCGGGCTGGCATTTCCTGGTGCCGATCATTTTCCTGGTGTGCGCGCTGATCTACCCCGAAATCCTCCTGCTGACGCCGGAGAAGGCCGCCGTCGTCTCGACCGTCATTCTGATGGTGCTGACTCTGACCTTCGGCTACCGCGGCAGGCGCCCGACCCTGCTCGGCTTGACCAGGGCGGTGATCGAGACCGGGCGGATTTCTCTCGACATTCTCCTCATTGGCGCCGCGGCCGGCGTCATGGTCGGAATCCTGGCCATTTCCGGGCTTGCCTTCAGCATGACGCTGCAGCTCGTCGCGCTTTCGGGCGACAACGTGTTCCTGCTGCTGCTCTTGATCGCGGTGCTGGCCTTCGTGCTCGGCATCGGCCTGCCGACGGTGAGCGTCTACATCCTGACGGCGACGCTGTTGGCGCCGGCGCTGGTCAAGCTCGGGGTGACGCCGATGGCCGCGCACATGTTCGTCATGTACAACGGCATGTTGTCGATGATCACCCCGCCGGTGGCGTTCGCCGCCTACGCGGCGGCCAACATCGCGCGCACCGACGGCTGGACCACCGGCTGGATCGCCTGCCTGGTCGGCTGGAGCACGTTCATCCTGCCGTTCCTGTTCGTGCTCACGCCGAGCCTGCTGATGGACGGCCCGACCTATCTGATCGTGTGGAACTTCGTGCGCATCCTGTTCGGCTTGTTCGTCGGCACCGCCGGGATCGTGGGCTTTGCGCTGACGCCGCTGTCGGTGCCGGCGCGCTTGCTTTACGGTCTCGTCTCATTGCCGATCGTGCTGCCGCCCGAGTCGTTTACGGGCGGCCACTATGTCAATTTCATCGGCATCGCCGCGGGAATCGTGCTGCTCGGCATCGACTATCTCCGCCGTGAGACGGCGGCGAAGGCGAAGGCGCAAGCGTAATCGCGATCTCTCCCCGTCATGCCCGGCCTTGTGCCGGGCATCCACGTCTTTCGCGCGGCACCAAAGACGTGGATGGCACCGCAACTCGGGCCTGCCCGAGTTGCCCAGCTTAAAGCGCCGCAAGTCGGGTAAACCCGACTTGCGGTGACAAGCCCGGCCATGACGATCTGGGATGGTCGACGCTCAAATACTGCCGATACTAATGGATCCGCGCGTCCTCGCGCCAAATCCCGAGCGCTTCCTGCGAGGGGCGATCGGAGATCGAGAACAGCACCGATTCCTTTGCAGCGTTGTGGGCGTAGTGCTTCCACGGCGGCACCACGAAGACGTCCCACGGGCCCCATTCCAGTACCTTGCCGTCGACCGTGGTCGAGCCCCGGCCCTCGGCGCAGACGAAGATGGTGCCGTCGGTCGAGCGGTATTTCTCGCCCTTGAAGCCCTTCGGGAACATCGCGAGATACGCGCCCATGGTCGGCAGCACCGGACCGCCGTTGACCGGATTGGCGTAACGCACGCGCGCGCCGTGGCGCTTGTCGATATCGCCGGCCTTCATCATGCGTTCCACGATCGGGCGGGTGCGCGCGTAAGTGTAATTGATGACCGGACTGCTGTTCGGCCGCGCCGGCGTGCCGTCGGGCAGCACGCCGGAACCGTAGAAGGCGAGCGAATCGCCGTCCTCGCGGCTGGTCGACTGGGTCGCGGTCTCGAACTGCTCGGCGAACGACGCCTCGAAGAAGTTGACCTGCGGGAAGTCGAGCACGTCGAGCCACAGCATCGGCTTCTTCGAAGTGTTGCCGTGGTCGTGCGGCGCCCAGTTGGCGGTGATGACGAAGTCGCCGGGCGACATGTAGGCCTTCTCGCCCTCGACCGCCGTGTAGGCGCCCTCGCCGTCGAGCACGAAGCGGATCGCCGAGGAGACGTGGCGGTGCGCCGGCGCGACCTCGCCCGGCAGGATCATCTGCACGCCTGCGAACAGCGTGTTGGTGGCTTTCGACTGCCCGCGCAAGGCAGGATTTTCAAGGATCAGCACGCGGCGGTTGGCCTCTTCGGCGGTGATCAGTCCGCCCGATTCCATCACCAGGCGCTTGATGTCGTCGAAATGCCAGATCACCGGCTGGCAGCGGGTCACCGGCTCCTTGGTGACGACGCTGTCCATCACCTTCCAGAGCGGCGTCATGTCGTGCTTGGCGATGCGCTCGTAATATTCCTCCCGCATCGCCTCGATGTTGTGCTTGGGGCTGGGGAGCTTGGCGCTCGGGCCCTTGCTCTCGGCTCGTTTGGTTGCGGTCGCGCTGGGCATGGCGCTCTCCCTTGATCGGTGTGCGGCCGAAGCCGTCTCCAGATTAGAATAATGCAAAACAGGGAATTAGTATATAATGAAACTATCTGCCGTCGGAAGGCCGGAAAATCAGGTATTCACATTGCCGCCGTCGACCGCGATGGTCTGCCCGGTGACGAAATCGCTGTCGGCCGAAGCCAGGAAAACCAGGGCGCCCAGCAGGTCCTGGGGATGCTCGTCCCGCCGCAGCGCGCGGGACTGGACCGCGCGGTCGCGGGCGGTCTGCACGTGGCCGGGATTTTCGCTCATCACCGTGTCGCTCAAGGTGAAGCCCGGCGCCAGCGTGTTGACGCGGATGCCGTGCTCGCCGAGCTCGCGCGCCAGCGCCCGCGTCATCGCCATGATGCCGCCCTTGGTGGTGACGTAGTGCAGCATCCAGGGGATGCCGCGATAGGCGGTGCCCGAGCCGATATTAATGATCTTGCCGTAGCCTTGCGCGGTCATATGCGGCGCCACGTGCTTCACCATCAGGAACGGCCCGCGCAGATTGACCGCCATCACCTGGTCCCACAGGTCGGCGTCGATCTCGGTGCACTTGGTCTCCTGCAGCGGCGCATAGAGGGCGGCGTTGTTGACCAGCACGTCGATCTTGCCGAAGCGCGCGATGGTCTCGGCGACCAGCGCCTTGACCGAGGTCTCGTCGCTGACATCGGCGACCGCGCTGGTCACCGAGTTGGCGCCGTGCCTGGCTGCGATCTCCGCGGCGAGCTCCCGGCCGTCGGCGATGTCGGCGATCATGACGCGCGCGCCCTCGGCGGCGAGCGCCTGCGAGTAGTGTCGGCCGATGCCCTTTGCTCCGCCGGTGACGATCGCCGTGCGGCCGGCCAGCCTGGCCATGGCGTCACTCCTTCGCGATTTGGCGGCGGGCGAACTTCTCGAAGCCGGCGAGCTGCTGCTTGATCAGGTCGATCGCCGTCTGATCCTTCAGCTCGAGCGTCTTTTCGTCGAACTTTTGCGCCGCGAAGGTGACGATGACCTCCGGACGGCCGAACAGAATGGCGTCGACCGAGGTGAGTGACATGCGCAGGTGATACTGCATGCGCGCCCCGCCGAGGATGCCGCCGGCGCACGATTGCAGAACCACCGGCTTGTCCTTGAACGGCTGATCCTTCATGCGCGACACCCAGTCGATGGCGTTCTTGAGCCCGCCGGGGATCGACCAATTGTACTCGGGCGACACGATGATCACCGCGTCAGCGCTGCGGATGGCGTCGGCCCAGGCGTTGACCTCGGCCGGGAAGCCGGTCGAGTTCTGGACGTCGAAATTGTAGATCGGAATTTTCTCGAACGACGGCGCGGAGCGCAGCGCCAGCCCGGGCGGCGCCAGCCCCGAAAGCGCTCGCGTCAGCGCCGCGTTGTAGGAGCCCTTGCGCAATGAGCCACAGATGACGAGCACGTCGAGTTGTTTGTCAGCCACGATTTACTCTCCAAAGTGACGTGAGCCAGTGCGATTCCAATATGGTATTGATAACGGATCGGACACGGCAAGTCCGATATGAAATGTAAGCAAATGTTGCAGATCAAGCTGCAGATTTCGAAGGCGGCGCGCCAACGCATCGCAATGATTGCGACTATCCGACCCGGATCGTGTGTCGTGGTATATTCCGGCTGTGGGCAACAACTGGAATCTTGAGAATTAATCCTGTTTGTTGCGAGTGGGAAAAAGTCCAGCAACGAAACTAACTAGCCTACTAGGCGCCAATACAACGATCAAGGTGACAATCATGATCAGAACTCCGTTGACGACGGAGTAGAGAACCAAAAGCACAATCATAATGGCGGTGCTGGGAGAATCCATCCAGCTGTACATGAGATAGTAGACAAGCGCCGTCAAGACCGTTCCACCGAGGAGAGCGCCGAATTGCTTTGTCCAAAAGATGTATTTGAATGTTCTAACTCGCGACTTGAGATAAAAAAGGATACCGAAAAATAGCCCCAACAGCGTCGAAATAGTTTTTCCATATCCAAAAAGCGACGCCGCAACCTCCGGAAATGGCGGCACGTGAATGAAGAGGAACACAAAAGTTTGAGTCGCGCTTTCCAGCATGCTGCAAATCCAACAACAGTCGCTATTGAATTGATTCGTAAACCGTGGTCGCGACGACCCTTCTGTCTCCGTCAAGAAGGAGCACAGGCGCGACTACCGACTGATTGCGCTCGGCGGAGTAAGAAAAGCTTGCAGTGAAAGGTTCGTTAGACCCGCCTGAAATTGTCAGATAACGTGAGTCCTGCGCCCGTCCGCCTAGATGCTTGAAATCTTCCGGGTCCACGAGTTCAGCAGCTTTCTGATATTGCACTTTCAATCCGGATTTGCCGAGGTCTGCCATCACCGTTTCCGCCACAGCGTCCGGAATTCTCAACGCGACCATTTCGAGACCTTGAGACCACTGGATCGTGTATGACACGCGACCTCCACGCGCTTGAGAACGTATTGAAAAATCGACGATGTTAGAGACCGCTTGCTTGCGGAAAAAGGTCTGAATGATGCTCAAAGTGAATGGCGGCGTCTCGGCGGTTTTGGGAAGGAGTGCGGCCGCCTTCTTTAACTCATTGTGCGTGGTGAAGGTGATTGGTGCGTCATTGTCTTCATAGTTGAGGCGTACGTCGATTGATGCCGTGGAGCATTTACCGAAAGGAAGTGGATAGTTCCATCCGGAGCCGAACCCGGGTTTGTCCCAACGAAAGTACAAACTGTCCTTATGCATGTTACACACAGCGTAACGCAGCACTTTGCGATTGTTTGGAAATGTTACTAAACCCGACCAATGCGAGAAAACTCCGTAGTTGCCACTATAGACGTCATCAAAAGCATTTGCCCCTATTTGAGATGGCTGCGCCATGGCTCCACAAAAAAATCCGGTAACCGTCAACGCCGCGATCGCGAGCATGCAGCGCATGCCATCCTCCCTTGCTCGTCGTGACCAAGCCTTTGAAAATCTCTCATCAAACCTTCTGGTTGACAAACCACAATAATACACTTTTTCGTAAGCATGTCACGCCTCAAATGCCGCCGCCTCAGTTCCCGCAACACAGCCGATTTGGAGTGCCTCGCCTTAGCTGAAGCGTTCGATGCTCTCATTCTCGATCGGGTTCGACAGCACGCCGACCCCCTCGATGTCGACCTCGCAGATGTCGCCCTGCTTCATCCACACCGGGTTGGGCTTGCGGGCATGGCCGACGCCCGACGGCGTGCCGGTGAATACGATGTCGCCGGGCTCGAGCGTGATGCCTTGGGTCACATAGGCGATGGTCTCGGCCACCGGGAACATCATGTTGTTGGTGTTGTCCGACTGCATGACCTGGCCGTTGAGGCGGGTCTGGATCTTCAGGCCCTTGCCGCCCGGCGGCAGCTCATCGGCGGTGACCAGCCACGGGCCGAAGCCGCCGGTGCGGTCGAAATTCTTGCCCATGTCCCACTGCGTGGACGCCAGTCCGGCGCCGTGACCCCCTTGCTGCCGTCGACGCGAGTGCCTGTCCGTGATCATCGGAATGCTGTCCGCAATCGATCGGAAATACTGTCCGCCTTCAATCGGAACAGCTGTCCGCCTTCGTCGGAATCCGCATCTCGGAGACCGTCGGCCGGATGATCGGCTGCGCGTGCGGGACGAGGGAGCTATTGCCGCGCATGAAGATGGTCGGGAATTTCGGGATATTGTCGCGCTGCGAGCCTTCCTTGACGTGCTCGAGATAATTCAGGCCGAGGCAGATGACCTTGCCGGGATTGGCCACCGGTAACCCGAATTTCAGCCCCTTGAGCGGACGCCGGGCGCTTGCGGGAGCGCGCTTGGCCGCATCCTCGAGCGAGCGGAGGTCGCCGTTGTTGCGGCGGAGCACTTCGCCGAGGTCGCTCGGGATGCTCTTGTCGACCGCTTGCAGATCGATCACCTGATCACCCTCGACCACGCCGAGGTGCAATCCTCCGTTCGCTTCAAATCCGACGATTTTCATGATCACTCCGTGACTTGGTTTCGGCGTTCTTTTAGCAATAGTCAGTAGGGTGGGCAAAGGCGCGGGCTTTGCGCTCTCCGCGCGGGCAAAATCGCGCGTGCGCCGTGCCCACGCGGACATGATACGGCAGGCGATTTTGCCCACCCTACAAACGCTCCAATAATCACGCCGCACGGCCGAGGAAATGCGTCCGCAAAATCTCGCGGCCGGCGAACCCGGCTTGCAGGCTCGTGGCGTTCACCACGGCGAGCCGGAAACCGCCGGGCGGCATGGCGTGCTGCTCGAGCTCCTTGTCCTCATGGAACGTGATCTGCACGCTCGAGACGCCGGTGAGCTGCCGCACCTGCGCGATGAGCGCCGGCGGCGGATGGCGATAGCGCGGACCATGCGGCCCGAACAGCACGACGCTGTAGCCGTCGCTCCGATCCCGGTCGACGAAATCCCATCGGCGCTGGTGATAGAGCCGCACCAGCGCATCGACCCAGCCGGCGCCATAAAGGTCGGGCCATTGATCGCTCATGCGCAAATGCACCTCGATCATCCGGCCGCCGATGGTCTCGGTGTTGAGGATGCCGGTGTAGCCCGCGAGGTGCCGGCGGATCCAGGCGCCGCAATAATCCTCGATGCCGGCCTCGCGCGCCGCATGCACGGTCCAATAGTCGAAGGTGCCCTCCCCGCTCGGCTCGCCGGTGACGTGGCGCCACCAGCGCGGTTCGCCATCGACGACCGCGACATCCGAGCTCACGTGGCGGCCTTCGAGCAGCGTCATCCACATGTGCCCGGGGGTCAGGGTCTGCTGGTATTCCGCCTGCGAGCGCAGCATGCGGCTGTCGATCCCCATGCCCTTGAGGTTGGTGATCGGCTTGGAGAAGACCGGAAAGCGCGGCGGCGGCACGCCGTGCGGAGCCGCTTCCAGCCCTTGGCTGCGCGCGACTGCGATCTTGTCATAGACCCAGCGATGGTCCGGATACCAAAGCCAGGCATCGCTGTCTTCGGTCGGGATGTTCACGTCCGGCGGGCAGACGGCGCGTTCGAAATATTGCAGGCGCCAGGGGTCGGCTTCGCAGATCGGCATGAACGCAAGGCTCGCGTGCGCCTCATTCGTCCTGCGCGACCAGCGCCTGGACGGAGAAATATTTCTTCCTGTCGGTCCACACCGAGACCGGATGCCATCCCGACCCGCGCGCAAGCGCGCCGAACGACTCGAGCGTGTATTTGTAGCTGTTCTCGGTGTGGATGGTCTCGCCGGCGCGGAAGTCGATCACTCGGCCGCAAACGCGCACCTTCTGCCGCTTCTTGCTGGCGAGATGCATCTCGACGCGCTGGCGCTCGGAATTGTAGAAGGCCTCGTGGCTGAAGCTTTCGAGGTCGAAATTGCCGCCGAGCTCGCGATTGATGCGCGTGAGCAGATTGAGATTGAATTTGGCGGTGACGCCGGCGGCGTCATCGTAGGCAGCGTTGAGAATTTTCGCGTCTTTGACGAGATCGACGCCGATGATCAGCGTCGCGCCTTTGCCCAGGATGCGGCCGGCGTGGCGCAGGAACGAGCACGCTTCGTGCGGCTCGAAATTGCCGATCGTCGAGCCCGGGAAAAATCCGGTGCGCGGCATGTCCGCGACTGCGGCCGGCAGGCGGAACGGCTTGGTGAAGTCGGTCTCGATCGGCAACACCTTGATGCGAGGGTGATCGCGCCGAAGGTCCTCGGCCTCCTTGGCGAGCATCTCGGTAGAGATGTCGACCGGCACGTAGGCGGCGGCTTGCTGCGCCGCCGCGAGCAGAATCCTCGCCTTCTTGCTGGAGCCGCTGCCAAACTCGATCAGCGCGGCACCCTCGGGAACAAGGCGCGCGATCGCGGCGGCGTTCTCGGTCAGGATCGCGAGCTCGCAGCGCGTCGGGTAGTATTCCGGCAGCGCGGTGATCTCCTCGAACAATCGCGCGCCGGCGTGGTCATAGAAGTACTTCGGCAACAGCCGCTTCGGCCGCGCCGTCAACCCGGCGAGGACGTCGTGGGCAAATTGCGAATCTTCCGCCGCCGGCTCGTGGCGGGGGATACGCGCATGCACAGACATGAAAAACTCCGTTCCTTGTCGCTCGGTGCGCGGTCAGCCGGTATAGTCGACCAGCCGCAGCCCGCTGAATTGCCAGCGCGCCGGCGGATAGAAGAAATTTCGATAGCTCACGCGCGAATGGCCCGCCGGCGTCGCATGCGAGCTGCCGCGCAGGACCATCTGGTTGATCATGAACTTGCCGTTGTATTCGCCGAGCGCGCCTTCCGCCGCGCGATAGCCCGGATAGGGCGAATAGGCGCTGCGCGTCCATTGCCAGACGACGCCGAAAGCGTCGTCGAGAAGATGCTCTCGCGCCGCCACTTCCCATTCGGCTTCGCTAGGCAGGTGCTTGCCGGCCCAGCGCGCGAAGGCGTCGGCTTCGTAATAGCTCACGTGACAGACCGGCGCGTCCGGATCGACCGGCTTGAGGCCGCCGAGCGTGAGCGAATGCCACATGCCCTCGACGTTGCGCCAATAGCCCGGAGCGCTCCAGCCTTCGGTCTGAACCGTCGTCCAGCCGTCCGAGAGCCATAGCGAGGCAGTCGCGTAACCGCCATCCGCAATGAAGTCGAGCCATTGCGCATTGCCGACCAGGCCGCGCGCGATGCGCGCCGGCTGCAGAAACACCTGATGCGCCGGCCCCTCGTTGTCGAAGCAGTATCCCGCTCCCGCGCAGCCGACGGTGTGGATGCCGGACGGCAGCTCGGCAAATCCGCCCGATGACGATTGCGATGGCGGCGCCTGCCAGTCGGCATCGTAGCCGGGCGCCAGAGGATTCTGCGCGAAGGCATGGAGGATATCGGTGAGGAGCAACTCCTGGTGCTGCTGCTCGTGATTGAGCCCGATCTCCAGGATGCGCAGCACCTCCGCAAGCTCCGTTTCCTTGGCGGTGGCGATCAATCGCTCGACCGCCTGGTCGACATGGGCGCGGTAGGCGGTGACGTGGTCGCTGTCCGGCCGCGTGACCAGCCCGCGCTGCGGCCGCGCATGTCGCGGCCCGGCCGCGACGTAGTAGGAATTGAACAAATAGCCGAAGCGCTCGTCGAACACGCGATAGCCGGCAAGCTGCGGCACCAGCAGGAACTGCTCGAAGAACCACGTGCTATGCGCGCGGTGCCATTTGGTCGGGCTGGCATCGGGCATCGATTGCACGACCTGGTCCTCGGCGCTGAGCGGTGCCGCACGCCGTTCGGTTTCGGCGCGCACACTGTGGAACGCTTCGCGCCAGAAGGTCCGAGGCTCGTTCGGAGCGGCGCTTCGAGTTGTCGCGATATGGTCTTCGTCACGGACGCGACGAAGCACGGATGATGAGGTCGCGGGCGGCATGCCCTGTCCCGGGTTGGAGAAATCGAGACACTATGAGGACGTGAAACCGATTGGGGCCGTCGATGGTTCCTTCATTATACGTAATGGCCTGGAGCGAAGTTGCTGCTCGCGAATATTTTATGTCGGGTGCCGGGCGGCGCGCGGTCCACACGAAAAATCGTGACCGGCCATGAGCTTAGGAGGGCCGCGCGACCGGCGCCTCGAACGCCCGGCGGACCGCCGAGCGCGGCGCATATGGTCAATTTGAACGCCCGCCGGACCGAATTCCCGCGCTTGAGGATTCGCCGACCGGCCGGACCTTGCGCAGGTGCCCGGTCACCGACGCCGATCATTTCACCGCGCTGGCGCCGGCCGTCGCCGCCACACCATCCTGCTGGCCGGTGCCGCCGCTGGCGCCGATCGCGCCGATGATCTTGCCGTTCGAGATGATCAGAACGCCGCCCTCGGACGCCACCGGCTGCTCGGGGAACGTCGTGAACGCCGTGTTGCCGGCCGCATACTGATCCGCGAACGCCTTGCTTGGACGGCGGAAGAACACCGCCGTGCGCGCCTTGGCTCGCGAGATCTCGATCGAAGCGTGCTGGGTGCCGTCGACCTTTTCGAAATAGACGAGCTCGCCGGCCGGGCCGACGATCGTGAAGGCCATGCGCCAGTTGCTCTTCTTGGCCTCGGCGAACGCGGCCGCCGCCGCTGCCTTGGCCTGCTCGTTGGTGATCGGAGGTCCGTAGTCGGGCGGGGGCGACGGCGCGGCGGGCGCGGGCGGCGCCGGCTGCTGGGCCTGGGCGGCAGCGCCGGACAAAAGCGCCGCGCCGATCATCAGAGCCGTCAAGACGCCAGTTCGCATGGTCATTTCTCCCAACATGGTCCGAGCCGTTCCGGCCACCGCGTCATGATGTTGTCGAAAATTCGTCGTCTTTGACGAATGCGCGGGATTTCCCGTCCTATTGCAGGGTCGCGACCCACCCGTTCGGGCGACCTCGTTCAGGATAGGCGAGTTGCCATCGCGCGGGCAAGAAGTGCCGTAGCGCCGTGCGGCGGGACGAATTGGGCCTGCCCGGCGCGGGAAAGCGGGGCAAATGCGGACAATGAGGATGCAAGCGATGCGACCGGCTTGGGCTGTTCTTTGGGCTGTGCTGGCGGTGCTGCCGGTGGGGGTCCCGACGGCGGCATTCGGCCAGGCGAATTGCCGCAATACCGGGGCTTTCGAGCCCTGGCTCGCCAACTTCAAGAAGGAGGCGGCGGCCAAAGGCATTCCGCAAGCCGCCATCGCGGCGGCCTCGCCCTACCTGGTGCTCGATCAGCGCATCATCGGTATCGACCGCAGCCAGAAATTCTTCGCTCAGAACTTCGTCGAGATTTCCGAGAAGATGCTGGCAGGCGGCCGCCTGCCGAACGGCGCTGCACAGATCAAGAAGCACCAAGCCCTGTTTGCGCGGGAGGACAAGGATTTCGGCGTGCCGGCCTCCGTAATCACCGCCTTCTGGGGATTGGAAAGCGATTTCGGCAGCGGCCAGGGCAAGGATCACGCCATCAAATCGCTCGCGACGCTGGCCTATGACTGCCGCCGCTCGGACATGTTCCGCGGACATCTGTTCGATGCGCTGCGCCTGATCGAACGCGGCGACCTGCGCGCCGAGGAGATGATCGGCTCCTGGGCGGGCGAGCTCGGCCAGACCCAGATGATGCCGTCGGAGTACATGGCGCACGCCATCGACTACGACGGCGACGGCAGGCGCAATCTGATCAAGAGCGTGCCGGATGTGATCGGCTCGACCGGAAAGTATCTGGTCCATCTCGGCTGGAAGCGCGGCGAACCCTGGCTGCAGGAAATCCGCGTCCCCACGAACCTGCCCTGGAAGGAGGCCGACCTTTCAGTCCAGCATCCGCGTTCGAAATGGGCGGCCTGGGGCGTCACATACGCCAACGGGAAGCCGCTGCCGAACGACAACATGCCGACCTCGGTCGTGCTGCCGCTCGGCCGGTTCGGACCGGCGTTCCTCGCCTACGACAATTTCCAGGCCTATCTGAAGTGGAACAATTCGCTCAATTATTCCTTGACGGCGGCCTATTACGCCACGCGCCTCGACGGCGCGCCGGTCATGTACAAGGGCAGCCCGAACATTCCGAAAATCAGCTTCGAGGAGACCCGCGAGCTGCAAGAGCTCCTGCAGAAACGCGGCCATGACGTGGGTCGCATCGACGGCGTGCTCGGCTTGAAGAGCCGGGTCGCAATCAGGGAGATGCAGATCAAGCTCGGTCTGCCGGCCGACGGCTGGCCGACCGCGGAGCTGCTGGCGGCGCTGCGCGGGGTGAGCAGCGTCCCGCGCGGGCCCCCGGCGGCGGCGCCGACACTGGCGCCAGCGCCGACGCCGCGCTTTCCGTTTGGCCAGCGCTGAGGCATCCTCCGCTTATTCGGCACTCAGTCCGGTGGCGGCGACGATCGCCGGCCATTTCTTCATGTCGTCGTGCAGGAAGGCGGCAAATTCGCCTGGCGTCATTGCCCTGGGGACAAAGCCCAGCCCCTTGAGGTCGTCGCGCACGCTCGCGTCGCGCAGGGCGGCGTTGAACGCCTCGTTGAGCCTGCCGATGATTTGTAGAGGCTCGGATTGACCGAGAGCGCGACGCCGTTCTGCAGCAGGGTGTAGCCATCGGGCGGCGCCTTGGCGACCGACAGCGACGCCGTCATGGTACCGGCGCCGGGCTTGTTCTCGACCACGATCTGGACGCCGAGCAACTCGCCCGCTCGGCGCGAGACGGTGTGCGCGGCCGCATCCTGGCCGGAGCCTGGCGCCAGCCCGACCACAAGCGTGATCGGACGACTAGGATAGGTCTGACCCCGCGCCGGCGCAGCCCCGACGACCGGTATGCTCATGAGGCCGGCACTTGCTACAATCCCGGTGAGCAAGCCTCGGCGCGTGGTCGGCGAGCGGCCGGATTTCAAGGTCATGTCCATTCCTTGTGCATTTTTCGTTCAGGGACAGTAAAATCCGACGCAACCAAGTGCCGGCACGCGAATTGACCACGGATGTTTAAATGAGGCCGCGCCGGTCTCACAACGGCCAAATGGGCGCCAGACCCAGATCCAAGGGCCAATTTCGAGCAAATGATAGCGCAAGGCCCTGTGTCACAATGCCATCGACAAAGGTCGCGATTCTAAGATCGAATGGGCGATGAGGCGGCCGTCATGACAGTGCGGACTGAGCGCAGATGCGCACTTGCGCCCGGCCGTCCGGGTTCAAGCGCCCGCCGGTGGCTCAGCCTGATCGCCGCGGCGCTATCCGTGGTCGTCGCCGTGACCTGCGCGCATGCACAAGACGCCACGCTGCGGGTCGGACATTTTCCGAACATTACCCATGTTCAAGCGCTGGTGGCGCGTGCGCTCGAGCGGCAGGGCAAGAACTGGTTCGCCGATCGGCTGGGAAAAGGAATCAAGCTCGAATGGTACGCCTATAATGCCGGCCCGAGTGCCATGGAGGCGATCTTCGCCGGCAGCATCGACTTGACCTATGTCGGACCCAGCCCCGCGCTCAACGCCTATGTGCGCTCGCGCGGCGACGAGGTCCGCGTGGTGGCCGGCGCCGTGGACGGCGGCTCGGCCCTGGTCGTCCAGAAGGACAGCGGGCTCAATCAACCATCCGACTTCCGCGGCAAGCGGATCGGAACGCCGCAGTTTGGCAACACGCAGGACGTCGCCGCCCGTGCGTGGCTGGTGGAGGGTGGCTTGCGGATCACGCAAACTGGCGGCGATGCGCAGGTGTTGCCGACCGCCAATCCGGATCAGCTCACCCTGTTCCTGCGCAAGCGGCTCGACGCGGTATGGACCGTGGAGCCGTGGGTGTCCCGGCTCGAGCTGGAAGGCGGCGGCAAGGTCTTGGTCGAGGAGAAGGACGCGGTGACGACCGTCCTGGTCGCGCGGGCCAAATTTCTTTCCGAACGACGCGACCTGGTGCGCGGCTTCGTGACCGCCCACCGCGAGCTGACCGACTGGATCCGGAAAAATCCGGAGCAGGCGCAACATCTGGCGCGCAACGAGCTGCGCGCGACATTCAGAGCCGACCTGCCGGCCGAGTTGGTGGCGCGCGCCTGGTCGCGCACGACGCTCACGGCCGACACTTCGCTGGCCGCCTTCCAAAGCTTCGTGACCAACGCCAAGAAAGTCGGCTTCCTGCGCGACGTGCCCGATCTGTCCCGCTTGATCGAGACGCCATGATGCGCCGCCCGCGTGCTCCTGCCCGCTCCCAGCCGCACCCGCCCCCCCGCTTGCGCTCGCGTGCGGCCAAGCTCGTGGTCGAGGGCATCACCAAGTGGTATCGCACCGGCAGTGCAAAAGTGCATGCGCTCGACGACATCTCGCTCGAGATCGGCAACGGCGAATTCGTGTGCCTGGTCGGCGCCAGCGGCTGCGGCAAGTCCACGCTGCTCGACATCATGGCCGGACTGACGAAGGCCGATAGCGGCCGCGTGCTCGCCGACGGCGAGCCGGTCGTGCGGCCCGGCCGCCAGCGCCTGGTCATGTTCCAGGAGCCGGCTTTGTTTCCGTGGCTCACGGCGTTCGGCAATGTGATGTTCGGTCTCAAACTGCGCGACGATCTCACCAATCGCGAGCGCCGCGAGATCGCCTGGGAGCATCTCGCTTTGGTGGGCCTCGACGAATTTGCCTACGCCAATATCCACGAATTGTCGGGGGGCATGAAGCAGCGCGTCGCCTTGGCGCGGGCGCTGGCGCCCGATCCGCAGGTGCTGCTGATGGACGAGCCCTTTGCTGCCCTCGACGCCATGACGCGCGACCAGCTCTACGGTGACATCCAGCGCATCTGGTCCGAGAGCGGGAAGACGATCGTGTTCGTCACCCACGACGTGCGCGAAGCCGTCTGTCTCGGCGACCGCGTGCTGCTGATGTCGCCGCGGCCGGGGCACATCGGCCGCGAGTTCAAGATCTCGCTGCCGCGTCCGCGCGACATCAACAGCCCGGCGCTGGCCGAGCTGGCCGCGCAGACCGCCGCCGCCCTGAAAGAGGCGGGCGCGGTCTCGCGATGAAGCGCGCCATTCATATCGCTTTGTTTTTCGGCACGATCGTCATCATCTGGTGGCTCGCGGTCGAGAGCGGCCGCTGGTCGCCGGTGATCCTGCCGTCGCCGGCGAGCGTTGCCGACTATCTCTGGACCTCGACACTCGACGGCAGCCTGCTCGACGCCATGGTCGTCACCGTGCGGCGACTGTTGGTCGGCTATCTGATCGGGGTCGCGATCGGACTACCGGTTGGCTTGCTCATGAGCACGTCGCAGCTGCTTGAGGACACGGTCGGATCGCTCGCGCTCGGGTTCCAGACGCTGCCGAGCGTCTGCTGGGTGCCGCTCGCGCTGATCTGGTTCGGCCAGACCGAGACCGCCATGCTGTTCGTCGTCATCATGGGCACCGTCTGGTCGGTCATCATCGCCACCGACCACGGCGCGCGTTCCATCCCGCCGATCTTCTCGCGCGCCGCCCGCACCATGGGCTCGGAGGGATTCCATCAGTGGACGCGGGTGATCCTGCCGGCATCGCTGCCGTTCCTGGTGAGCGGCATGAAGCAGGGCTGGGCGTTCGCTTGGCGCTCGCTGATGGCGGCGGAGATCTACGTCACCATCCTGACCGGCTTCGGGCTCGGCCATCTGCTGCACTATGGGCGCGAGCTCAACGCGATGGAGCAAGTGATCGGCGTCATGCTAGTGATCGTCGTCATTGGCCTGCTTGCCGACCGCCTGCTGTTCTCGCCCTGGGAGCGGTTCCTGCACCGGCGCTGGGGAACAAACCCGCGGCAATCCTGAACAATTCTTCATCGGACGAGCGCGCACGGGCATCAAAGTCCAGCCGCAATAGCCGGCTAGGGCTTCGGGATTCGTGCGGCTGACACCGAACCACCGAGGAGGGAACTTTGTCCGGCCCGTTCAAAGAAACCAAAATGAAGAAGACTCGATATGCCCTGCTCGCCGGCGTCATGTTACCGGCGCTTGCGATCCCGCAATGGAGCGCGGCCTTCCCCTCCTCCGTTCCGTCCGCGGAGGGGACCGTCATTCTCGCCCAGGCCGGACCCGTCGACCCAAAGGAGAAAGAGAAGGCCAAGCAACTGCAGAAGGGCGCTCCGCCCCTGCAGAAGGGCGCGCCGCCGCAAGCCCAGCCGCCAGGTCCGCCGCAGGGTCAACCGCAGGCACTGCCGCAGCAAAAGATTCAGCCGCCGCCAGGGGCCGCCGGCCTGCCGAAGGGACCGACGCCGGGAGCGCAGGGCCTGCAGAACGTGCCGCCAGCGCCAGGCCAACCGCAAGGACTGCCGCAGCAGAAAATTCAGCCGCCGCCGGGAGCCGCGGGCCTGCCGAAGGGACCGGCGCCGGGAGCGCAGGGCCTACAGAACGTGCCGCCAGCGCCAGGCCAACCGCAGGCACTGCCGCAGCAGAAAATTCAGCCGCCGCCGGGAGCCGCCGGCCTGCCGCAGGGACCGACGCCGGGAGCGCACGGCCTGCAGAACGTGCCGCCAGCGCCAGGCCAACCGCAGGGACTGCCGCAGCAAAAACTTCAGCCGCCACCGGGAGCTGCCGGCCTGCCGAAGGGACCGACGCCGGGACCGCAGCAAGGCCTGCAGAACGTGCAGCCGCAAGGACTCCCGCAGCAAAAACTTCAGCCGCCGCCGGCGGCCGCGGGCCTTCCGAAGGCACCGCCTCCGGGACCTCAGAACGTGCAGCCGCAAGGTCCGCTACCGGCTCAACCGGGGCAGTTCGGCGGCGCGCCGCAGGGCCAACAGGCCATTCAGCAGAAGCAGGTCCTGCAGCCGCAGGGCATCGGAACTGTCGATGGCTTGCGTTCGCAGCGGCGCGAGCACGTGGAAGCCGGCGGCAAGACCGTCATCATCCAGGAGCCCGGGAACCGCTTCATCGTGCGCGAGAACGGCCGCGCATTCATCCGTCACGACGAGACCCAGCGCTTCCGCATCTGGGGAGGCGCCCCGCGCATCGAAAAGCGCGGCCCCGAGCAATATGCCTATATCGCGCGTCCCGGCGGATATCAGGTCATCACCGTCACCGACCCCAATGGCCACCTGTTGCGCCGCATCCGCCGCGGGCCCGACGGACGCGAAGTGATCCTGATCGACAATCGGCCGCGAGTAGGAATGGGTGTCGCGGTGGGTGCAGGATTCGCGGCGGGCGTCATTCTCGGTCTCGCCGCACCGGTCATCACCATGCCGCGCGAGCGTTACATCGTCGACGTGGCGGCCGCCCCTCCGGCGCTGCTCTACGAGACGCTGGAGGCGCCGCCGGTGGTCGAGATCGAGCGCGCCTACTCGCTCGACGAGATCCGCTACAATGTTGCCTTGCGCGACCGCATGCGGCGGATCGACATCAACTCCATCACCTTCGACACCGGCTCATGGGAGGTCACGCCCGAGCAGCATCCGCGGCTGCAGGCGATCGCGGACGCGATCAACCGTATCCTGTCGCGCAATCCGGACGAGGTGTTTCTGGTCGAAGGCCACACCGACGCGGTCGGCAACGACGTGGACAATCTGTCGCTGTCCGACCGGCGCGCCGAGTCGGTCGCCGTGATCCTGACCGACGTTTTCCGGATCCCGCCTGAAAATCTGGTGACGCAAGGTTACGGCGAGCAGCATCTCAAGGTGCCCACCGACGGGCCGAGCCGCGAAAACCGCCGGGTTGCGGTGCGACGAATCACGCCGCTGCTCGAGGGCAAAACGGCGAGCCGCTAGCACCTGCCACGCACCTTACGTTTCACCCCCGGGCCCCTGACCCGGGGGTTTCTTTCGTCGCAAGGGCCGTAGAGAGCTGGCATCCAGGCTGTCAGTGGCGTCGCCACAGCTGCTTGCTCGCGATCCGTGCGCCGTCGGCGAGCGACTTGAACTTGGCCCACACGATGCTCGGGTGAACTTCCTTCGAGCCGGCGAAGGTCGCAAAGCCGCAGTCGGCGCCGGCGATGACGTTCTCGCGTCCCACCACCTTGGCGTAGCGGCCGATGCGCTCGGCCACCAGCTCCGGATGCTCGACCAGCACGGTCGAGTGGCTGATGACACCCGGAATCAGCACCTTGCCCTCCGGCAGCTTGGCGGTCTCCCATACTTTCCATTCGTGCTCGTGACGCGGGTTCGCGGCCTCGAACGAATAGGCGCCGGCGCGGATCTTGAGAATGATGTCGACGATGTCCTTGAGCTCCATGTCGTGGATGCGCGGCCCCATATTGATGCCGTAGCAGGTATGGTGGCGGATCTTTTCCGGCGGAATGTTGCGCAGCGCATGGTTGAGCGCTTCGACCCGCACCTCGGCCCATGTCCGGCATTGCGCGATGGTGAGATCGGGTTCCTTGATCCAGTAGGTGACCAGATGCGGATCGTCGATCTGCACCAGGAAGCCCGCCTTCACGATCGCCTCGTATTCCTCGCGCAACGCATCGGCGATGGCGAACAGATATTCCTCCTCGGTCTTGTAATAGCCGTTGCGCTGCCAATCCGCCGCGCTGGTCGGCGAGATGGCCGGCATGAACACCTCTTCGGCCTTGGCGCCGTCGAGCGCGGCCTTGACGTTGTCGATGTCGATCTGCAATTGCGCCATGCCGCGGTAGCTGATGGGCGCGGTGCAGACCATGCGGTTCGGGCCCGCCGACACACTCGCTCCGGCATAGAATTCCGGAAACGATTTTGCCTCGCGCGAGCCCGCCCATGAGCTTCGCCGCGGCGCCGCCTTGTCGACCTCGAAGCCGCCGAGGCGCTCGTTGACATAGGAGACGAAGCTCGGCTTGCCGAACTCGCCGTCGTCGATCACGTCGATGCCGAGCTCGACCTGCTTGCGGACGATCTCGCCGACGGCGCCGCGCAGCCGCGCCGCATGCGCCTTCTCGTCGACCGGCTTGCCCTGTTCTTTGGCCTGCACCATGTCGAGCAGATCGGCGGGGCGCGGCAGGCTGCCGACGTGAGTCGTGAGGATCCGGTCGATGCTGCGTTTCATCGTTGTCTCGTCGTTGCTGTTGCCGGCGTCCGGAGTTGCGCGCGAGCCTACATCACGTCTCCCATCACCACGTCTCCCTCGGCCGGAGGCCGCTGGTAGAATTCCGAATTCATCCGGCTCGCCACGCCTTCGCGCGCGAGTGCCTGTTGGAATTCCGCGCGGATCGCGGGATCCTCCTGGTGATAGGGGATGGCGCTGCCACCCTTGCTCAGGTCGATCGCGCCATAATCCATGAGCTGCTCGCCCGGGCGGCCGGCCTTGCGCGAGCGCTGATTGTTGGGCCCATGCCAGGCGGTGATGCGCAGGCCCTCCTTGCCCACGCCGAAATGCTGGTGGAACCAGTCGCCGCTCATGGGAGCCGCCGAGACCAGGCCGACCGGCTCGTAGTCCTGTCGCAACACCTTATCGGCCTTGCCGTCCTTCCACGGCGTGGTGCCGAGCACCTCCGGCCAGGTATAGGTGTAGCCTTTGCCCTTGATGCAGATCAGCACCGCAGCGGAGGCGTGCTTGTGGGCTTTGGAATAGCGGCCGGTCTCGTGCTGGCCGATCCACAGATAGAAGCGATTGCCGGCCATGAACGGCTCGACCCGGCGATAGCCGGGCGAGCGGCGGTTGTCGAGCGGCAGGTCGGTATTGACGATGTCGGGAATGAGATTGGTGCGCCGCATGGCGAGCCCGCGGATCGGATCCGGCTCGATGTCGTCGCGCGGCTTGAAGTAGTCCTCTGCGCCGGCGAACCGTTCGCTGAAGGTGTAGGGACAATTGAACACGAAGTCGGCGTTGTCGATCACGTTCATGACGTTGGGCGCCGAGGTCCCGCACAACAGCAGCGCCGGCGCGCTCGCCGCGTTCACGAGCCGGTGGTAGGCATTGAGCGGGATCGAGAACAGCGAGCCCTTCTGCCACTCGAAAACATGCCGCTTGGTCTGCCCGTCCTGCCAGACTTCGGTGGTGCCGCGGCCTTCGACCACCAGCACGACCTTTTCGTAGAGGTGCCGATCCACGTTGAGCGCGCCGGCCGACGGAATCTCGACCACGTAGAGGCCCCACAATCCTTCGGTGCCGTAGAGCTGGATATAGGAGCCGCGGCCGCCGAGCCGCTGCCAGGACGCCAGCGGCAGATCCTGGACGCGCCGCACCCCGATCCCGCGATAGACCGGCACGCCCTCCGCGTCCATGAAACGGTCGTACGGCATCGGTGCCCGCTTGAACTTGCCGTATCCGGCGTTCTCGCCGGCTTTGGGCTCGTGCCAGTGCACTTGATCAGGGGTGTCGTGCATGGGATTCCCCGGGACGTTGATTCAGCGGACTCGGTGCGTGGCGCACCCACGCAAGCGCAGCCTTTGGTCTCGTCGAGTCTAGCTCGATAGTGTAGACCACGAAAGTCACGTGGTGACAGCCAGCAAGACAACGCTCGCGTTGGCAGGCGCTGGGTTGCATTCGGGAGAGATGAGGAATGTCGCTGAAAATCAGGCGCGTCGTCACCGGGCACGACAAGGACGGCCGCGCCGTCGTCGCCGTCGACGAAATCTGCCAGAACGTCGTCTCGCGGCGGCCCAAGCACGAAAGCTGCGTGGTCTGGTCGACCGGATCGTTTCCGGCCGACAATTCGGACGTCGCCGACGGCGGTGCGCGGCCGGTCGCCACCACCGATCCGAACGGGTCGGTGTTCCGGATCGGCGTCTACCAACCCGGCGTCACCCCGCGCAATCACCGCACCGAATCGGTCGACTATGCGATCGTCATGTCGGGCGAGATCGAGATGGAGATGGACGGGACCACCATCCACTTGCGCGCCGGCGACGTCCTGGTCCAGCGCGGCACCATCCACAACTGGATCAACCGCGGCAGCGAGCCATGCACGATCGCCTTCGTGCTGATCGCCGCAAAGCCGGTCGAGCGCGCCGGCAATATCCTCGGCGCGACCGGTTGAATTGCTGCACCGAGCCGATGACAATGACCCTGCAAGGTCCGGGGAGGACGTCTCGATGCTGCGAGCTTTGCTGTCCGCGCTGATCGGCCTTTGTCTGTTGGCGAACCCGGCCGCAGCGCAATCGGACTATCCATCGAAGCCGGTCAAGATCATCGTTCCGTCCGCGCCCGGCGGCGGCACCGACATTGCCGCCCGCGTGCTGGCGCAACATCTGTCCCAGTCCATGGGCCAGCAATTCTTCATCGACAACCGTCCGGGCGCCGGCAACATGATCGGCATCGAGGCCGCGGCCCGTTCGGCGCCCGACGGCTACACGCTGCTGATGACCGCAAGCACGCTCTCCATCAATCACCTCACCTACAAGAAGGTTCTGTACGACGCGGTGCGCGACTTCGCGCCGATCTCGCTGGTGGTTTCGCTGCCCAGCGTGCTCGTGGTGCACCCGTCGGTGCCGGCTCGCTCGCTCGCCGAGTTGATCGCGCTCGCCAAGCAGAAGCCTGACCAGCTCACCTACGGCTCCGCGGGCATCGGCACCAATCCGCATCTGTCCATGGAGCTGTTGAAGACCATGGCGGGCATCGAGATTCGGCACATTCCCTATCGGGGCGTGGGCCCCGCCCTCAACGACCTTATAGCGGGGCAGGTTTCGGCGTTAGTCGCCGGCGTGTTGACGACCAAGCCGCAGGTCGACGCCGGCACGGTACGGGGGTTGGCGGTGACCGGGCTCAAGCGCGTCGAGGGCCTGCCCGATGTCCCGACCGTCGCCGAGGCCGGGATTGCGGGCTACGAAGCGTTGCAATGGTACGGGCTGCTGGCTCCGGCCGGCACGCCGGCGCCGATCGTCGCCCGGCTCCACGCCGAGACCGCGAAGGCGGTGCGAAGCCCGGAGATGAAGGAGCGTCTCGCCGCCGACGGCGCCGATCCGGTCGGCAATACGCCGTCCGAGTTCGCCGCGCACATCAAGGAAGAAATGCAGAAATGGGCCGCGGTCGCGCGCGCCGCCAAGATCGAGCCGCAATAGCACCGCCGTCGGCCGCCGCGCGGGCTTGGAGGATGGGATGAAACAGAGCCGTGGTTGCTCCACCCCCGACGTGCTCGTGATGTCGGTGCTGTGGGTCGCGCTGAATTTGTGCGTGGGTCCCGCGCGCGCCCAGGAGTCCTATCCCTCCAAGCCGATCAACTTGATCGTCACGACGGCCGCCGGCGGCGCCAACGACCTCGTCGCCCGCGCGGTGGCGGAGCGACTGTCGGAATCCATGCGCCAGCCGGTGATCATCGAGAACCAGCCCGCCGGCAACGGCGGGATCGCCGCCGGCCAGGTCGCCAGAGCCGCACCCGACGGCCACACGCTGATCATGGTGGTCGACAGCACGCTGACGATAAACCCGCATCTTTATCGGAACCTGGCTTACGATCCGTTCCGCGATTTCACGCCGGTCAGTCTCGTGACCAGGCTGCCTCTGGTGCTCGTCACCAGCACCGCCACGAAGGCCAATGATGTTCGGGAATTGATTGCTCTCGCCAAGGCCAGCCCCGGCAAGCTCAACTATGCGTCGACCGGGGTGGGCACTGTGCTGCATATCGGCATGGAGCTTTTCAAGCTTATGACCAAGACCGATATCGTGCACGTCCCATATCGGGCGACGACCACAGCCATGGCCGACGTCATGGGAGGCAGAATCGACATCATCCTCATCGGTCAGTCCTCGGTGAAGGCGCTGATGGAAGGAGGGAGACTCCGGGTCCTGGCCATTGCGTCGCCGCAGCGGTCGGCGCTGATGCCGGACGTTCCCACGCTGGAAGAAGCCGGGGTGCCGGGCTATGAGGTGCGGTCATGGTTCGGACTGCTGGCGCCGGCCAAGACCCCGCCGGGCATCGTCGACCGATTGTCGCGCGAAGTGAAGAAGGCGGCGGCCGATCCGAGATTTGTCGCGGCACTCGCGCCGCAGGGAATGCAGATCGTCGCCAGCTCTCCGGAGGACATGCTGGCGGCGATGCAAGTGGATTCGAAGAAATGGGGTGACGTGATCGCGGCGACCGGCACCACCATCAATCAATGACCAGGCGGGCGTTCCGCAGCGAGCTCCGCCTCAGGGGATCATGATCGCGCCGCCGTTCACGGCCACCGACTGCCCGGTCATGTAGGCGGAGTCGTCGCCGAGCAGAAAGGCCACGACCGCGGCGATGTCCTGCGGCTGTCCGATCCGGCCGAGCGGCATGCGAGCACCCAGGGCGTAAAGCTGGTCGTCGCTCATTTCGCCGCGCGGCTGGGCGGTGTCGGTCACTCCGGGAATGACGCAATTGACCCGGATCCCATAAGGCGCCCAATCCAGCGCCAGCGACTTGGTCAGCGCGATGATGCCCCCCTTCGACGCCGAGTAATGCGCGCCATTGGCGGCGCCGGCCAGTGCCCGGCCCGATGCCATGTTGACGATGACGCCTCGGCCGGCTTCCTTCATTGCGCGAGCGACAGCGCGCGCACAGAGGAAGGTGCCGGTGAGATTGACGCGCAGGACGTGCTCCCATTCGGAGAGCTCCATATCGAGCGCCCGCGCGCGCGGAAAGATGCCGGCATTGTTGACCAATCCATCCGGCTTGCCCCATTCCTGCTCGACCGCCGCCACCGCGGCTTCGACCTCATCGGCGGCACCGACGTCGACGCGCCAGGCACGCGACACCGCGCCTTTCTCGCGGCACAGCCTCGCGGTTTCCTCGACGCCATCGACCTGCGTATCCCAGACCGCGACGCGTGCGCCCGCCGCCGCCGCGCGCAACGCGACGGCGCGGCCGATACCCTGCGCCGCGCCGGTCACGATTACTCTCGAAGGTGCAGCCATGCCTGCCTCGCGCGCTTTCCGCAACTTGTGTCGCAAATGATGCCCCGCCTATAGTAGGGCCAATTCAATCGGCGGCAAAACGCGGGAAGACGATGAGCTTCACACTGTGGCGCGGCGTCGTCGGAATGGTCAGACCGACCCGACGTCCGGGCACGCTCGAAGAATTGATTCGCATTTTGCCCGAGGGCATCGGGATCGTGCCGCTGCTTCTCAATTTCAAGACAGGAAGCGCGGCCGAGTTCGAGAAGTCGATGCCGCAATATGAGCAATTTGTTGCCGAGCTGGCGGAGCAGGTCGTCGACCTGATCATTCTATCGGGCGCGCCGCCGTTCATGCTTCTGGGATATGAAGGGGAGGCCAAGCTCGTCCGCGAATGGGAGAAGAAATACAAGACCCAGATCGTCACCGACCCTCAGATGCAGGTTGCCGGCTTGCGTGCGATGAAGATCAAGAAATTCATCGGAGCCAGCTATTCGGCTCTGCAAAATAAGATCGTGCTGGATTACATGGCGCAGGCCGGGCTGGAATGCGTGTCGATGGAGCCGATCGACGTTCCCTTCGATCAGGTCGCGCAGATCTCCACGGAGATGCTCTACGCACACGTCAAGAAGCTGTTTCGAATGCATCCCGGCGCCGACGGCATCTATATCCAGGGTGGTGGCTGGCAGACGGCGCGCGTCGTTGAAATGCTCGAGAAGGATCTTCAGGTTCCGGTCGTCCACGCCACGATTTGTCAGGCATGGCAAATTCATAAGCGTCTAAGTGTGCGTGAAACCAAGCCGGGCTACGGCCGGCTGCTCGGCGAGCTGCCATAGCAATCCTTCGCTTCGACGGATTGAAACGTGCTCACCCGCCCTTGGTGTCGGCGAGCAGCTTCCTGAGATAGTCGAGCAGCTCGAGCGGCGCGCCGGCGATTCGATCGATTGCCTGCAGCACCTCGTCGCCACCGATCGGGCTCACGTCGATCCTGAGCTTGGCGGCTTCCTCCAGGTAGCTTGGATCCCGATGCACGGCGACAAACGCCGCCTGCAGCGCCCTGGCGCGGTCCGCCGGCACGTCCGGCGGACCGGCGAACGGCCGCGACAGCGTGTAGGGCAGCTCCGCCAGCTCGATCAGCGCTCGTGCCCCCTCGCTCTTCGCCAGCTCGCGCGCGGTCGGCACGTCCGGAAAGTCAGGATGCCGGGTGGCGCGCCCGAATTGGACGAGCACGCGGTAGCCGCTGTTCGGCTTGAGCCATTCCGGCTTCACCGACTTGACCGACGAAAGATCGACGGTGCGTCCGACCACTTCGCCGCGCTCGATCGCCAGGAAGATCGCCGCGCTGTCCGGATAACCCACGACCTGCTTGACGTGGAGGCCGATGGTGTCGCGCAAGATGACCGGGACGTCGTTTCCGGTAGCGCCCTCCGCGGTGCCGCCGAGCACCAGCGCCGGCAAGTCAGGCCGGCGCGCCTCGTCGATCGATTTCACCGGCGCGTCGGTGCGCACGATCAGGATATAAGCGTCGTTAGCGAAGCTCGACGAAGAGCCGAGCCAGGTGAACCTGCGCGCGTTGAACTGGACGTTCGGGTTGCTGCCCAGGTTGCTGCCCAGGATGCCGAGCAGCGGCATGTTGCGCGCAAAGGTGGCGATCGCGGTGCCGTCCTTCGGCGCGATATTGTAGAGGTGGTTGGCGGCGCGCAGGCTGCCGGCGCCCGGCATGTTCTGCACGACGATATTTGGATTGCCCGGAATGAACCTGCCGAAATGCCGGGCCAGCACGCGCGCATAGATGTCGTAACCGCCGCCCGGCCCATAGCCGACGATCAGGTTGACCTGCTTGCCCTTGTAGAAGTCGGCAGCGGTATCCGCGTGCGCTGGGGTCACCGCTAATACGGCGGTAACCAGCAGCGCCGCCGTCCAGCGCGCGAACATTTTTCCTCCCGGTGCCCGCCGCAAGGGTACTCGCGCGCGAGGGTCCGTTCAACGGCTTCCCGCCATCGGACCGTAGCGAGTCGCGCGCGGACGCGGCTTCGGCACTTAGCCGCCGCCTTTGTTCTCGGCGAGCAGCTTCTTCATGTAGTCGAGGAGTTGAGCCGGCGCGTCCGCGATCCGGTCGATGGCGCGCAAAACCACCTCGGCGCCGACCGGACTCACGTCGACTTTGAGCCGGCCGGCCTCGTCGAGATATTGCGGATCGCGATGAACCGCCAGAAACGCCGCCTGCAGCGCCTTGGCGCGGTCGTCCGGCACGCCCGGAGGCGCCGCGAACGGTCGCGACAGCGTATAGGGAATCTCCGCCAGCTCGATCAGCGCGCCGGAGGCGTCGTTCTTGGCGAGCTCCCGCGCCGTGGGCACGTCCGGGAACGTCGGGTGGCGCGTCGAGCGCGCGAACTGAACGAGGACGTGCATGCCGCTCCCCGGCCGCAGCCACTCGGGATGCGAGGATTGCACGGCAGAGAGCCCGACGCAGCGGCCATCGACTTCCTTGCGATCGACCGCGAGGAACAGCGCATTGCTGTCGGGGTAACCGACGACCACCTTGAGATTGAGCCCGAGCGCATCGCGCAGCACGGTCGAGACGTCGTTGCCGGAGGCGCCCTCACCGGTGCCGCCGAGGACGAGCGGCGGACCACCGGGACGGCGGGCGTCCTCGATCGACCTCACCGGCGCATCTTCCCGCGTGAACATCAGATAAGCGTCGTTGCCGTAGCTCGAGGAAGAGCCGAGCCAGGTGAACTTGCGCGCATCGAACCGCGCATTTGGACTGCCGATGATGCCGAGCAGCGGCATGTCGCGCGCAAAGGTGGCGATGACGGTGCCGTCCCGAGGCGCGACATTGGACAGATAGTTGACGGACCGCAGGCTGCCCGCCCCCGGCATGTTCTGTACGACGATCGACGGATTGCCCGGGATGTACTTGCCGAGATGCCGGGCCATCAGCCGTGCATAGACGTCGTAGCCGCCGCCCGGTCCGTAGCCGACGACGAGGTTGACCTGCTTGCCTTTGTAGAAGTCGGCGACCGCATCTGCGCGCGCTTGCGGCACCGCCAACATGGCGGTGATCAACAGCGCCGTGGCACAGCGCCCGAACATCCGTCCTCCCGGTGCCGTCACGAGGGTATCCGGCCGAATTGGGCGGCTCAATGGCTTCGCGGCATCGCGATCAGATCCAGCCGCGCGCGCGTACGATGAGGAACATTCCGACACCGGACAGCGCCATCAACAACAGCGCCCAAGGATAGCCCCATATCCATTCCAGCTCCGGCATTGCCTTGAAGTTCATGCCGTAAACGCTCGCGACCAGCACCGGCGGCGTGAGCAGCACCCCGACGATCGTCATGATGTTGATGCTCTTACTCTGCAGAATGCCAATGAACCCCACGGCGCCGTCCAGCATGAACGCGGTCGTGGCCGACAAATCCTCTTCCGCCTGTTCGAGCGACGCCAGTTCGTGCTCGAACGATGCGAGCTTGCCGGCGAGGTCGGTCTTGCCGTCCCGCTCCCGCAACAATGCGACGACCCGGCGAAAGCTGAGCACGCTGCGGCGGAGCTTGACCAGCACCTCGCGCCAATATCCGAGCTCGGTCAGGATCCGCTCGAGCTGACGGTTGCGCTGCCGCGGCGAGGCTTGCGCGCGCAGGCGCTGTCTTTGCGATACATGATGCTGAAACAGCGTCCGATTGAGTCGGTCGAGCTCGCCGGCCACGTGATCGAGAACGTCGGCTGCATGCTCGATGACCAGGTCGAGCAGGATCGGGAACGCGTCGGTCGATCCCGGCGGGACATCGTCGTCGTATTCCTCGATCAACCATCGAAGGCCTCCGGAACCGCCTTTGGTGACGGTGACGAGCGTCCCCTTGCTGCGAATGAAGGCGACCGTGACGAGCGCCGGATCGTGCGTCTGGAGCCCGGTGAGCAGCAAAGCCGTCAAAGTCATCTGGCCCTCGGACACCCGCAGCGGGCTCGAAATCTGAAACGTTTCGGGCTCTTCGGGCACCTGCAGCCGAATATTGAGCGCCTGCTCGACGGCTTGCTGTTCTTCGGGAGTCGGGTCGTAAATATCGATCCAATAGGCGGCTGCGAGCGTAGCAGAGTCGTAAGGTCCGGACATCGTCTTCAGCTTGCCCCGGTCGGCGGAATAGATTTGCAGCAAGACAGCTCTCCGAAGCGAGGGCCGGAAGCGATGGAGGCCCCTCTCCAACGTCCAAGGCCTCAGAATGTTTCCATGCCGCAGGGCCGAAGCGCGGCTCTGATCGTGTGGAACGATGCTCGGACGCCGCCCTTGTTGTCTCCTTCATTCAGCGCGTGCGCAGCCCGAACATCACTTCCGCGTTCTTGTGGCATATCTTTTCCATGTCCTGCTTCGGCAGATCGAGAGACTCCATCACCTCGATGGTGGCGCGGATGTAGCCCCTGCCCTTCTCCTTGTCGAACGGACAGTCCGACGCGAACAGCACGTGGTCGGCGCCGAAGAACGAGATTCCGCAGATCGTCGGCGCGCGGGCGCCGGCGAGCGCGGTGTCGCCGTAGAATCCCTTGAAATAGTCGAACGGCCGCTTCTTGAGCTTCTTCAGCAGCAGCGAATAATCCTCGTCCGACGTGCGCGCGCCCAATTGATCCCAGCTATGCGCGACGCGCCCCTCGAAATACGGAATGATGCCGCCGAGGTGGTGCGAGATCACCTTCAGGTTCGGAAACCGGTCCATGATGCCGGAGAACACCAGGCGGGCGAGCGCGGCACCGGTCTCGAACGGCCAGCCGATCACGCTGCAGATCTCGTATTTCGACTTGGTCTCGTTGCGGTAGTCCGCCATTTCCCGGGTGCGGATCGGATGCAGCAGGATCGGCTTGCCCGACTTTTCGATGATCTCGTAGATCGGCAGGAACGCCTCCTGGTCGATCGGCGCGCCGTCCACGTTGGTGTGCAGCTGGATCGCATTGGCGCCGTTCGAGAGCACGCGCTCGGCCTCCTTGGCCGCCGCCTCCGGCGCATTCATCGGCAGCGAGGCGGCGTAGCCGACGAAGCGGTCGGGATGTTTCGCCACGATCTCGGCCAGGCCGTCATTGCCGAGGCGCGCCCATTCGGGTGAATGCTCGGGACCGGTCAGCCGGTCGATCGCCGGCATGCCGAGGCAGATCACCTGGCTGTAATCGGGAAAAGAATCGACCACGCGCAGCCGCTCGTCGATATCGTAGAGCGCCGGAATTCCCCGCATCCGTTTCCCGAGGTCCTTCTGTCCGGCCGGCGAAGCCAGCATCAATTCGTAGATGCGCTTGGGAAAGAAATGATTGAACGCATCGATGTAGCGCATCTCTTGTTCTCCTGCTTCTTCGACGGCTGGCGACCCGATTGTGTTGCAAGATCGCTCATTTGTATACTGAGGTAGGCGCGTGTCCCGGATGCGGTGCAGCGCGAGCGCAGGCAGACAAGTCAACGCAGTCTGCGCAAGAGGGTGCGCGAGTGGTGCACCGCCGATCCGGGACCGTTCCAAAGTCGGTATTCGTAACGGTCCCGGGTCTGCAGCGCACCACTTCGCAATGCAGTCAAGCGTGTGCAGAGGACGTAAACTTGCCTGCGTTGCTTCGTGCTGCGCTGCGCCCGGGACACCCCCCAAGGAGGTCGCCATGAAACGATGGCTCGTCGGGTTATTGGTGCTGTTTTGTCCGCCGGCATTCGCGCAGCAGAGCGTGCCCGAAATCCCCTACGATTCGGTCCCGAACCCGCTGAAGCTCCCGCCCGACATGCATCTCGGCGAGATCGCCGGCGTCGCGGTGAATTCCAAGGTCCACATTTTCGTCTATTCGCGCGGCGGATCGAGCCAAGGCCCGGCCTTCGGCAACACGGCCTCGCAGATCCTGGAATTCGACCGCAACGGCGTCTACCTGCGCGAGATCGGCAAGAACCTCTATGCCTGGGCCTATGCGCATACGGTGCGCGTCGACAAGGACGACAATGTCTGGGCGACCGACAAGGGCTCGGACATGGTGGTCAAGTTCAACCCGGAAGGCCGCGTCGAGATGGTGTTCGGCCGCAAGTCGGAATCATCGGATCGCGAAGCCCACGCGCACGAGCGCAACGCCAACCCGCCGCTCGCCCACGTCGACGGCCGCTTCCGCCAGCCGACCGACGTGACCTGGGATCCGGCCGGCAACATCTACATCAGCGACGGCTACGTGAATGCGCGCGTCGCCAAATACGACAAGAACGGCGACTGGGTGAAATCGTGGGGCAAGCACGGCAAGGGCCCCGGCGAATTCAACCTCGTGCACACCATCGCGGCCGATGCGCAGGGCAATATCTATGTCGGCGACCGCAACAACCGGCGCATCCAGGTGTTCGACGGCGACGGCAACTTCAAGCATGAGATCAAGATCGACGTGCCGTTCGATGCCAACGCCAAGCCGGCGATCGGCAACAAGCCGGATCTGAGCACGTATCTGCAGACCGGCGGCAGCCAGACGCCCGGAGCGCCGTGGGCACTCTGCATCACGCCACCACCGAACCAGGTGCTCTACAGCTCGGATTCCTATCCGGGCCGCATCTACAAGCTCAGCCTCGACGGCAAGCTGCTCGGCTATCTTGGCAAGTCCGGCAAGCAGCTCAAGCAATTCGGCTGGATTCACGAGATCGCCTGCCCGTCCGAGAACGAGCTCTACGTCGCCGAAATTCTGACCTGGCGGGTGCAGAAGCTGATCCTGCGCCCGTACCAGCAGCGGGCGGAGGCGGAGGGCCGCTAAATCAGGAGCCAGGGATCAGGATCATTCAGTTTCGTTTGTCGCTGCTGTTGCGCACAAGCAGGAGAGTATGCGGGAAAGATCAGGAGTGCCTCACGCCGCCGTTCACCTGCAGCCATCTGTTCTGCGCCTCGGACGGCCGGCACGTCTACGTGATCGGCTTAGACACGATGTCGCTCGCGCTGAAATTCGATGCCCACGCGCAGTTTATTCCTGCCCGCGCTGATCGGCGGCAGCGTCACCTTCGGCGCAAACGGCGGCGTGGTGCGCGAGATGGACCCGATATCGTTCGAAATCGTCGGCAAGCTGACGGTGCCCCGATGGCGGTGACGAATGCAGTGGCGTTCACGGCGGATGGGAGCCGGAAATTCGTGCCGATCCATATGAACGAGGTCTACGCGTTTGATCGGGATTTGAGAGATGCCGATCACCCTAATGTCGGGGAATTACAACAACGGGCCAGTCTACTCCTCATCCGGCGATTTCGCACGTATGGCCTGCAAAGAAATTACTACGGGTCATAAATTACGCGAATCCCTAGTTGTGATCGACTTGATATTTGATTGACCTCGTCCTGGCTGCTTGGATACGATTCATATACGATTCTGGACTTGAAATAATCTCCGTGATTCTTTGGATTCCACATCCAAAAAACTCTCCTTTTATTCGCCGGCTCGATCGTCGCAAAATGAGTCATCTTTTTTGTAAATTCTGTTTGTGGCTGATAAATATGTCGGTCC
>WNFV01001100.1_pt1 | contig 37037 bp, 35 predicted proteins | sample 5400101 | NCBI WGS metagenome assembly WNFV01 (sample SAMN13153361, study PRJNA577476) | soil metagenome | isolation source: 115 cm soil or saprolite under grassland replicate 1 | place: USA:California | collected 2016-06-15 | reverse complement strand
ATCCCCTGGTCCTTTGCCCAGCGGTGGACCTCAGCCGTGTAGCGCTCGCCGATCTTTCCCAGCATTGCCGAGGACGGGATTCGAAAGCCTCGCCCGAGCAGGAATCGCGCCACCCATCCTGGAGTCTGCAAGTGCGGCACGTAACCCTGCAGGAAGATTCGATCCACCGACCTGCAGGTCAAGGTCGTGTGACCACGCAGCAAGGTCGCATAATCCACCCCAGCGCCACCTCCTCGTTTAGCAACTCGGAGGTTAAGCGCTGAGGGGCCTCCCCGGAGGCCCCTCACATTTTCTCGGCGGTATGAGGTCGCTCGCTACGACCTAGGCCCGGGCCTCGGCAAACAGGCCCTCGAGCACGCGCTCGAGAAGCATTCGGCCTAGAGGCGCAGGGTCATCTCATACCAGGTCACCCGTCGCTGACCTGGATGGTGGTGGCGGGCAATGACCCGGTAACCAAGCCGCTTGTAGAAGGCCTGGTTGCCGGGAAGCTGCCTGCGGACGCCGAGCCGAACCTCGTGCATGCCCAGCGACAGGGCATGGCCGTGCGACCAGCTCATCAGCGCCGTCCCGATGCCCCGCCGCTGCCGCTCGGGCAGCACCGCCACCCGGCGCACGTGCAGGTGGTCAGGTTCGACCTCGAAGCGCAGGCAGCCGACCGCTTCGCCGTCGATCCAGGCGATCGCACCCCCGTGGGTCTCGAGGTCGCGGCGGACCGAGTCCACGGTCTCGCGCATCGCGCCGCTTGGCGGGTCGAGCACGCCGCGATAAGTCTCGAAGGCCGCCTGCGTCAGGGCGTGGACGGTCGCGGCGTCCTCAGGACTGCAGACCCTGACCTCTATCGCTGCTCGACCAGGAACTCGACCAGGCGGTCGATGTCGCGCTCGTCCGTCCACCATCCGATCGATGCTCGCAGCCAGCCGTCCGGGAGGTTGCGGATGACGATGCCCCTTGCTTCCGCGGCCTTCACGAGCTCGCCCGGCTCGCCTGAGATTCGAAACGAGACCAGCGTCCCTTGCCCAGCTTCGGTGCGCACCTCCGCCCCGCCGCCCAGGAGGGCTTTCCGGCCGTACGCGACCATCGCGGCCGCATGCTCGAACGCCCACTCGGGCATGTCCTCGAGTGCAGCCAGCAGACCGGCGATCATCGGCGTGCCGAGGTGGACGAGGGCGAGACGGCCGGCGTCGGTCCGCATCGACGCCGCGAAGCTCTGGACCTGCGGCCGCAGCCGCTCGTGCTCGGCGACGAAGAGCGCGCCGGTCGTCTCGGGACCACACAGCCACTTCTGGCCGGACACCGTGTACCAGTCCGCCACGGACGCGTCGACAGGGATCGCTCCCACCGACTGCGCGCCGTCGACGAGCAACGGCAGACCCGTCTCGCGCTTGATCTCGGCGAGCGGGAGCACGTGGCCGTTGAGCCACAGCACGTGCGACAGCGCGACCAGGCGCGTTTGCGGCGTCACCTCGGCCAGGATCGCGTGCAGCGACTCGGGGACCGGCCGGCTCATCACGTCCGCCTGTTTGACCTTCGCCCCCGACGCCAGCAGCGGCATCAGGAGGCCTGGATGTTCGGCGTTCGTGGTGACCACCTCGTCGTCGGGGCCGAGCCGGAGCCCGGTGACGACGATGTTGCAGCCCTCGGTGGTGGACGTCGTCAACACAACCTTGTCCTCGGGGACGTTGATGAGTGCCGCGATCCGCTGTCGCAGGGCGGACTCCGTGGCGAAGGCACGCTCCCACACGGCCGGGCCTCCGCGCCCTTGCTCGAGTGCCATCCGCTCGCAGTCCTCCATCGCCTGGAACGTGTGCCGCGAGAGGGGGCCGACCGAGCCCGCGTTCAGGTAGGCGCAGCTTTCGAGCACCGGAAAGAGGGAGCGAGCCTCGGCGGGGTTCATGAAAGCGGCGTGTAGAAGCGGCATGGCGGCGACTCCGCCGTGGTGTGGAAGTTCCAGTGCCGGCACCACGCGGTGCCGTCGAACTTCCGGCATGAGCCGCAGGTGACGCGGGGCGCGGGCGCGCGCGTCTTCTTCATGTGGTGCTCCGGCCGCTCGCCGGGAAATTCTCGACTCACAGCTGAGAGCGGACCTCCCACAGCTCCGGATAGAAGCGCTTGCCGAGAGTGCTGTGCAGGTATGCGGCGCCCGAGCTGCCGCCGGTTCCCGTCTTGCTCCCGATCTGCCGCTCCACCATCAGGACGTGCCGCGCCCGCCAGTGGGCGAACGTCTCGTCATGGTTCAGCAAGCCCTCGCACAGGTCGAACAGATCGCCGTAGCCCTCGCGGTCCCGAAAGATGTCCAGCAGCGACGGCGAGCCACGCCGCTTGACCAGCGCGCGGAAGGCGTCGTCGACGGTCGGCTCTTCGAGTCGCTTGCGCAGTCGCGACATCTCCTCCGGCGTGGCCTCGAGCCGGGCCACGTACTTCGGCTCTTTGAGGCCGGACAGAAACTCGATCTCCCGGAACTGGACGGACTGAAACCCGCTCGCCGGCGCGAGCTTGGAGCGAAACGCAAGAAAATCCTGCGGCGACATCGTCTCCAGGACGTCGATCTGCTCCACGAGAAGCCTCTCGATGACGTGCACGCGGTGCAGGTGGTGACGGGCGAAGAAGATGTCATCGGCGTCGATGCGATCGCGCGCGGCCTCGAGCTCGAACAGGACGACCTTGAACCACAGCTCGTACGCCTGGTGGGCGACGATGAAAAGCAGCTCGTCGTGCTCAGTGCTGAGTCCCTGCTGCAGCTGCAGCAGGTCCGGGATCCTGAGGTAGCTGCCGTAGGACAGCTCACGCCCCTCTTCTCCGAACCTGCGCGACATCAGTGTTTGAAGTGGCGCCGTCCGGTCACGACCATCGCGATCCCCGCCGCGTCGGCGGCCGCGATCACGTCGGCGTCCTTCATCGAACCGCCGGGCTGGATCACAGCCGTGATCCCGGCGCGCACGCCTGTCTCGAGGCCATCTGGAAACGGAAAGAAAGCGTCCGATGCCATAACCGCGCCGCGTGCGCGCTCACCTGCTCGCTGGACCGCGAGCTGCACCGCCTCCACCCTCGACATCTGACCAGCGCCGACACCCACCGCCGCTCCCTCCTTGAAAAGGACGATGGCGTTGGACTTCACGTGCTTGACCGCCGTCCAGGCCAGGCCGAGCTGTTCCCATTCCTCATCGGTCGGGTCACGCTGGGTAACCGTCCTGGCCGAGCGGCGGTCGAACCGGGCCCAGTCCCAGTCCTGGACGAGAAATCCGCCAGGCACCGAGCGCACGTCGTAATCGAACATCCCGTTTCTCGCCGCCGGCGCCGCCAGCACGACCATGTTCTTGCGCCGCGCCAGCACGTCGCGGGACTCGTCGAGGATCTCGGGCGCGATCACCACATGGGTGACGATCTGGACGATGAACTCGGCGGTCGCCCGGTCGAGCGGCCTGTTCGCGGCCACAATGCCGCCGAACGCCGACACCTTGTCGCACTCGTACGCCATCCGGTACGCGGTGGCCAGGTCGCCGGCGACCGCCAGCCCGCAGGGGTTCATGTGCTTGACGATCGCCACCGCGGGCTTGTCGAAATCCATCACCAGCCGAAAGGCGGCTGAGGCGTCCTGCAGGTTGTTGAAGCCGGGGGGGACGCCCTGCACCTGGAGCGCGCCGCCGATGCCGCCCGGATCGGGGCCGAGGCGGTAGAAGGCGGCCTTCTGATGCTCGTTCTCGCCGTACTTCAGCGCTCCGGCGAGCAGGCCCGCGATGGTGATCTCGGGCGGAAACCCATTGCCCGAGCTGCGCCTCAAGTAGGCCGCGATCCACGCGTCGTAAGCAGAGGTGTGCGCAAAGGCCTCCGCCGCCAGCCGGCGCCGGGCCTCGAGGTCGAGCGTGCCTTCGTTGAGCGCGCCCAGGACTTCGGAATAGCGCTGGGGGCGCACGATCACGATGACCGACTCGTGGTTCTTGGCCGCGGCCCGGATCATCGCCGGACCGCCGATGTCGATCTGCTCGATCGCGTCCTCGAACGCGACATCAGGCCGGAGCACGGTGTCCACGAACGGATAGAGGTTGCAGCAGACCAGGTCGATCTCGCGCAGGCCGCGTTCGGCCAGGGCCTCCACGTGCTCTGGCTTGTCGCGTCGGGCAAGGATGCCTGCGTGGACGCCTGGATGCAGCGTCTTGACCCGCCCGTCCATCATCTCGGGGAAGCCGGTCAGGTCGCTGACCGGCTGCACGTCGAGCACGGCGTCCTGAAGCGTCTGCAGCGTGCTGCCGGTGGCGAACAGGTCGTAGCCGAGCCGCTTCAGGCCGCGGGCGAACGCCGCCAGGCCGGTCTTGTCGCTAACCGACAGCAGAGCTGTTGGCAAGACGTGCCTCCATCAACCTGACGCCGGCGGGAAGGATCCGGTATTCCGCCTCATGCACCCTCTGGCGAAGAGTTTCCACCGTATCGCCGTCCAGGATCGGGACCGCCTCCTGGAGGAGGATCGGGCCCGCGTCGAGGTCGGCGGTCACGATGTGGACGGTCGCGCCTGTGCGTCGCGCTCCGGACGCGAGCGCCTGCTCGACCGCATCCATGCCGCCTGCAAACTCCGGGAGCAGCGAGGGGTGGACGTTGATGATTCGATTCTGGAACGCTTCGAGGAAAGGCAGCGTATGGATGCGGTCGTACCCCGCGTCTACCACCAGCTCCACTCCATGCCTGAGGAAGAAATCACGCATCGCCGCGTCGCGTTCTTCGCCCGAGGCGAACGATTTCTGCGGCAGCCCGCCAAGCGGGATTCCCTTCTCGCGCGCGAAAGCCGCCGCCGGGCACGCCGGCCGGTTGGTGGCAACGGCCACGACGTCGAAGCCATGTGCCACCAGGTTGCGGAGATTGGTCCCCTCGCCCGAGACGCAGACCCCGAGCTTCAGAGAATCTCCACGCGCTCGGGTCGGGACTGCTTCACGATCTCGCCCACTACCATCGCTCCCTCTGGAACATCCTTCGGATCGACCACCAGGATCATCCCGAGTCCCATGTTGAACGTTCTCCACATCTCATCGTCGGAGACTGGGCCGCGGCGGCGGATCTTCTCGAAGACCGGCGGCACCTTCCAGCTGCGCCTGTGGAGCCTGGCGGCGAGGCCTTCGGGCAGGCAGCGCGGCAGGTTGCCGGGAATCCCGCCGCCCGTGATGTGCGCGGCGCCCTTCCACGACACGCGCTGCATCTCGTCCAGATAAGAGAGGTGCGGGGCGAGCAGCTGCTCGGCCAGCTCGCCTTGCATGGCCACGCCTTCAAACACCTTGCGCGCCAGCGAATAGCCATTCGTGTGCAGACCGTTCGACGCCAGTCCGACCAGTACGTCCCCCGCCTGGACGGGCTCCCGACGCGGCCCCGGCTCGACAAGGCCGACGATGAAACCGGCCAGGTCGTAGTCGCCCAGCGCGTACACGCCGGGCATCTCCGCGGTCTCCCCACCGAGCAGGGCGCACTGCGCATCGCGGCAGGCCTCGGTCATGCCCTCGACCAGCTGCGCGAATACGTCGGGGTCGAGCTTGCCGGTCGCGAAGTAGTCGAGGAAGAAGATTGGGCGCGCACCAGCAGTGGCGATGTCGTTCACGCAGTGGTTGACTATGTCGACGCCGATGCCGCGATGCCGCCCCGCGGCGATCGCGACCTTGATCTTGGTGCCGACGCCATCTGCGCTGGCGGCGAGATGTCCGCCGCCCGGGAGCGCGTAGAGACCCGCAAACGGACCCACGCCTAGCGCGACTTCCTCACCGTGGGTGGCGGCGATCAGGGGCTTGACCCGCTCGAGCACGCGCTCGTAGGCGTCGATGTCGACGCCCGCCTCGGCGTACGACAACCCCTCACCGCCCATGAATCAGATCTTCGCTAGTTGCGGGGCTGGGGTCTCGAACTGCATCTTGTCCATCTCGAGCTGCTGAGGTACCGGCACCGGGTAGGAACCGTCGAAGCACGCCCGGCAGAACTCCTGCGCCGTGCCGCGCCCGATCGCGCGGATGAGGCCGGGGATCGAGAGGTAGTGCAGTGAGTCGGCGCCGATGTGCTGGCGGATCTCGTCCACCGAGCGTCCGGTCGCGATCAGCTCTTTGGTCGAACCGATGTCCACGCCCATGAAGCATGGGTAGCGCATCGGTGGGCTCGAGATCCGCATGTGGATCTCGCTCGCGCCCGCGGCGCGCAGGCGCTCGATCGTGCGCCTGGTGGTCGTGCCGCGGACGATCGAGTCGTCGACCGCGATCACTCGCTTGCCCTTGATCGAGCGGGGCAGCGGGTTGAGCTTCAGCATCACGCCCGCCTCGCGCAGCGACTGGTCGGGCTGGATGAAGGTGCGGTTGATGTACCGGCTCTTCATCAGCGCTTCGCGGAACGGTATGCCTGAGGCCTCTGCATATCCGATCGCCGCGGGCGTGCCCGAGTCCGGAAACGCGACGACCATGTCCGCCTCGACCGGGGCTTCCTGCGCGAGCTCGTGGCCCATCCGGATGCGCGCGTCTTCGAGCTCGCAGTTCTTCAGGATCGAGTCCGGCCTCGCAAAGTAAATGAACTCGAAGATGCACATCGCGTGCTTGCTCGAGGTCTGGAAGCTGACGCTGTGCACGCCGTGCTCGTCCATGATCACCATCTCGCCCGGTTGCACCTCGCGGACGAAAGTCGCGCGCACCGTGTCGAGGGCGCAGGTCTCTGACGCGACCACGTGCGCCGGCTGGCCGGCGAGGGCGATGTAGCCGATGCACAGAGGTCGGAACCCATATGGATCGCGCAGGGCGATCAGCTGGTTGGGCGTGATGATCCCGCACGAGTACGCGCCCACGATGCGCGCGAAGGCGCGCCGGATCACCTCCTCCCACGTGCGGCCGTGGGTGCTCTCGATGAGCCGCGCCATGACCTCGGTGTCGAGGGCCGTCTCGAAGGCGATGCCACGCTCGGCCAGCTGGGTGCGCAGCGCTTCGGCGTTCAGCAGGTTGCCGTTGTGCGCGATCGCGCCCGGTCCGAGCATCGGGTGGTGGAACGGGACCGGATGGGCGTTTTCGGCGCGGCTGGATCCCGTCGTCGAGTACCTCGTGTGCCCGAGCGCGATTATCGAGCCTTCGCCAAGGTCTTTGATCTGGGCGGGGGAGAAGACCTGCGCGACCAGGCCCATGTCGCGGCGGATGCGCACGGTCGAGCCGTCCGACACGGCGATCCCCGCCGACTCCTGGCCCCTGTGCTGCAGCGCAAACAGGCCGAAGTAGGTCAGGTTGGCGACGTCGACCCCGTGCTTGGCGCAGATCCCAAAGACGCCACACATGGTTAGGTGATGAATGCCTCCCAGGCCTGGCGGAGCTCGGCGAGCGAGAGCTTCATCTGGCCTTCGAACTCGATGTGATCGCCGCCGGTGAGCCCGAGCAGCGACAGCTCCACGTTGTGGCGGCGGGCGAGCGACTGCATCTCGGGCATGGCCCGCGATGCCACGCTCACGATGTAGCGGCTCGGCGACTCGCCGAAGAAAGCCGCGTCAAGCCGGAGGGGAGGCTCTGGTCGCAGTGCCGGGCATCGCACGCCCATGCTGCCGAGCAGGCAGCACTCCGCGAGCGCGACGAGCATCCCGCCTTCGGCGCAGTCGTGCGCCGAGTGGAGGTATCCGCTCTGCGCGGCGGCCATGATCACGCGGTTCACCGCCTTCTCCCGCGTCAGGTCTAACGCGGGCGGCCGGCCGGCGACATGACCGTGCACGACCTTCAAGTACTCGCTGCCGCCGAGGTCGTTGTGGCTCGAGCCGATCAAGAGCACGAAGTCGCCCTCCGCGCGAAGCGCAGCCCCCAGCCGCTTGCCGTAGTCGTCGATCACGCCGACCATGCCTACCACGGGAGTGGGGTAGATGCCGATGCGTTCACCCCCATCCTTCTGGGCGCCTTGCGCCGGGACACCTTCCCCGGTGCCGGGGAAGGTCTCGTTGTAGAGGCTGACGTTGCCGCTGACGACCGGCAGCTCGAGCGTGCGGCAGGCGTAGGCGAGGCCCGCCACCGCCTCTTCGAGCTCCCAGTAGACCTCCGGCCGGTCCGGGTTGGCAAAGTTGAGGCAGTCGGTGACCGCCAGCGGCCGGGCGCCGGTGGCGATGATGTTGCGCGCCGCCTCCGCGACCGCGAGCTGCGCCCCGAGGTGCGGGTCCAGGTGGCAGTAGCGCGCGTTGCAGTCCGTGGTGACCGCGAGACCGAGGCGCGTGCCCTTGATGCGAAGCATCCCGGCGTCGCCCCCGGGAGGGATCACGGTCGAGTCGCCGACCATGTGGTCGTAGCGCCGGAACACACCCCGCTTGCTGCTCAGGTTAGGACTCGCCATCAGCTGCAGAAGGGAGGCGCCCGGGTCGACCAGCGGTGGAAGCTCTTCGACCTCGAGTCCGTACGGCGGCTCGGGCGCGAACCCGACCAGGCGCCGCATCGGCGCGCCCTCAGTCAGGAGGCGCACGGGGAGGCGTGCAACCTCGTCGTCGCCGTCGAGCACGGTGAGGTGCTCGTCGTCGGTGACCTCGCCGATCACCGCCGATGTCAGGTCCCAGGCCTCGAAGATGCTCTCGACCTCGCGCTCGCGGCCGCGCCTGACGACGACCAGCATCCTCTCCTGGGACTCGGAGAGCATCACGTCGTAAGCCGTCATGCCGCGCTCGCGTCGCGGGACCAGCGCGACGTCGATCCGCGCGCCTGCGCCCGGCACCCGGCCCGCGCACTCGGCCACCGCCGAGGTGAGACCGGCTGCGCCAAGGTCCTGAATCCCGACCACGGCGTCGGTGTGGGCGAGGTCCATGCATGCCTCGAGCAGGCACTTCTCCAAGAACGGGTTGCCGACCTGCACCGCGGGCCTTCGCTCGGAGCTGGTCTCGTCCAGCTCGAGGGAGGCGAACGACGCCCCGTGGATGCCGTCGCGCCCGGTGTCCGCGCCGACGAGGAGCAGGCTGTTGCCGGTGCCCTCGGCTCGCGCGCGCATCAGCTGGTCCTTGCGCACAAGCCCGACGCACATCGCGTTGACCAGCGGGTTGTTCGCGTAGCAGTCCTCGAAGTAGACCTCGCCGCCGACGGTCGGAATGCCGATGCAGTTCCCATAGCCGCCGATGCCGGCGACCACGCCCTCGAAGTGATGGCTGGAGTCGGGCAGTGGACCGAAGCGCAGCGAATCGAGAAGCGCCACGGGCCGTGCGCCCATCGCGATGACGTCGCGGATGATGCCGCCGACACCGGTCGCGGCGCCTTGGTAGGGCTCGATCGCCGAGGGATGGTTGTGCGACTCGATCTTGAAGACCGCGGCCCAGCCCTCGCCGATGTCGACCGCGCCCGCGTTCTCGCCGGGGCCTTGCAGGACGCCGGGACCGGTCGAGGGAAGGCGGCGGAGCAGCGCCTTGGAGCTCTTGTACGAGCAGTGCTCGGACCAGAGCACCCCGAGCATGCCCAGCTCGACCTCATTGGGCGCTCGCTTCAGCTGTTCCAGGATGACCCGGTATTCATCTGGTGTGAGCGCAACCTCCCTGAGCTTGCGCTCGTCCACAGACTTGATGCTCAAGACACCAGCACCTTGATCGCAGTCTCCGCGACCGACTGGAAAAGCTTGAGTCCATCGGTACCGCCAAGCTCGGCCTCGGAGCAGCGCTCGGGGTGCGGCATCATGCCGAGGACGTTGCCGCGCGCGTTGACGATGCCCGCGATGTTGTGCAGCGATCCGTTCGGGTTTGCGCCAGGCACGACGCGTCCGTCGGCGTCGCAGTACCTGAACACGACCTGACCTCGCTGCTCCAGGCGCGAAAGTGTGGCAGGGTCGGCGAAGTAGCTGCCTTCGCCGTGCGCGATGGGCACTCGAAGGACCTCGCGCTCTTCGCATCTCGACGTGAAGGCGAGGTCCGTGCGCTCCACGCTGAGGTGTGTCCACTCGCATCGAAACTCGAGCGACGCGTTGCGGATGAGCGCGCCGGGCAACAGGCCCGCCTCGCACAGCACCTGGAAGCCGTTGCAGATACCCCACACGAGGCCGCCTCGGTCTGCGAAGTCGCCGACCTTGTCCATGACCGGCGCAAACCGCGCGATGGCGCCGGTGCGCAGGTAGTCGCCGTAGGCGAATCCGCCAGGAAGGATCACGCAGTCGCATCCCTTGAGGTCCGCGTCTTTGTGCCACAGGTAGGCGAGCTCGTGGCCGAGCACCTGATTGATGACCCATCCGCAGTCGCGGTCCGACCACGTGCCTGGGAAGACCACCACGCCCAACTTCAACGCCGCTTGCGCTCCGGTTCGATGTCGAAGCGGAAGTCCTCGATCACATGGTTGGCGAGCAGCTGGCGGCACATGGCCTCCACGCGCTCGCGAGCCTCGTGCTCGCTCGAGGTCTCGAGGTTGACCTCGATGTACTTGCCGACCCGCACGTCCGTGACCTCGCGAAAGCCGAGCGCCGCGAGGCCCTGCTTCACCGTCAGGCCCTGCGGGTCGTTGACCACCGGCTTGGGGGTGACGATCACTTTCGCTCGGATCACGGGCGCGGCCCTCTCTCGATTCCGCACGTTTCGGCCATCTCGTGCGTTTCGCATCCCTGGATTCCGCACGTTTCGGCCAAATCGCGCGGAATCATGTCTCGTTCCTGGGCTTGCGCGGGAACAGCGGCTTGCCGACCAGGCGCTGGTAGGCGGTCAGGTAGCGCAGGCGCGTCTGGGTGACGACGTCCTCAGGCAGCTTGGGCGGCTCCGACTCCTTGTCCCAGCCTGACCGCGTCAGCCAGTCGCGCACGAACTGCTTGTCGTAGGACTCGGGCGAGGTGCCGACGCGGTAGGTCGCGACGTCCCAGTACCGGGAGCTGTCGGGAGTGAGCACTTCGTCGATCAGGATCACGTCCTCCCCGATCTGGCCAAACTCGAACTTCGTGTCGGCGAGGATCAGGCCGCGGCGGAGCGCGAATTCCGACGCGTACTTGTAGAGCTCGATGCTCGCGCTGCGCAGCTTGTTCGCCAGGTCTCCGCCGAGATCTTTCTGCATGCGCTCGAAGGTGATGTTCTCGTCGTGTCCTGATTCGGCCTTGGTCGCGGGCGAGAAGACCGGGTACTCGAGCTTCTCGCTCTGGCGCAGGCCGGGCGGCATCTTCTCGCCGGCCAGCGTTTGCGACTCCTCGTACTCCTTCCAGGCGCTCCCCGCGATGTATCCACGCACCACGCACTCGAAGTCGATTCGCTTCGCCTTGCGCACGATCATGAAACGGCCGGCGAGCTCTTCGCGGAAGTTCTTGAGGACGGCGGGGAGGTCGGGGACCATGCCCGAGATCAGGTGGTTCGGCTGGAAGGTGTCCGTCTGCGAGAACCAGAAGATGGAGAGCTGCGTCAGCACCTTGCCTCGGTCGGGGATGCCGTTGGGAAGGACGTGGTCGAACGCCGAGATGCGGTCGGTGGCGACCATGAGCAGCTCTTTGTCGTTGAGCTCGTAGGTGTCACGCACCTTGCCGCGGGCGAACAGCTTGAGCGGGAGCTCGGTGTCGGTAAGAGGCGGTCCCGCGATCACTTGGTCGTGACTCCCAAGCCCAGGCGTTCGTAGGCCAGGTCGGCGTGCTCGAGGCCGGCCCAGGGGTCGAAGACCTTGTCCAGCCGGTCGCCGATGCGCTTGCTGACCTCGTCGTCCTTCTCGAGGATCGCCCTGAACCCGGGGCCGGACTCACCCATCGCCTCCATGGCCGCTTTCTGGACGACCAGGTAGGCGTCCTCACGTGACATGCCGCTCTCCACGAGTGCCAGCAGCACCCGCTGCGAGAAGACGACGCCGCCGGCGTGCTGGAGGTTGGCGAGCATCCGCTCCGGTCGCACCTCGAGCCCACGCAGCACCTTGTTCATCTCCATCGCCATGTAGTCGACCGCGGCGCAGGAGTCGGGAAAGATGACCCGCTCGGCGGAGGAGTGGCTGATGTCGCGCTCATGCCACAAAGCCGTGTTCTCGAGGGCGGTGACAAGGTGGCCGCGCACGACCCGGGCCAAACCGCACACTCGCTCGGTCAGCACCGGGTTGCGTTTGTGAGGCATGGCCGAGCTTCCCTTCTGCTCTTTGCCAAACGGTTCGAAGACCTCGCTGATTTCGCTCCGCTGCAGGTGCCGGATCTCGGTCGCAATGCGCTCGAGAGTGCCGGCCACGATCGCCAGGGCCGACATGAAGCCCGCATGACGGTCGCGCGCCACCACCTGCGTGGACACCGTGTCCACCTTGAGCCCAAGCTCGCGGCACACGTGCTCCTCGACCCGTGGATCGATGGTCGCGTGGGTTCCCACCGGGCCGCTCACGCGGCCGACGGCAGCTTCCTCCGCTGCCTGTTCGAGACGAGCGATGGAGCGGTCGAGCTCGGCCACCCAGCCCGCGACCTTGAAGCCGAAGGTGATGGGCTCGGCGACGATCCCGTGCGTGCGCCCCGCCATCAGGGTGCGCCGGTGCCTGATCGCCAGGTCGGCCGCAACCTCCCGCAGCTTCGCCAGCTCGTGTCCGATGAGCCGCGCCGACTCCACCATCTGGACCGCCATCGCCGTGTCGTTGAGGTCCTGGCTGGTCATGCCGACATGCACGTAGCGCGCCTCGGGCTGGCCGATCGACTGGTTCAGGACGGTCAGAAAGGCGATCACGTCGTGGCCGACTCGTGACTCGACCTCGGCGATCTTCGTGGTGTCAAACGTGCCCTTGCGGATCTTCGGCAATGCGGACTCGGGGATCCGGCCGAGCGTCGCCCAAGCCTCGCAGGCCAGGACCTCGATGCGCAGCCAGAGCTCGAATTTGTGCTGGTCTGACCAGACCGCCCGCATGGCGGGCGGCGAGTATCGCTCGATCAAGAAGGGCGATTCCCAATCAATGGTCGGGGTCCGCACGAATTATATCGGCCACCAGCTGATCTAGATCTTGTTACTCGGGCTGGGGTAGGCCCAAGATTTGGTGGCCATCGACCCGAGCCGGGTGCTGTTAAGCGGCGGGCTTGATAATCGAGAATTCCGCATGCCTGGAGCTCGTAACCACGTTCGAAGGCCGCCCGTTTGAAGCGGCACAGGCTGAACGGCCGGTGAGCGACCCGTCGCGCGACGACGAGCGAGAGCTCGTCGAGTTGGCCAGGCGGGACCCACGCCAGTTTGGTGCGCTCTACGACCGGCACTTTCAGCAGATTTACCGGTTCGTGTATTCAAGAGTGAGGGAGCAAACCGCGGCAGAAGACGTCACTTCAGAAGTCTTCATGAAGGCTCTGAAGGCCATGCCCCGCTACCAGGACACGGGGCGTCCTTTTGCTGCCTGGCTCTACCAGATCGCGGTCAACGCGATCGCCGACCGGTACCGGACCCTGCGGCCGGCCCAGACGCTCGATGACTTCCACGACCTTTCGGTCGCCGGTCCGGCGCTGGAAGACCTCGCCGCTCACCGCGACGAGGTGCGCAGGATCTGGGCGCTGGTCGAAGCGTTCCCACACCAGCAGCGGACAGCCCTGGTCCTCAAGTTCCAGGAAGACATGAAGATCGAGGACATCGCGGTGGCGATGGGAAAGTCGCCCGGAGCCGTCAAGCTCCTCATCCACCGCGGCGTCACGCGCCTGCGCGACGAGGCCTCGAGCCTGAGGCCGGTCGAATGAACTCCTACCACGACCCTGAGCTCGAAGAGATCCTGCAGGAGGAAGACCTCCGCCACGTCGCGCTGATGTTGAGCTCGGCGCGGACGTCCGATCCGCCGCTCGATGAGGCCTTCCGCACCGGCCTGCGCCGGCAGTTGATGAAGGAAGCATGGGCGATGAGCGAGGGCCGGGATTCATGGTGGCGCCGCGTCTTCGCACCGCCTGGCCTGGCCTGGGCGGGGGCGGCGGCGGGCCTGCTCCTGATCGCGTCGGTGGTCCTCATGTTCGGGCTGCAGCCGCCGGGCGCAAACACGATCGCGATCCACAGCAGCATCGACGGCGACCGCAACGTCGAGCTGCACCAGCCGATCCTGGTCTCGTTCAACCAGCCCATGGACCACCCGTCCACCGAGCACGCGGTGCAGATAACGCCCGCGACCGTGGTGACCTTCTCCTGGGAGGCGAACACGCTCGCGGTCCAGCCGGCGAGCCGCAACCTCGCACCCAACACGCAGTACAAGGTCACCATTGGCCCCGGCGCGAAGACGGCCTCCGGTAAGCAGCTGTCGTCGCCGCAGACGATCACGTTTGTCACCCAGCCGCCTGCCACGCCGACGCCAACCCCGACGCCGCGCGTCACACCCTCCAATGCGCTGGGCGAGAAGCAGCTCACCACCCTGGCCGGGGCGAACGCGCTGAACGGGCAGTGGTCGGCCGACTCGTCCACCTTCTACGCCATCGACGGCAACGGGGCGCTGAAAGTCGTGCCGGCGAGCGGTGGAAGCGTGACGGTGATCGCGGCCGACGGCGTCAGCGCGCTGGCGATCTCGCCGGCCGGGGACCGCCTGGCCTACGTCCGCGGCGGCAAGATCGAGCTCCTCACCTTCGCGTCGGGCCACACGGCCGAGGTGTCGCCCACCGCCACGCCGGCCCTCGTCGGCTGGGCCCAGGACACACTGCTGTGGACGGATGCCGACGGCATCGACAGCGTCGCCGGCGACGGGTCGATTCAGCAGGTCGCCGCGCTTCCCAAGACGGGTCCCAGCGCGGTCGTCTCCATCGCCCCGGGCGGAGCGCACGCGGTCTACCGACAGGAGGCCACCCTCTTCCTGCTCGACCTCGCCAGCGGCAAGAGCGTCCAGCTCGGACAGGCGAACTCAACGTTTGCGGGCTGGTCGCCAAACGGGCGCCAGATTCTCTACGGCACCGACGACCAGGTGGTCGTCGCCGACATGCAAGGCGCCACGCAGGCAACCCTTCCGCACGCCGACGCGAGCTGGTCGACGCAGGACGCGATCCTGCTCGGCACCGACACCAACCTGTACCAGGCCCGGCCGGACGGGTCGAACCTGACAAGGCTGGGCAACGGCACGTACCACACACCGACGTGGGCGCCGAACGGGACGTCCTTCGCCTTCGCCCGTGCCGGTGCGCTGTGGGTTGCCACAGCTCCCGCGCTGCCGCCGCTGCCGACCACGCTCGAGCAGGCGGCGACCGTTGTCAACTCCTTCATGAAGGCGCGGCTGGGCGGCGACGCGGCCAACGCCGGGACGTTCCTGAGCGACAACGGAAAGAAGGCGTACGGCTCCGGCGGTCTCAACCTGCTGGTGAGTGGCGACCCGACCTTCACCCGCTACTACGTCCTCGCGCAGGAGGTCATCTCGACCGACCCGGACTCCGCGCTGTTCGTGGTCCGCCTCGTCCTGACCCGCGAGAAGATCGACGTCAGCGACTACGAGGAGACGCTCAACCTGGTCCGCGATTCCACAGGCAAGCAGTTCGTGATCGACCAGGCGAGCGCGGGCCCGCACCGTGACCTCGGCAAGGGCGCCGAGGTGGTGAACGTCGACGTCGAGGCGGACACCGTGAAGGTGACGTTCGACAGCGACCTCGACCCGGGCACTGTGACCGACGGCGTGTACCTCGTTGACTCCAAGGGCAAGCAGGTGGACGCCACGGTCTCCTTCGCCAGCCGCACTGTGACGTTGAGCGGCCTTGGGCTGAAACAGGGCGCGCAGTATCGGCTGGTGGTCAAGACCTCGGTCCGCGACGTGCAGGGAAAGAATGTCGCCGCCGAGTACCAGCTCGACCTCGTGGGACCGACAGACAAGAAGCACGGCAACAAGAAGGACGTGGCGCCCGTCTTGCCTTCCCCGACCGCGACCCCTCCGGGCGCCTAGATAAGCTTCAGCGCCCGGGCGGCGCGGCAGAGCGCCGTCACCGAGCCCGAGTGCACGATCTGCCCTTCGAGGGCGGCGTTCAACGCCTCGACGAAGGGTAGGCGGAGGACCTCCATGTCCTGCTCGTATGTCTCAGGGCTGCGCGCCGTCTCGGTCAGCCCTTCGGCCAGGAAGAGATGCGCCCGCCCGGTGAGGAATGCGGCGCCGTGCACGACCCCGAGCGTCGTGTAGCGCGAGGCGATGAGCCCCGTCTCCTCGCCGAGCTCGCGGCGAGCGCACTCGACGGAGTCCTCGCCCTCGTCGCATGTGCCGGCCGGCACCTCCCACGACGAGATGTCCCAGGCATGGCGCCACTGGCGCACGAGGACCGTGTCGCGGTTGTCGAAGTACGGCACCACGAAAGCCGAGTCTGGGTTCTCGACGACCGTGTACAGGGCTTCGGCCCCGTCCGGGAATCGGATGACGTCGTCGCGCAGCCTGAAGGTCCCCGACGTCCCACGCGTGTTGGTCCCAGCCACTTCGAATGGCCTGCCGCCGGCCGCGTGACCGAGCTTCGCTATTGCCGCACCATGGAGGCCACTGCGGCGGCGGCCGCCGCCAGGTGGCGTGGATCGGGCCCGTAGTCGAACGGGGACACGTCGGCGGCAAGCTTCTGCGCGTGCTCGATGAGCTGCGGATGGTCCTCGATGAACCGCGTGCTGAGGTTGCCGGCCCGGAAGTCGGGGTTCTCGAGGATCGCGCGGTGATAGGGGATCGTCGTCGCCGGCCCCACGACGACGAACTCGCGCAACGCCCGGCTCGCGCGCGCGATGGCCTCGGCCCGGTCGGTGCCGTGGACGATCAGCTTGGCGACGAGCGAGTCGTAGTTCGGGGGCACGTCGGACCCCGGCCCGAAACCCGAGTCCACCCGCACGCCCGGTCCGGCCGGCGCGACCCAACGCGAGATGCGCCTGGGGTTCGGGATGAACTTGCGCAGCGGATCCTCCGCGTTGATCCGCATCTCGATGGCGTGACCTCTCCACGAGACGTCCTCCTGGCGGAAGCCCAGCTCGAGTCCGGCTGCGACGCGGATCTGCTCCTTCACCAGGTCGATGCCAGTCACCGCCTCGGTGATGGGATGCTCGACCTGCAGCCGGGCGTTGACCTCGAGGAAATAGAACTCGCCCTCGGTGAAGATGAACTCCACGGTGCCGGCGTTGACGTAGCCGGCCGCCTTCGCGGCACGGATCGCCGCGTCGCCCATCGCGGCGCGGATCTCGGGCGTGACGGCGGGCGATGGCGTCTCTTCCATGATCTTCTGGTGCCGGCGCTGGATCGAGCATTCGCGCTCGCCCAGGTGCACCGCATTTCCGTGGCTGTCGCAGATGACCTGGATCTCGATGTGGCGCGGGTTGCGTACGTAGCGCTCCAGGTAGACCGTCGGGTCGCCGAAGGCTGAGCGTGCTGCCTGAGCCGTGCTCTCGATGGCCGCCGCCAGCTGGGAGGGGGACTCGACGACCTTCATGCCGATGCCCCCGCCGCCGCCCGACGGCTTGAGCATGACGGGGAAACCGATCTTGCGAGCTTCCTCGAGCGCGTTGGCCGTGTCCACCGCGCCGCTGCCCGGCGTCACGGGCACACCGTGCCTGGCCGCAAGCTCACGCGCCGCCAGCTTGGAACCCAGGACGCGCATCGCGGAGCCCGGCGGACCTATGAACTTGATCCCCGCCGCCTCGCAGGCGTCGGGGAATGCGGCCTTCTCGGCGAGGAACCCGTACCCAGGGTGAATGGCGTCGGCACCGCAGTCGTGGGCGGTGGAGACGATCTTCTCCAACCGCAGGTAGGACTCGGTGGGCGCCGCGCCGCCTATGTGGTGCGCCTCGTCGGCGTAGCGGACGTGGATCGCGCTGCGGTCAGCGTCCGAGTAGACGGCGGCCGTCCTGATGCCGAGCTCGCGGCACGCGCGCATGACGCGGATGGCGATCTCGCCGCGGTTGGCGACCAGGACCTTGCTGAAGAGCTTCTTCTTCAAACGATCGCGAGCAGCGGCTGGTTCGGCGTGACGACCTGGCCTTCGTTGACGTAGATCGCATTCACCTTGCCACCGACGGTGGTCACGATGTCGTTCTGCATCTTCATCGCCTCCAGCACCGCGACCACATCGCCCAGCTTCACGTCGTCGCCGGTCTTGACTGGGATCTTGACGATGAGGCCCTGCATGGGTGCGATCACTGTGCCTTCGGTGATCTTTGGTGGCGGAGGCGGGCCCGGATTGCTGCCTGGAGCAGCGGCGGCGGCCGCGGGGACCACGGCAAGACCCGCGCCGCTGACCCGGACCTTGAAGACCTCGCCCTCGACCTCCACGTCAAACTCCGCCGACTGCGCCGGCGGCGGTGGTGGCTCCGCCGATGGCGCAGGTGGCGGTGGCGCCTCATTGGGGGCAGGAGCTGACGCCGCAGGCTTCTCTCCGTCCGCGCTCGGTTGCTCCGGGCCTCGCATGTAGTCGGCGGCGAGGCTCGGAAACATCAGCTGGATCAGGACGGCGTCATCGCTCGGCTCGTGGCCTGACTTCTTGACCTGCTGGCGCCCGCCGTCGACCTGAGGCTCGAGGAGGTCGGCGGGGCGGATCGTGATCGGCTCCTCGCGGCCGATGACGAGCCGGCGCAGCTCCGGGTCCACCGGCGCGGGTGGTCGACCGTAAAGTCCCTGCAGGTAGTCCTTCAGCTCCTGCGTCACCGTCGCGTAGCGTTCGCCTCCCAGCACGTTGTAGACGGCCTGGGTGGCGATCATCTGCCGGATCGGCGCCACCAGCGGGGGATAGCCGATATGACGGCGAACATGATTCGCCTCGTCGAGCACCTCGTTCAAGCGGTCGGTCGCGCTGCGGGCGCTGAGCTGGCGGTAGACGTCATCGATCATCAACCCGGGCATGTGGTAGCGAAGGATGCTGGCGTCGACACGGTCGGCGACCGGGCTCAGGTGCTCGATGTGGCGGCGCTTCAGCTCCTCGACGTCCTGCTGGACCTCCCACATCTTGCCGAGCTCGAGGCCGGTGTCGTACTCACCACCTTCGAGGGCGGCCACGACACTTTCGGCCGCCGGCTGCGAGGCGCCCCACGCGAGTGGCGAGATGGCTACGTCGAGAACCTCGGCGCCCGCCTCCACCGCCGCCATGTAGGCCATCGGCGCCATGCCGCTCGAGCAGTGAGAGTGGACGTCGATGGGCACTTTCACCACATGCTTGAGCGCCGTCACGAGCTCCCACGTGGCCTGCGGGCTCAGCAACCCCGAGGTGTCCTTGATCACGATCTCCTCGCAGCCCATGTTCACGAGACCCTTGGCGAGCGAGCCCCACAGCTCGATGTTGTGCGCGGGCGAGATCGCGTAGCTCAGGGCTCCCTGCACCTTCTTCCTGGTCTTCAGCACCGCCGAGATGGACGCCTCCATGTTGCGCAGGTCGTTCAATGGGTCGAAGACGCGGAACACGTCGACGCCGCATTTCGCCGCGTGCTTGACGAAGAGCTCGACCACGTCGTCGGCGAAGTTGCGCTTGGAGACGAGGTTCTGGCCGCGAATCAGCGCCTGGATCGGAGTGTTTGGAGTCGCCTTGTTGAGCTTGCGCAGGTATTCCCAGGGGTCCTCGTGGATCCGCAATTGCGTCTCGAAGGTGGCGCCGCCAAACGCCTCCATCGCGGCAAAGCCGATCGAGTCCATCTTGGCGGCGATGGGCACGATCTCGTCGGTGCGCAGATAACCGCCGAGCAACGACTGCTGCGCGTCGCGAAACGTCGTGTCGACGAGGCGGACGCGGGCCTTCTTCTTCGCCACTCTTTATGCGGTCGCGAGCGCCGCGCGCTTCTCGCCGTGCCGCTGCTCGACCTCACCGTCCTGCAGGCCGATGATCCGCGCCGCCAGCCAGGCGGCATTCTTCGCCCCCGCCTCGCCGATCGCCACCGTGGCGACCGGGACCCCGGCCGGCATCTGGACGATCGAGTACAGCGAGTCGAGGCCCTGCAGGTGCTGCGTCGGCACGGGCACGCCGATCACGGGAAGATCGGTCCAGGCCGCGACCACCCCTGGGAGATGGGCCGCGCCGCCGGCGGCGGCGATCAACACCTTGAGGCCGCGCGCGCGCGCGGCGGTCGCCCACTCCATCACTCCACGCGGGTTTCGGTGCGCCGAGCAGACCTTCAGCTCGTGCGTCAAACCGAGCTCGTCGAGGACTTTGACGCAGGACTCCATGAGCGGAAGGTCCGACTTCGAGCCGAGGATCACACCGACGACTGGCTGCACTAAACCGCCTCCTGCAGGAGGCCGCTGAGGATTGCCATCGGAGCTTTGGCCCCCATGCGGCGCATCTGCGGTGTCGGCTCCTGTGCTACTCGCTCAGGCATTCACGATGCGTTCGCTGCGTTGCTCGTCGCCTCCTTGCATCTGCGCCGCCTGGATGACCAAATCTCTCGACGTCACCCCTCATCGGCCTCCTGAGCTATGTCGCTGCGAAAGAAAGCCCCTTCGAATCGTACCTGCCGTGCACCGGCGAGGGCTTTCTCCCTCGCCAGCGCGACCGTCTCGCCCAAGGCGACTGAGGTTACGACCCGGCCGCCGTCGGTGACCAGTCCGACACCAGGCTCGTATCTCGTGCCGGCGTGGAAGATCAGCGCCCCGGGCGGGATCTCGGTCAGGCCGCGGATGCGCTGACCGAGAGTCATCGCCGCGTCATCCGGGTAGCGGCCGGAGGCGACAACGATGCCGACGCACGCCCGGGAGTCCCAACGCAGGTCAGGGTGGTTGGCGAGATTGCCTCTCGCCGCGGCCAGGGCCAGGGCCACGAAGTCGCTCTGCAGTCGCGGCAGGACCACCTGTGCCTCAGGGTCACCGAATCGGGCGTTGAACTCGAGTGCGCGGACGCCGTTCGGCGTCAGCATCAGGCCGGCGTACAGCACCCCGCGAAACTCGTCGCCTGAATCCGCGAGCTCCTTCACCGCCGGCCCCAGGACGCAGTCGACGATCTCCTTCACCAGCGCGTCCTCGACGCCCTTTGGCGGCGAGTACGCGCCCATGCCGCCGGTGTTCGCACCCAGGTCGCCCTCGAGGGCTCGCTTGTAGTCTCGCGCGGGTGCCAGCGGGATGACGTTCTCGCCGTCTGTCACCGCCAGCAGCGAGAGCTCCGGACCCTGGAGGCGCTCCTCGACCACGATCTTCTTGCCGCTGCGACCAAAGCGCCCCTGGACGAGCATGGCGTCGATCGCGTCATCGGATTCCTCGACGCCGGCGCAGACGATCACGCCCTTGCCGCGCGCGAGGCCATCCGCCTTGACCGCTACGTGGCCGTCGCGGTTGCGGGCCCATGCCCTGGCAGGCGCCGGCTGCGTGAACACCTCGAAGTCCGCGGTCGGGATGCCGGCGCGCTTCATCAGGGCCTTGGCGAAGGACTTGCTCGACTCGATCCGGCCCGCGCCGCGGTCGGGTCCGAAGACGGGGAAGCCTGCATGGCGCAGGGCGTCGCCGACGCCGGCCTCGACCGATGCTTCAGGACCGAGCACGATCAGCCCCAGGCGCTCGCGCCTGGCGAACTTGACCAGGGCGACGACGTCAGCGGTGCCGATGCCGATGTTGCGCGCCATTCCACCGGTACCGCCGTTGCCGGGAGCGCAGTACACGCGCTCCACCAGGTCCGACTGGACGCATTTCCAGACGAGCGCATGCTCGCGCGCGCCTGATCCGACGACGAGGACCTTCATGGCGAGCCCAAGGTTATGCCGCGAGTGCCGGCGCTCGCGGGCTTCGAAGCTCGTGATTGGGCGCGAGTGCCGGCAGTGGCGGGTAATGATTGCCCTTACGCCAGGCGGGGTCTACTCCCACTCAATCGTGCCGGGCGGTTTCGAAGTGATGTCGAAAACCACGCGGTTCACGCCTTTGACCTCGTTGACGATCCGGTTGCTGATCCGCGCGAGGACCTCGTACGGAATCCGCGCCCAGTCCGCGGTCATGGCGTCCTCGCTCGTCACCACGCGCACGGCGACCACGTTGGCGTAGGTGCGGTAGTCGCCCATCACGCCGACGGTCTCCAGCGGCGTGAGCACCGCGAACGACTGCCAGACCTGGCGGTAGAGGCCGTTGCGCTTGATCTCGTCGACCACGACCCAGTCGGCGTTGCGGAGGATCTCCAGCCGATCCGCGGTCACCTCCCCAAGGCAGCGGATGGAAAGTCCGGGCCCGGGGAACGGCTGGCGGTACACCATCTCCTCAGGCATCCCAAGCTCGAGCCCGACGGCGCGGACCTCGTCCTTGAAGAGATAGCGCAGGGGCTCGATGAGCTGGAAGCGCAGGCCTGGCGGCAGGCCCCCGACGTTGTGGTGGGTCTTGATTTTGGATGCCGTCGCCGCGACGTCAGGCGCGGTCGACTCGATGACGTCAGGGTAGAGCGTGCCCTGGGCAAGGAAGTCGATGTGGCCCAAGCTTGCAGCCTCGGCCTCGAAGACGGAGATGAACTCGCGGCCGACGATGCGCCGCTTCTGCTCAGGGTCGACGACTCCACGCAGCGCGGAAAGGAAGCGGTCGGTCGCGTCGACGTAGCGGATGTTCATGTCGAGGTTGCCGTGCATCACGTCGAGCACGCGCTCCGGTTCCTCCTTGCGCAGCAAGCCGTTGTTCACGAAGACGCAGGTGAGCTGATCGCCCACGGCGCGGTGGACCAGGGTCGCGGCGACCGCGGAGTCGACACCGCCGGACAGCGCGCAGATGACGCGGCCGGCGCCGACCTGCGCCCGAATGCTGTCGGTCGCCTCGGCGATGAACGACCCGGCAGTCCACGACGGCGTGCAGCGACAAACGCTGAACAGGAAGTTGCGCAGGACCTCGCGGCCGCTTGGTGTGTGCACGACCTCGGGGTGGAACTGGATGCCGAAGATCCCGCGACCGTCCGTGAACGCCGCCACCGGTGAGTTCCCGCTCGTGGCCAGGAGCTGAAAGCCCGGAGGCATCTCGCTCACGTGGTCGCCGTGGCTCATCCAGACCGGCAGCTCACCCTGCAGGCCCCGGAAGATGCCGCCGGGCTCGCGGACGGAGAGGAGCGCGGGCCCGTATTCGCGCGCGCGCCCCGGATCGACTTTGCCGCCGAGGTGGTGGGCGATGAGCTGCATGCCGTAGCAGATGCCGAGCACAGGCACGCCCGCGCGAAGCGCCTCTGGATCGACCTGCGGCGCGCCTTCGTCGTAGACGCTGGAAGGCCCGCCGCTCAGGATCAGGCCGGCAGGGTGTCGCTGCTTGAGCTCCTCCCACGGCGTGGTCCCGGGGACGAGCTCGCAGTAGACGTTGGCCTCGCGGACGCGGCGGGCGATGAGCTGGCTGAACTGGGAGCCGAAGTCGAGGACGAGGACCGTCTGTTGACGCGTTTGGGTCTTGATTTCGTCCCGCCGGGCCGCGGCGGTCTGGTTCAGGACTTGCCCATCCCCACGTGCTGTGCCTGCTGGAACACCTTGCCCTCGGAGACGATCGAAGGCGCGATCACCATCTCCACGTGCTGGAACTCGGCGATGTCACGCGCGCCGCACACGCCGAGCGCCGACCGCAGCGCACCCGCGAAGTTCTGCGTGCCGTCGTCTACCCGCGCCGGTCCAAGAAGGATCTCGCGCAGGGTTGCCTTGGTGCCGATGTGGATGCGCGTCCCGCGCGGCAGGTTGGGATCCGGCGTCGCCATGCCCCAGTTGAAGCCCTTCGAGGCCGACTCCTCGGCGCCCGCCAGCGGCGTGCCGATCATCACCGCGTCGGCGCCGGCGGCGAATGCCTTGCAGACGTCAGCCCCGATACGCATGCCGCCGTCGGTGATCACCGCCACGCGCATGCCACCTCGGCGCATGTGCTCGTCGCGAGCGGCGGCCACGTCGGCGGTGGCCGTGACCTGCGGGACGCCAACTCCCAGCACACCGCGCGTGGTGCACGCGGCGCCGGGTCCGACCCCGACCAGGATGCCGGCGATGCCGGTCTCCATCAGCTCGAGCGCGGTGTCGTATTGCACGCAGTTGCCGACCACGACCGGAATGTCACACACGCGGACCAGCTCGTCGAACGACAGCTGGTGGTACGAGCGAGAGGAGTGTCGCGCCGTGAGCACGGTGCCCTGGACGAGATACACGTCGGCACCGGCCTGCTGCACGACCTCGGCCCGTTCCTCCGCGCGGGCCGGCACCGTGGAGACGGCGCACGGGACGCCCGCGTCCTTGATCGCTTTGATGCGCTCGCTGATCAGCTTCGGCTTGACCGGCTCCCGGTAGGCCTCCCTGAGGACCGCGTTGACAGTCGACCTGTCCGCCTCCGCGATCTTCCGGACGACGGGGCCTGGATCTTCATAGCGCGTATGCACGCCGTCGAGGTTGAGGACCGCGACGCCGCCCAGCCTGCCCATCGCGATTGCGAAGTCGGCGTCCACCACGCCGTCCATCGCCGAGCCCCAGAAGGGAAGTGGCAGGTTGAAGCTCTCGCCCATCACAAATGAGATGTCGACCTCATCGGGATTGAGCGTCACGCCGCCGGGCACGAGGGCGATCTCGTCGAAGCCGTAGGCACGCCGGGCGCGCCTTCCGATCCCTATCTCGAGGCCAGACTCGGCCCGGGAAGTCTCTTCTCGGGTCTCCAGTCCGGTCTGGTTCAGGGTGTGTTTACTCCATTGAATGGGGCGGGTTCGCCGAATTATACCCGAGCTCTATCCTGTCACCGGTGTATCGCACCCTCGAGTACCTGCACGGAATCTCCGACGACGATGTCCGCCGCCTCCGCGCGGTCGGCATCCGCCACACCAACCAGCTTCTCCACCGTGGCTCGCTTGCCATCGACCGCGAGCGACTCGCCAAGAAGACCGGCATCAGCACCGGCCGGCTGCTCGAGTTCGTGCATCAGTGCACCGTGCTCGAGGTCTCGGGCATGGATCGCTGGATCGCTCTGATGCGCCGGCTCGGCATCGTGACCATGAAGGATCTCCGCGCGCAGGATCCGAAGAAGCTCCACGCGAAGCTGCTCGAAGCCATCGGGCTCGCGGGCGCCCCCTCGCCGAGCGACGTCGAGTACTGGATCAGCCAGGCGACGGCGCTCGACATCGTCGAGGAGCCCGAGCCGGTCGCGCGGCGGGCAGTCGTCGATTGACCCGCACCGCGCGCCGGCTTACGCTCCTCCCTTCCGACGTCTCGCCAGGGCTTCCGCCAAACGCTCCGCCAGAACCGACGGTGGCGTGCCTGACTTCTGCAGCCACGCGAGCGCTCCCGCTGCGAAAACCCTGTCCACGGCTCCGTCCTGGTCGCCGAGAAAGTTGCTCAGCATGAAAACCGGCACTCGGGCGGTCCGGTCATCCTGACGAAGCAGCTCGAGCGTCTCGGCGCCGCTCATCCCAGGGAGCTGCCAGTCCAGCACCACGATGTCCGGCACTTCGTCGGACAGTGCTCGAAAGAGTGCCGCAGCCCCCTCGAGAACCTTGACCCTGAAACCTGCGTATTCGAGGCCGAGCCGGTACATGTCCGCGATCGCGGCGTCATCGTCCACCAGCACCACGAACGGCTCGCGGTCGCCCGGCATCGGGTCTAGATGAGCATCTGCGGAACTTCGTCCCCCATCGGGCATGCGATCAGCGTACTACCTACGCAATAGTTAGGCAAGACCTCCGGCATGGGTCTGCAACGAACAAAATTGCGTAGACTATCGTCAGGCCAGTGGCTGAACAGAACGACCGAGCCGTATTCAGCATCGGCGCCGTGGCCCGCATGCTCGACGTGCCGGCGTCGACACTGCGCGCGTGGGAAGAACGCTACGAAGTCGTGATCCCCGTGCGGAGCGAAGGCTCGCAGCGGCTCTACTCGCGGAGTCAGGTCGAACAGCTCCGGTACATCAAGGAACAGATCGAGTCAGGGATGAGCGCCGCCGACGCCCACCGCCTGCTGGCCCGGGAGCTCGGCGGAGGTCAGCTGCCCGCAATCTCCGGACAGCCGGTAGGGCGCAGGCCGCTGGTCCTGATCGCGGAACGCGACCCGTACGCGGCCAACCTGGCTGAGTACTTCCTTCGCACCGAGGGCTGCGAGGTGGCAGTCGCGCTCAACGCGACGCAGGCGAAGCTGTATTTCGACGAGCACTCTCCCGACGTGGTGCTGATCGACCTTTTGATCTCGGGCGGGGCGGGCTTTCGTCTCCTCAGCGATTTCGCCGCCAAAGACAGGGCGCGAATCCTTGCGATTTCGGCGGTCGATAGCGCGGACGAGGCGCTCCATCTGGGCGCCGCGGCGTTCATGCGCAAACCACTCGAACCGCTGCTCCTCGTGTCCACCATTCGGGACCTGCTCGGGACCAGCGCCCTCGTGCGTCTGTCTCGAAAACGCCGCGTCACGTCTTGAACGAACGCCTGCCAAGCGGCAACAAACATCTCGACGCGATCCTCAACGGCGGCCTCCTGAGGAACGCGATCAACCTGATCGTCGGCGTTCCCGGTAGCGGAAAGACGATCCTTAGCCAGCAGTTCGCCTTTCACAACGCCACGCCGGAGCAGCCTGCGCTCTACCTGTCCACTCTTTCCGAGCCACTCGACAAGATCCTGCGTTACGCCGAGTCGCTCAAGTTCTTCGACCCGACAGCGCTCCAGGATGGCCGCATCAGGTACGAGGACATGGGTCAGGTCCTAGGTGAGCACGGTCTCGATGACGTGATCGCCGCGGTCGACCGTCACCTGAAGGAGTTCAAGCCCGGGGTCGTCGTCATCGACAGCTTCAGGGCATTTCACGCCCTGGCCAAAGACTCGAGCACCTTCCGCCACTTTCTGTACGCAATGACTCGGCGCCTTACGGCCAGCACCACGACTTCGATCTGGAACGCGCCATACTCGCGAGCGCAGGCCCTCGAGGAAGCTGAATTTGCAGTGGCGGACGCCATCATCGCGCTGGACGTCAAACAGGTTGCTGAGCGTGAGCTGCGAATGCTGCAGGTGTTGAAGCTTCGCGGAAGCGGTTTTCAAACCGGTGAGCACGTGTACCGGATTACAGATGCCGGACTCGCAGTGTTTCCGCGTCTCGCCTACGTCCAGAGCCAGGACCGATACGAGCTGAGCCCAACACGCAGCGCGAGCGGCATCGCCGCCCTCGACGAGCTGCTGGGCGGAAAAGGCTACTGGTCAGGCGCGGCAACCCTGATCGTGGGCCCGTCGGGCGTCGGCAAGACCCTGATGGGACTGCACTTTCTCTATCACGGCGCCAAGGTGGGCGAACCTGGCATCCTGGCCACCTTCCAGGAGAACATCAGCCAGCTGTCGCGGATCGTCAACAGCTTCGGTTGGTCTATCGACGACAAGAACGTGAGCATCATGAGCCGAGGTCTCGTCGGCCTCTTTATCGACGAGTGGGTTTATGAGCTTATGGACTTGATTGCGGCCAACAAGGCGCGGCGGGTGGTGATCGACAGCCTTGCCGACCTCATTTCGGCCGCCGGCGACGTCGTGCGCTTCCGGGAGTGGATGTTCTCTCTGATCCAGCATTGCGCCCGCGCGGGAGTAAGCCTGATGCTGGTCATGGAAGTTCCCGACCTCTTCGAGCTGCGGCGCATCTCAGACGGCGCCATCTCACACCTCGCTGACAATGTGGTTCTGCTGCAGTACGTTCAACAGGAGGCCGAGCTTGGGCGCGCGCTGACTGTGCTCAAGACCCGCGCCATGGCCCATCGCCCGGTGGTGCACCGATACGAGATCACGAGCGAGGGATTCAAGCTGGGCGGGATAGTTCCGCTCACCCGCTAGCAGGATTCGGAGGGGCGGGCATTGCGCCCGCCCCTTCTCAGCTCAGAGACTGAACGTAGCGTAAAACGCGTCGGTCGGATTCGTATTGGACGTCGTGCCCGATGTGCTGCTGGCTGGGGCGCACGCGCCACCGATCGGGAAGTTCTGTCCCGCCGAATCGGTCGCGTCGCAGTTCGTCTTCACGAACATGGCGCCGAAACCGCTGCCACTGGGCGCCAGCCCTTCGTAGTCGCCGAGGAAGAATCCGCGGGCGACCGGCGCGGTCCGAGAGTCGAACGGCGTCGTCGTGATGCGCTGCTCGTTGCCGAACGTCGCGCCGCCGTCGGTCGAGTACATGACCCAGTAGTCGGTCGGAAGGTTGGCCACCTGACCTGGCGTCAGGTTGCGGGTGTCGTAATAAGTGACCGCCACAGTGCCGCCGTTGACCGCCACCGTCGGCGTGAAGGTGGGCAGTCCTGACGCCAGCCTGTGCACGACGGCCGGCGCCGTCCAAGTAGCTCCGCCGTTGACTGACGTGGTGATGAGGATCTCGTCGTCCCAGGCGCCGCTGCTCTGCTTCAGTTGCTTCTGGTAGCGCGTAGAGCTCTGCCACACCACGTAAAGCTTCCCGTCAGTGCCGACGGCGACCGAAAACAGCACGTCGCCGGTGCGCAGGCGCTCGCCCGTGTTGGGATCGATGACGCCGAGTTGGTTCAGCGGAGAGATGACCTTCGGTGTAGTCCATGTGTCGCCGCCATCGGTCGACTTCACGAATGCCAGCAGTTCGTTGCTGCGAGTGCCCCGGAATGGAGTGTTAGGCGAAACGATCAGGTCCGTGAAGTTGTAGAGGTCACCGTTGAGCGGGTCGACGACGATGATGTTGCCGATCGTCTGCTGCCGCTGCTTGGTGTCGATGATGACCTTCGCCTGGCTCCACGTCACCCCCCCGTCGGTCGTCTTGGAGAAGTAGGCCGGACCGGTGTAGGCGGCGGTGTGCGGGTTGTCGTCCGGGTTGTCGGTCGGTTCGATCAGCGTGTCCCACACGGTGTACGCGGTCCCGTTCTGGTTCGGGTCCGCAGTCGTCGCGTTCTTGTCCGTGCTCTGGGCGAACTGCGTGAAAGCGGCACCTGGGATGGCCTGCTCGTGGTCCCACGTGGTGCCGCCGTCGGTCGATCGCGCGGCCACGACTGCGTTCGCCCAATTGGGATACCCGAGGTTAAAGGCAAGCCCCGACGCATAAGCGATTCCGTCCGGACCAAATGAAACCCACGGGTCCGAGTTGCGCAGGTAGACAGCGAGCGACGCCGGCGTGCCCGGCACGCATGCCCCCCACCGCATCGCCGAGTTGCTGAACGTTGCGCCGCCGTCGGTCGATACGCCCACGCCAATGCCATGTGCGCCGCCGTTCGACCAGCGGTCCTCGTGCCACATGCCGATCACATGGCTCCCCTGGACGGCAACTGTCGGTTCCACTTCCGCGTTGAGGAAGTTGCGACCACCGGTCACCGCGATCTGAGCCGCGTCTTGCGATGCGCACGCCGCCAATGGCGAGGCGAGCGCGGAAGCCCTTACCAGCGGGGAGACGCCGGCGACGCCGGCGGTCGACGTCACAAGCGCCAGCGCACTGGATAGCGCGGTGATCCATAAAGCCTTCTTCAGCAATTCACAATCCCCCTTGTTAGACCCTCGACCCAAAAGAACCTCCCACGACCTTAGTGCCAGCCCGTCCTTTCACGCAACCACGCGATCGCCGGCCGTCCCTGCGCGGCCTGGAACGCACGCACCGTGGGCAGGCCCGGTGGCGGCGGCTCCAGGGAGCGGACCACGAAGTACCCCGCCAGCGCGCACACGACGGCATCCACGGACTCGCGACGCACACTTGTCATGTCGACGCGGCTCAGGATTTCTTCGGGTGATGGTCCGCCCTGCATCGCCACGCTCGGCGTCATGCACGCGATGTCCAGCCACCACGCGCCCGTCCGGGCCCAGGGCCAGTCGAGGACGTAGACGCTGTCGCCCGCGATCAGCAGGTTGTCGGCCCGGACGTCGAAGTTCAAGAGCGTGTCACCTCGCGCGGAATCGGGTGCCTGAGCCTCGAGCCTGGCGAGCCGATCGAGGTTCCTGATGCACCACTCGTCGAGGCGCTCTTCGCCGCGCGCCAGCGCTGCCTGCCAGCCGTTGATCGTCCGCGCGAAGGCATCCACCGCGGTCTGATCGGTGGTGATCGGCGATGGAGTCAGCGATCTCGCCAACCCCTTCAAGGCCTCGAGGACCAGGTCGAGCTCGGAGTCCGTCCAGGGCTCGCCGGGATGGCGGCCGTCGATGTCTTCGAGGCAGAGAGCCACCCAACCGTCCACGTCGTAGGTCCACAACAGCCGCGGTACCGGGGCGCTCGCGGGAAGGGCCGCCAGGATCTTCGCTTCGCGACGGTGAATGCCCGGCGAGTCGGGGTTGGCCTTCTCGCTTACGGCTTTGATGAACACGCGGCGTCCGCCTTCCAGGCGAAGCCTCGCCGCCAGGCCCGGCGAGAAACCCAATTGCTGCGTGACCGCTTCGACGACGCGGGAACCTAGCCGCGACTCCAGCGCTACCCGAACCTCGGCGGGAATCTGCTCCCAATGGATGCGAACGCCTCGCGCTGGTATAGAGCTAGAGAAAGACTCCCCTCCGGAGCTTCAAGTTCTCGTAGATCCCACGCTGGATCGTATCTCGCACCTGGTCGGAAAGCGCCATCACCAGGTGCTGGTCGTCCGCGGCCCCGGCCGGCAGCTCGGAGACGTCCACCGGCGGGTGAAACTGGATCCGCCACTTGCTCGGCAGCGGGATCATGCCGAGGGGTCCTAGCCACGGCCAGAAAGGGGTGATCGGGAAATACGGGAGCCCGAGCAATTTCGCCACCGGCTTGAGGTCGCCGAACATCGGATAGATCTCCTCCGAGCCCACGACGGAGATCGGGATGATCGGAGCCCGGGCTCGGATCGCGGTCGCGACAAAGCCGCCGCGTCCAAAGCGGCGCAAGCGATACCGATCGCGGAATCCCTTGCCCGTGCCCCGCGTTCCTTCCGGAAAGACCAGCACCAGCTCGTCGCGCTCCAGCAGGCGGCGCGTGTCGTCGGGGTGGCCGACCGCCTGACCCGTCCGTCGCAAGAACCAGCTCATCACGGGCATGCCCATGAACTGGCTCGCCACCAGCGCGCGAACGTGGCGCGGGCGCGAATGCTCCGTGAAGACGGCGGTCTTGATCATGGTGCCGTCCCATGGCAGGACCCCGGCATGGTTCGCCACCAAAAGCGCCCGACCTGTCGCCGGAACGTGTTCGACCCCAGTGGTCTCGACCCGCCAGTAATCGCGATACAGCGACCTGAAAACTGCGCTAAAGGACTCGGTCCACTGAGGGTCGAAGCCGAAGTCGTCGACCACGTAGTTGGGGCCGCGCCTGGCCAGCTCGCGCTGCTGATAGACGAACTGGATGACCTCCATGACCCGGTTCATGTCGATGAGCTCGCGGCCCGTAAGCTCACGCAGGCGCGACGAGAGGTTGCTGATGCCCTGGATCGCGTACATCGGCGCCTGTCGCTGCAGGCGCCGGATGGGCCTTGGCAAACGAAAGCCTTCGCGAGGCGCGACGATCTCTGCCTTCTGGCTGTGGCGTCGCCTCTCGCGTCGCGTGACCTCGATCAATTGCTGAGCGCCCCTCCGGCCCTTCGGGCCACCTCCCCATGAATGGGGAGGAGCTCGCGCCGGCGGCGCTGCTGCAGGTAGACCTGAAGCTCGTACTCCTGGGGCGGGGACGGCGCTTCCACCAGCTCTCCCTGCTTGCCACGCGCAAGCGCATCCATCGCCAGTCGCGAGGTATGGGACGGCTTCCACCCAAGCTCCCGGTGCGCTCGCGTGCAGTCCATCACCGAACCGAACGCAACCATGTCGGCCAGGTGCGCCGGGAGGTCGACTCCGGCCAGGACCCGGAGTCCTAGCCTGGAGACCCACTTTCCGTAAGGGGGCAGCAGCGGAGCGGGAGTGCCGCCCATGATCCCGATGGCCTGGCTCAGCAGGATCACGCCGTCGCCGGCGACGTTGAAGACTCCCGGATGGTGCCCCAGCGTCGCCCGCACGATCGCCTCGACGGCATCGTCTTCATGGAGGAACTGCAGCCGCGGGTCGTAGCCGGCAAAGGTCGGCACGATCGGCAGGGACAGATAGCGGGCCAGGCTCGTGCCTTCGGTGACGCGCCAGCCCAGGCGAAGCACCGTGACGCTGCCCTCGTTGCGAAGCACGTACTCACCGACGAGCTGCTCCATCTCCATGAGATCGCGCGTCACACCCGAGGCAACCTTCTCGAAATTGATCATGTCCTCGACGAAGAACGACGGGTCGTTTGGCCCGGCGCCGTAGATGGCCTGGCTCGACTTGACGACCACCCGCCGCACCGCGCTCGAGGGGGCCGCGCATCCCACGAGCACGTTCATCGTCCCGATGACGTCGGTCTCATGGATCGCCCGGTCCTCGCGCGGCGAGTCGATCAAGACCGCGAGGTGGACGACGGTGTCGACGCGGAGTTGACGGATCAGCTTGCCGATCACCGTGAGCCTCGTGTCGGCGTGGACGAAGTCCATCTCCTCCTGCGCGCTGATGGGGTCGGCGATGTCGCAGCCGAAGAGCTGCGTCACCTCCGGGGCAAGCCGTCGCGCGACCTCCGCGCCAAGCGGATTGGAGACGCCGGTGACGAGGACGCGCCGAGGCTGGAAGGGAGGCATTACCTCCCGATTATGGGTATATCCCCCGAACCGTCGTCGCGTTGGCCACCCGCTGCACCGCCAGCGCGTAGGCCGCGGCGCGCATGTCTACCCGTTTGTTCACCGACGTGTGGAGGATCTCGTAGAACGCCCGCGTGATCACGTGGTGCAGCTTGGTGTTGATCTCTTCCTCCTCCCAGAAGAAGGCCTGCAGGTCCTGCACCCATTCGAAGTAGGAGACGATCACTCCGCCGGCGTTGGCGATGATGTCGGGGACGAGGAAGATCCCGCGCTCGTGCAGGATCGGGTCGGCCTCCGGCGACACCGCCGCGTTGGCGCCTTCGGTGATCAGCCGCGCGCGGATGCGGCCTGCGTTCTCTCCTGTCACCTGGTCCTGGACGGCGGCGGGCACCAGGACGGTGACGGGGAGCTCGAGCAGCTCGGCGTTCGTGACCGAGTCCGCCTTCTTGAAGCCCCCGACCCCACCGCGAACCTGCCGGTGCTCCTCGAGTGCGGCCAGGTCGAGACCTTTCGAGTTGTAGACCCCGCCCTTGGAGTCGCTGACGGCCACCACGTTGAGGCCGGCCTCGGAGAGGAGGCGGGTCGTGGACCGGCCGACCTGCCCGTAGCCCTGCACCGCCACGGTGGGCGTCTCCTCGTCGATGTGCAGGTACTTCAAGGCCTCGAGAGTCAGATAGGTCGCGCCGCGGCCCGGAGCCTCGACCCTTCCTTCGGAGCCCCCGACGTCGACCGGCTTCCCGGTCACCGATGCGGTCACCGAGTGACCCTGGTGCATGGAGATGGTGTCCATGATCCAGGCCATGATCTGCGGGTTCGTGCCCATGTCCGGGGCTGGGATGTCTTTCTCAGGCCCGATCAGGATCGCGATCTCGGTCGCGTAGCGGCGAGTGAGGTGCTCGAGCTCGTTCTGGCTCAGCTTGTGCGGGTCGACCCTGACCGCGCCCTTGGAGCCGCCGTACGGGATCCCCACCGCGGCGCACTTCCAGGTCATGAGCATCGCCAGCGCCTTGACCAGGTCGAGGTCGATGTCGGGGTGGTAGCGGATCCCGCCCTTGGCCGGGCCGCGGCTGATGTTGTGCTGGACACGCCAGCCGGTGAAGACGTGCACGGAACCGTCGTCCCGCCGCACGGGGAAGTGGACGGTCAACTCCCGCTTCACCTCGCGCAGGCCGCGCCGTGCGTCGTCGGACAACCCGATCAGGTCGGCGGCCGCGTCGAAACGGCGCTGGGCGGTCTGGAATGCGGAGGCGCGGGTCTCGACCGCCATGTGCGGCTTTCGATAGTACTCCGGGGCTCTCGCGGAATCTGACGCTATTGAGGAGTTGCCTGGGCGATGGTGATCCGCCAGGTGATCAGCGCGGAGCCCTTCGTCTACGTGATCGCGTCACAGCGCCGTTTTTCTTGAGTTGAGCCGACAGCGTGTCGATCCGCTCGTTGAGGCGGTCGATGTCGCGACGGGTCGGGATGCGCAGCCGCCTCAGCGCGCGCTCGATCGCGTCATCGGCCATCGTCTCCAGCCCTTCGCGGCGGCGCTCGACCTGGTCGCGGAGGTCGGATGGCACGTTGAGTGTTTTCCGCACGTAGTCGATCAGCGCCTGCCCGCGGTCGTGCAGCATCTCACCGCCCGCGCCGACCAGGCGCGCCGGCCCTCGCTTTTCCTCGGACAGCACGATCTGCGAGAGGGTGACCTGCGTGAGGTCCTGTCCGTTGTCGCGATCGACGACCCTGATCTCATGGCCGTCCCGCACGAGCTGCGCGATTCCGTCCAGAGTGATATAGCGACTCGTGCGGGTGTCGTAGAGCTTGCGGTTGGCGTACTTCTTGATAAGGTGTCGTTCGGGGGCTGTCGTCACGAGCGGGCCCATTTTAACGCGGTGCGTTAAGCGCCCCGCGCGGCTGCATTTGTGGAGGTGATGCATGGCAACGAGGAAGCGCACCAGCAGGCGATCCAGCCTGGTCGGACGTGCGGTGAAAGCTGGGCGGCAGGCCCTGCGCGAGGCGGAAAGGCGTGTCCCCCCTGACCTTCGCCGTCAGGTCGAACGAAGGCTGAAGGACGCGGACAAGACCGCCCGCGCGGCGATCAAGCAGCTGCAGACGCAGGCCAGGAAAGCCAGCACGCGCGCGGACGTGAACAGCGTTCTGAAGCGAATCGACGGCCTCACCAAGCAGGCTCGCCAGATCGTGCGCGGGGCAGGCTCGCGGGCGACGACGACCCGCCGCCGTGCCGCCGGCACCACTCGGCGCGCTGCGAGCCGCACGACAAAGGCCGCCGGCACCGCGCGGCGCAAGGCGAGCGCGAAGGCAGTCTCGACGGGACGCGCGAGCACGACGAGACGTCGCGCCGCTCCGCGCAAGCCGCGACCGGCGCCGGTGATGCCAGAGACGATGGCTCCCGAGGCCGGCGGCGCCGTCGAGATGGGCGGGACGACCGAGACCTAAAGCGTCCCGAAGACCTTCACTCCGCCCAGGAGGACCGCTCGTGGGCGGAGCTCCTCCCATCTGACATCGTCCTCGTCGAGAGGGTCGCCCCGATAGACCTGAAGGTCCGCGAGCATGCCCGGCTCGAGGGTGCCCTTGACGTGCTCCTCGAAGCTCGCGTAAGCGCCACTCGCGGAGTAGGCGCGGAGCGCCGCGAGCATGGTGATGCCGTTGACCTGGTCGTCGACGGCGACCCGGATCCCAGGCCACGGGCTCGGATCTGTCGACACCGGGAGGTCGGAGCTGAAAGCGACGGCCACCCCGGCACGCAACAGTCCACGATGCGGAGCCAGGTGAGTGCGGTCGCGCACCGGAAAGAAGATCGTCGACGCGACCCTGCCGAAACGTGCGGCCATCGGCTGCATCACCGCCACCATGCCGAGCTTCGCGAGGCGCTGCTGCAGATCTGGCGGGCAGATGGTGCAGTGCTCGACCCGGTGACGCAAGTCCTGTCCGCGGGCGGCCTCGACTGCATCGCACATGGCTTCGATCGCGGCGTCGCCGATGGCATGCGCCGCGACCTGCAGGCCTGCGGCGGTGGCGCGCACGACCAGCTCACGCAGCTCCTCCGGAGTGGTCCGCCATACGCCCCCTCCTGAGCGCATGGCCACGCGCTCGGCGCCGCCGTCGACGAAGACCTTGACGGGGCCGGCGCGAACAAGCTGTCCCCCAAAGCCACGCTGCAGCCCGAGGTGCGAAGCAGCTTCCAGAAGCTCCCAGGAAAGGAACTCGTTGACGCGCAGCTTGAGTCTTCCATCACACGCAAGTCGCTCGTAGGCGCGCAGGTCGTCGGCAAACCCGCGGTTGACCGCAGCTCCCACCGAGGTCACGCCGCGCGAGACGAGCAGCTCCTGCGCCAGGAGAACGCCGTCGATCCGCCGCTGGAGGCTCGGAGGCGGCTGGACATCGGCCACGAGTCTCATCGCCGACTCGAGCAGGAGGCCGTTGGGCGATCCGTTCAGGTCGCGACCGATGCGGCCGCCATGGGGATTGGCGGTGTCGGAGGTGATCCCGGCCGCGGCGAGCGCGGCCGAGTTCGCGACGCGGGAGTGGCCGCCGCGCTCGTCGATGAAGGCGGGCCGGCCGCCCGTGACGCGGTCGAGCTCGGTGCGGTGGGGCTGCCGGCGCTCGGTCAGCTCGTCGGTGCGGTAGCCCATGCCCTGCTGCCACTCGCCCGGTTTGAGCTTCCGGCCATGCGCCTCAAGGCGCTCCAGGATGTCGTCGATGCCCCTGGACGCGGTCAGGTCGGCGGCAAAACGCGTCAGGCCGAAATAGACGACGTGCGCGTGGGCGTCATTGAAGCCCGGAAGGACCGCCGAACCCCCCAGCTCGACGACGCGCGTCCGTGGTCCACGCAGGCCCATCACCTCTTTACCGCCGCACGCGAGCACCTTGCCGCCCGCGATTGCCAGGTGGCTCTGGGGTTTTAGCCCAGTCCGTCCCAGCGTGCGGATGCGCCCGCCCGCCAGGATCAGCTCCGCTTTCAATCGCCGGTTAGATTAGTCGGGTGCCGACCATCGACTTTCGGTCCGACACCGTGACCATGCCCACGCCGAAGATGCGGGAGGCGATGACCACCGCCAGCCTCGGCGACGATGTGTTCGGCGACGACCCGACCGTCAACCGGCTGGAGGAGGTCGCGGCCGAGCGGATGGGCAAGGAAGCCGCGATGTTCGTCTCCAGCGGGACGCTGGGCAACCTGATCGGCATCGCGGTCAACGCCCGCTCCGGCGAAGAGATGATCGCCGACACCGATTCGCACACCTTTTACTACGAGTCGGCCAACGCGGCGGTGGTGTGCGGAGTGCAGATCCGGCAGGTCGCCACCGAGGCCGGCGTCATGTCGCCGCAGCAGATACGTGACGCCGTGCGACCTCGGGATGACGTCCACGAACCTTTCACCGCGGCCATCTCGCTGGAGAACACGCACAACCGGCATGGCGGAATCGTGTGGCCCCTGGAAGATGTCCGTGCGGCATACGAGGAGGCCCATGCGCAAGGCCTTCGCGTGCACCTGGACGGAGCGCGCATCTTCAACGCGGCGGTCGCGCTGGGGGTCGAGCCGGCCGAGATCGCGTCCGGCGCCGATACAGTCACGTTCTGCCTGTCCAAAGGCCTTGCCTGTCCGATCGGCAGCGTGTTTTGCGGCTCGCGCGAAACCGTCGAGGAAGCTCGTCGTTGGCGCAAGAGGCTGGGCGGCGGCATGCGTCAGGTCGGGATTCTTGCCGCGCCGGGCCTCATCGCGCTCGACGAGATGGTGGATCGACTTGCCGAGGATCACGCCAACGCCCGCACGCTTGCGGAAGGTCTGGCCGAGCTACCCGGTGTGCGGTGCGACCTCAGCCGGGTGCAGAC
>WNFV01001209.1_pt1 | contig 37088 bp, 44 predicted proteins | sample 5400101 | NCBI WGS metagenome assembly WNFV01 (sample SAMN13153361, study PRJNA577476) | soil metagenome | isolation source: 115 cm soil or saprolite under grassland replicate 1 | place: USA:California | collected 2016-06-15 | reverse complement strand
TGTTGCAGAAAAGCTCCTACGTTCAGCCGGATCTGTGCCCAGAGGGATTCGGCGTTCGGCTCGAAGACAGCCCATTGGATTTCGCGATAAAGGCTCTCTTCAATGAAGAGTGCGAGTCGCCGCACCGGAATGTATTTCCGATCCGACGTAGACTCCTCAGTGCCTTCCAGTGTCCGTGCGCCCCACACGAGCGTGCCTGTCGGGAATACGCGCAGGCAGTTTATGCCGAGCGCGTTCAGCGCTCCGTTTTCCGAATCCGTCAGATTGTAAGAAGGGCCAGACACGCCGATCACAGCAGCGTCTGTGCCTGCCGGGGCTGTCCAGACGCCTCGCGAATTATCGGTGCGTGCGAATAAGCCGGCGATGGAGCCGCTTGGCGGAGTCAGCCGGAGTTTTCTACTGTTGAGAGGATCAGGAATCTTGATCCACGGAAAATATGCTGCGCCGTAGCTAGTCTTTGGCAACGTGGCGTTCCGGACGGCTTGTGCCATTTGCGCGGGTGTTTCCGCACTCTTTGGGGCATCCAGGATAAGAAATGCGCGCCGCTGCCGACAGGAATCGGCTGCTGCGGAAAGCGCTTCCGAATTCACGACTCCTGGAATCACCAGCAGATTGAAAATGTCCACGGCATCGAGCGCGTGGATGCCTTTGATAACCTTGGCGGCGGTGAGCTGCCGCGCCACACGCACGACCCAAGCGTCTTTGCCTCCATTGAGAAAAAACTGCTGCACGGCATAGCCGAGATCGTAGTTCGAAACCAGCCCGCCGAACCGCTGTTCAAACTTGCGGAAGCTATTTATGCGCACCGCGCGATAGCTTCTCCCGCGACTTGCCGCTCCCACAAACGCGGTGACCGAAGTCGAAACTCCGTCAATTGTTCGCATGCCGGTCGGCACCTCTTCAACAAAGATGCCGGGATATTTTGGATGGGGAGTCATCGGGACAAAGCGTAACGTTGGTTACGCCGCGATCCTTGCAGTTCCCAAGCTCTCACTAGCGCTCTGCTGTCGACGGTAACGGCACTCATTTCAGTTCAACCCTTAACCCCTTAGCTCTAGGCGCTCAACCAGGCCGGTCGCTGATCCACGCGATCAAATACACTCCCCACGCGAGAATCAACATGCTTGCAGAATTTAACGTCGAGGTGTTATAAGGGCCCCGTTGGACTCGCGATTACGATTTATTTCGATTTCAATCTCCGCCACGTGGCTGGTCGCTTGCACGCAACTTTCGCCGCTGCGCGAAAATACCGATGCGAATCCCCACAACTCAGTAGTGGTCGGGACAGGTTATAAAGTCGCATTCATCGAATTTGGCGAGCAAGGTTCCTACCAGGACACATCGCAGTTGAAGAACGCCATTGAGCTGGTTCAAAACACGAACAAACCGCTCGTAATTACGTACGTTCATGGCTGGCAGAACAATGCCGAGTCGGGCGATGTACAAAGATTTTCGGGATTACTTTCGCGCTTGAATCAAGCATCTGCTATCCGCGATGCGGGATTCAATGTGATAGGTGTTTATATGGCGTGGCGTGGGAAGCTCAGCTCAGTGCCGGCTCTGAAGGAGATAAGCTTTTGGAACCGGAAGGCCACTGCTGAGCGCATTGCGAGTAACTTCGACTGCTACGATGCGATCGCAGCTATCTGCGAGGCAGCGCGCAAGTATCACGGCTTGCACAATCAATACACAATCTTGTTGGGCCACTCGTTTGGGGGCTTGATTGTCGAGCGTTCTGTCGCTCACGCTATCAACGCCGAGATGCACGGACATGCCGATGCGGACCGTAGTTTGCCGGCCGATCTGATCTTGGTTGTCAATCCCGCTTCCGACAGCGTTCTAGCGCGCCAAATGATCTCGGCTCTTTATAGCCGCAGGACAGAGAACTCTCGGCCGATATTTGTTTCAATTACATCCACTAGTGACACGGCCACAAGTCTGGCTTTCCCAATCGGTACCAGTTTAGCGGCTACTACGAAGGGATTTAACAAAGTGCCACCACCGGGACCCGAGAAAAGTCTGCATAGTGAGCGCGAATTCTACACGTCGACGCCTGGGCATAATCAGACGCTCATCAATTATGTTACAGAAAAGCTTCCAAAAACAATCCCATCCCATGGATTGCCGGCGTTCGAGACAAATCTGAAGCATAACTTAGTCGGCGAGGTATTTACCTTGGACGGTCCAAACGGAAGCCTTGAGCTTTGGCATATAAAACGCGTCAGTGCCGTGGACGTGCCATATTGGGATGTAAGTGTTGATCCCAGCATCATAAAGAATCATGGAGATCTTTGGAACGAACGAGCCGAAGCCATGATGGCAGCAATTTTCCGCATCGCCAACCCGAAGCTCAATCGGTACGCAAAGCCGAGAGCGATTTTGCAAAAGCCGCCCGATTTCAATCGGCTTCAATACCGCCAGCACTAATCGCTAGCCAAGGTACCGCCTGAACAAGGATAGCAACTCTGGCACCTCTTATATGCCTGGCTCATGACTGCCGATTGAATCTGCTCGCACGATTCCTGTCGAGATCATCAAACGTTCGCTGGAACAGCAGCTGCTAGTTGCTGTCACTTCGTCTGGCCGATTATCCCATGCGTTTGCGCCCACTCCCAAAGCGGCGCGAACTCCGCCGGCGCTCCCTTTCCAGCCTCGAACTGTTTCCGATGCTCGACCAACATTTTCGCGAGCGTCATTCCATCAGCGGCGACTCGGTTCGGATCCGCGCCGCGTTCGAGCAGATGCAGCGCATCTGCGTACTCGCGGCTGTCATGAAGCCCATTTTGGGTGGTGTAAAGCAATAACGTATAGCCCGTGCTGTCCGATTCTGTTTCGGGCACCGTGGAGTTAATATCGGCGCCGCGGTCAAGGAGCAGGTCGAGCCGCGCACGCTCCTCATCCTTGTAGTAACCGAGCTTGAAATGCATAAAGACGATCGGCCACCCGAACTCGTTCCGAGCATTCGGATCTCCGCCGGCATCGAGCATGCTCTGAAGAAGCCGAGCAGACCCATGCACGGCATTGCCCATTGCGAATGAATTCCGATGGCCGTTGGTGAAGTTCGGATCGGCGCCGAGCGACAACAACGTCTTCACCGACTCGACTAATTGCGGACGCTGCCACGTTTCCCTGGCGGCCCAGCAAAGCAATGTTGTGCCATCCCGCCCTGGCGCTTGCAAATCCGGAACGGCCTTCGCGGCCGCACGGATCGCGTCCTGATCATTCGCGGAAATTGCCTGCGCGACGGCAAGAAGCGCCGGCTGATCGCCAAAGTCATATCTTCCGGAGCGCATCTCCTCGTCGAGCTGGCGGCGATGCACGTCCCCTTTTTCCATCTCGATCCAAAACACCCCGAAGAACGCAACAGGAAGCCCAAGACAAAGAATCAGAGGCGCGAGAATCAACCAGCCTCGCCACTTGTTAGCCAAAAGGGTCACGACGGCGGACGTAACGCCGATGATCAGGATCATGGAGCCAAACACAGCGTAGGCATGACGCAGTGAATCCGCTTCGCGGGCACTGCCCACCATGCCTGTGATAGCGACGACACCCACAACCGCGTAAGCGGCGGCGGCGAGCCAGAGCACGATTTGGAAAATCTTCCAGATCACGGTCGCCGTTTTATCAGCCCGTGACGATTTGCGCAAGGACGCTGCGCCCGTTCGAATGGTGATTATGGACGATGCAAAGTGGACATCGTCCCGCTAATGAGCGTGGGGAGCTTTAAATTTTCGATTAACGTGCCAAGCGCACCCGGTTCGCACAAGATGCGCCAGCGGCAGAATATTCACGGAAGCGCCGCGTCCTTGATGTTTCGCACGAGAGCCTTGCGGTACTGACACCGCGCCCAATAGCACTTCACAACCTTCCTGCACGCGTGAAGGCTGAGAAACCAGCGGGGTTGCATCAGACACAATCGGCGCCGGCTCGCAGAAACGCTCCGAAAAGCGAATTCCCACCTGAATTGCAGTCGGTGATTTCGGCAAATGAAATTCCACCCTGGTGCAGAGTTGAATCTCGTTGCCTGTACTGTCGATCGCGAAACCGGGTTCGACTACCACAGTCGAGCCGCGATTTTCATTCACAGTGGAAACCTTCAGGCCCTGAACCACGCCAAAACCGTGACAGAGCAAATTATGGCGCCGCTGCTTTCCCCTGTGGTAATCCTGTTCGGCAGTGAAATCGTCAGCCGATAGGAGCTGACCCGTAAAGTAATTCGGCCGCTTCATTGCATCACTACAAAACACAGCTCTACGTACGGACCAATTGCGACCGCTGCTGGTAATTCCTTTCTTCACAGTTCGCCTTTGAAAGGTTTGTCGAGGATTGAAGGAAGGAGGGGGTCGAGTTCGGCGGCGATCTCCGCGAAAAATTGCCGATGCAAATTCAGGCGCAAGACACTTCCCATGGTTTCTGTTTTAACTTTAAGGATTGTAAGGAACAAGCCGTTACTGTCTCAGATCGGCTGTGATTTTCGGCTAATAGGAAAGGGCGGCTTCCAAGACTTTCAACAATCGAGCCGTGGGAACGGGCAAGATGGATGGTCAAGGTCGCGGCGACTGAGCTTCGTGGGAACGAGCGAATCAATCGAGTTCGGGGGAACGGACGCTTGACGGACGTGGATAATCTCTGCTTCGATAATGTGATCACGATCTTATGCGCGGGGGCCGAATTACCAGCGAAGAAAAAACGACCATCAGTATGTACGTCGGTCTCGGCATCGCGGTCGTGCTCATCGCCGGGGGCCTCTACTTCTTCTTTCTGGCGCAAAAAGAAAAAAAGGAGACCACAACTTTCGATCCGAACAGGCCAGTCCCGAGCGACGCTGTCTTGAAACAACGATTAAAGGCCGAGGAATATTTCGTCGTGCGCCAGGGTGGCACCCAAACGCCTTTTCAAAACGATTTTTGGAACAACGACCGGACTGGCATCTACGTCGATGTCATTACGAACGAACCACTCTTCACTTCGCTCGACAAATACGACGCCCAGATCGGAATGCCCTCATTTAGCAAACCCGTCTCGAAAGATCTCCTCGTCGAGAAGCCGGACACGTCGGGCGATATGCAGCGCACCGAAGTGCGCGCCAAGCGAAGTAATGCCCATCTTGGCCACGTCTTTCCCGACCCAAAATCGCCCAGCGGCCAATGTTACGCCATGAACTCGGCCGCCTTCCATTTCATTCCAATCGAACAAATGAAAGACAGAGGTTACGAAGCGTACCTGCCGCTTTTGGAGAAAAAATAGCTGTAGCCGCTGGGGTGACTGCGGCCTTGAACTGTAGCTGTAGCGGCTGATGAAGAGATATCTTGGCCTGACGAATCCAATGCGACTCATCGCGGTCGGAATAGTGGGATTCCTGGCCGCGCTTGCCAGTTTGGCCGCGAATGCCGCCGAGGAGGAAACGTTCGAAGTCTATACCACTCCGAAAGGGAACTATCGGCTCCTGACTCATGGCAACGACAACCCTCAGGTTGTTGTGACGATGAAGGGTTTGACTCAACTCCAGACATTGCCCGACGCAGAGTGGGAAGATCCGACTGAATGCACGGTGATTTATGCTGGATCACCGGATGAGAACTGGATTTTTCGCACCGAAGGCTGGCGACATCACGGGGTGCAAGGTCGCCAGCTCTATCATCACGAGAACGGCGCGAAGTTTGTTTATTATAAAGGCAAGGAATGGTTCGCGAAGACGATCGTGGCGTACGCGATTAAGGCGGGTGGATTTAGGAAGACGGATTTTTACGAGCAACGAGGAAAGGACGTTTTCGAGGACCATTTAAATGCGAATTTTCGCGACTGGAGCCCGGATTCGGCCCGGCTGCTTCTGAGCATCATGAGCGAATATTCTGAGACAGCGCCGCGCCGATGGTATGTTTATTTTAATACCCGCACGAATCGGTTCGAGCTGACGCCATATCTGCGCGCGCTCAATAAATCGAGGGCACAAGACGACACGGAGACCGAAACGCCGTGCGCCGAGCCGATCGATGCTTTGCCGTCGGAAGCGGAATTAAAAACGCGCGCCGAAAAGACAGATCAGGAACTGAAAGAGTGGTTCGCAAACCGGGAAGGGCATCCGAAACAAAACGAGACCGCCGAATATTGGCAAGACACGCAGAGAGACTGGATCAAGGCGCGCGACGAAGGACGAAAGTTATACTTGCAGTTTGCGCCCGAGAAAGATCGGGAAAAGCGGCGACTGCAGTTTCTCGGAGACGTTGCTGCGGTCAGGCTTGCATATCTCGAAGCTGGCTGGGCGTTCTAAAAAGACGGGAGTTGCAGGCAGGAACCAATTGGCCGTACCCGCGTAGGCAATTGCCACGCCAAAGACGAGATTTCAGTCTTGCGTTCCTGCGCAGAATTCGGCATCAACCGATTCCTTATGAACGGTCGTCTCCTATTCTTCATCATGTCTGCAGCCCTCGCCTACGGTCTTTTCGCAAGTGATTCGCTTCCATTTCCGGTCAGCCTTGGCGGTCAGGCGGCAAAGGACGGCACGCCTTTCGCGAAGATCGGAAATCCGGTTGCGGCGGATGCGGAACTGGCGGTCGACTCGAAAAGCGACATGATCATTGTGAACGTGAATATGGTGAATGCGAAGAACGAACCGGTCCAAGGCTCAACGCCCGCGGTGATCTTGCTCCAGGGGAAAACCAAAACGAACCTCGACAAGACGATGGATGGAAAGGAGCTTCCGGCCGGAAATTACATCATGAGCGTGGTGAGCGAAGGCAAGACTGCCAGTATCCTCTTCACCATCAAGTAGCGTTTGCCCGCGCGAAACAATTTATTGTCCATCCAAATCTCACCAGAACTACGCATTTGCGGTTCCGCGCATAATCGAAGGCTCGACGCCGGGCCCTCAAAACTTTCCACCGCAACGGCGCGGTCTGATTTCGTCACTGTCATTGTACCGGCTGCCGGGCCTGGGAGTGCTTGCTGAACGTGACAGTCGCATCATCGATGTATATGCGCAGCACAATCGCGCGCGACTTGTTCGGGTTTGGCTCGATCTTGCGTAGTGTTCCCGTTATCGACCCCCATTCGCCAGCATGTGCGGCGAAGTCCACCGCCTGTTGCAGGTTCACGTATTCGAAGGCGTGAATCGTTGTACTGGTCTTGTTCGCTGCAACCACCATGAACGAGGTTGCGTGTGGATCGCTGATGCAGATGGCATTCATCCCGCCTGGACGCGCATCAGTGACAACAGGTCTGTGCGGAAGGGTCACGCTTTTACCGACAAAGCCTTTGAGTCGTTGGTCGAAAACGTCGAAGTCGAATACACCCGTTGAGACCGCGCCCGCTGTTGTATAGATGATGATGTAACGCAGGCGCGCTTGAAGATCTCCGGATGTGCCTACCTTCGCCAAATAGGAGACCGCCGCATCGGATGCCGCCTTCCAGTCTTCGTTTGAGATCAGTTGGACTATCCGATCATACTCGTTGCTCTGGCCCTGTGCGGCTGTTTCACCTCGGCAGAGTGTAACTGGAACAGAAAGCAGCAACGCGAGGGCGATCAGCCTGGCGCGCTTTGCGGAGTGAAAAACCACGTTCGAATCACCGTGCAGGTTGCTTAAGCAGCCCATCAAAATCGCCGCGATCAATCTCGCGCATGAGTGCTTGGAATGACTTGCGGCCAATCATACAACCTTGCACCGTCTCAACAGTGCTGTCGTGCTGAGAGTACGAATCAAACGCTCGTTTGTAGGCCGACCGATCGCGCATGCGCAAACCGACGAGGATGTAGAGGCGACCAGCGTCCTTCGCATGCGGCAGCATCTTCTCTAGCTGGATCGCCGCATCAGGCTCGTCGAGGATCGCCCGGAGTGCCCTCTCGCCGTTCGACATAGTCCCAGCCACGCCGATACCACCGAACGCAAACTTATCCGCATCCTGAACATCGGACCCGGGTGCGAGCGGGACCGTGCAAAGGCTGAGCGCGACAGCTGCAACGACCTTGAGCGAAATAAGACGCATGGATAGCGGCTTGATTGAGACAAAGCTCAGACATGGCTTCGATAGACGCAAGTCGAACCCTCTGCGGCTGTTAATCACGCTCAACCACTCATCGCAAGTAACTGTGTTGGTTTCAAGCGGAGTACGGGAGCGGTTTGAGGATTTGATTGAGGGCGAGGAGGAGTTTTCGCATCACTGCGGTGAGAGCCAGCTTGTGGGGTTTACCTTTGGCGCGCAGACGTTGGTAAAAGCTCGACAGGATCGGGTTGAAGCGAGCGGCCGAGAGTGCAGCCATGTAGAGGCCGCTACGCAAAGGCGGGCCGGCCACCGAAGATGGCGCGTTTGCCGCGGATTGCCGGCTGGGTCGCTCCAGTAACTGTTCGAGTTTTACTTAGCGCCAAGGGCAGGGCGTGGATCGAACTTACGAGCGGTCTTGATGGGCAATCATGACCTGCCGCTTTACCGGATCTCACGCCCACCCCTGTTCTACCACAAAGACGGCCATTCCAAGATACAAGCCGCTTACGATGCATGAGCTGAACAGCTGTAATGGCGGCAGTGCCACAGACGGCCAATATTTCGCCACATGAATCCCCGCCGCCACACTCACCATGATTACGAGCCACACGACGCGCAACGTACTCCGATCCTGCTTCGTTCCGGTGCGGCTGCGCGAGCGGCGCGTCACCGTCAGCAGCAATTCCGAGATCAGATAAACCAGTCCGAGCAGGAGTGAGACTGACATTGCGCTGAGCAGTCTCTTAGATCTAGCGACTGATCAATGGAGCTGATGGGATCAGCGACATAGAAGGTAAAGCGACAAGGGTAGGAGCGAGTGAGCGTGGGCAGCAAACGAGTTTCAAACCCTTTTTGCGACCTTTGCTTCGAGGCGGGTCTGGAACTGACATAGATGGGCAGGTCGAAATGCGCGGCGAGGGCGATGCAAGTTCTGGCAAATTTCATTTCGTTTCTGCGTCTACGTGCCGAGCTGAGTTGTTGATGCGCGAGATGCAGCGCATATTGGAAAGTTCATGAAGGATTCTGTTGTCAGAGGGCGCCTGCTGCAGCTTCTCTATGAACGTCGGAGCGAAGGTTCCATCCCCTTCGGTCGCCTCGAGCAGGCGGTCCCGCCGCCAGGAGGTATAAGTCGCCGCGACTGGCTCCGCGCCATTGCCCAGCTCTCAGAGTATGGCCTCATCGACTGGACCCCTCTTGAAGATAAGAGCGGAATGGGCCTGTTGTCCGGCTTTGCTAAAATAAACGACTTTGGAGTCAAAGTCCTCGAAACCGGTGTCGCGTCCCCGATCCAGATTTCTATCGACGAAAGTCGACGGACCACCGCCCGCCAGAAACAAGCGCCGATCGCAGCGAGCACTCCGCAACAGGAGCGGATCACGGACGCACTTGAGAAAGTGATCACCGCGATCAACAAAGCTGACGCGTCGGAGCAAGAGAAAAACGAATCGAAATCGTTATTGCGAAAACTGCTGAGTAGCAAAGCAGCGGCCAAAGTATTAGGCGCTGGCGCGCAATCACTGGCCGCGAAGTACTTCGCCGGATAGAGCAGCGATATCGTGCGCGGGTAGGGCGCGCGATTATGGCGAATATTAAGCTGAATCCGACCGCACGTTTCTGATCCCCGGATCAGTTATTGCTGCCTGGACGCCTGATCTAATTCCGGCGAGGCTCGAGCCCAATCGGAACGATGATAGACAAAACCGAATTAATTCTGATTTGTCTCGTAGCGGTCGCCTTACTGGCGATCGTTGCCCGGAAAATCCGAATGCCATATCCGATTCTGCTGACCATCGGTGGTGTCGTGCTCGCTCTGATTCCCGGGCTTCCTGCGATTCACCTCGATCCTGAACTGGTCTTTAATCTCTTTCTTCCGCCTCTGCTCTATCCCGCGGCCGTCTACACGTCGTGGAGAGATTTTCGGGCGAATCTTCGCTCAATTCTTCCACTAGCAATCGTTCTGGTTCTTTTGACGATGACGGTGACTGCCTATCTGTTCCACGCTCTGGTCGGATTACCTTTGGCGGTTGGTTTTGTCTTCGGCGCCATCATCTCGCCGCCGGACGCCGTGGCAGCGCTGGCGGTCACTCAAAATTTGCGGGTGCCCCGCAAGATTATTGTCATTCTTGAAGGAGAAAGCCTGATAAACGACGCCACGTCTTTTATCTCGTTTCGTTTCGCAGTGGCTGCCGTGATGACGGGCGCCTTTTCAATCGGACAAGCGAGCTTGCAATTTCTTTTTGTCGCCGCGGGCGGCATTTGTGTTGGGCTCGCCGTGGGTTGGCTGGCAACGCAATTGCAAAAGCGCTTGGACGATCCGCCAGTTCAAACAATGTTCTCGCTGCTTACTCCGTACGTTGCCTACTTCAGCGGTGAAAGACTGCATGTCTCGGGAATCCTCGCAGTCGTGATTGCGGGTATTTATTACGGGTGGCGCGCGCCGCGCATCTTAAGCGGGCGCATGCGACTCCAAGCGCTGCCTGTTTGGGAAATGGTCACGTTCATTCTGAACGGAGTTCTTTTCATGCTTATCGGGCTTCAACTGCCGCAGGTCGTCCAGGCGCTCGCCCCGGGTATGGTGACCCGCGTGGCTCAGCTGGCGATACTGTTTGTTTTGGTGATCGTGCTGGTGCGTTTCGTCTGGATGTTCGGCGCCACGTATTTGCCGCGTCTGTTGAGCCGAACTCTCCGCGATAAAAATCGCGCTCCGTGGCGAAACACTGCGTTGCTCGCATGGATCGGGATGCGCGGAGCGGATTCGCTTGCTGGCGCGCTGGCGATTCCATTTTTCCTGCCCAATGGCCAACGATTCTCCGGACGCAATCTAATCCTGTTGCTGACGTTCTGCGTCATTTTCGCAACGCTTGTTCTGCAAGGACTCACCCTTACGCCTCTGGTCCGTTGGCTGAAAGTTGTGGACGATCGTGTCACGGAAAAAGAAGAGAGACTGGCGCGCCTGAAGGCTAACGAAGCAGCCCTGGCTCGTCTCGAGGAAATCGCATCGTCGAATCGGGCGAGGCCCAAAACCATTGAACGCCTTCGTTCGGAATACGAAGACCGTATCCGTCAGCTTCGCAGTGAAGCCCCGGATGAAGAAAGCGTTAGCAGATTGTTCTCGGAAGAATTTGAAGAATTGGCGCGCGAAGTGTTACAAACAGAACGCGACACCGTCATCGGACTGCGCAACGAAGAGGCCATCAACGATCAGGCCTTGCGCCGAATCCAACGTGATATTGATCTGGCCGAAGCCCGGCTTCAGCGACCAGCGCGACGAAGTCCCAAGCGAGTTTGATGAACGGAGAAGCTGAAGTCGCAGCGGTTATTTCGTTGGTTGCTTCTTCTTCGCGCTCGCCAGGCGCTCATTCTTCTTCCGGCGTTTGGCACGTTTCTTAGCGTTGTCTCTGCCTCTGTTGTGTCCCATAACCTGACCTTCGCCCGCCTCTCGAGCAAGAGCAAAGCAAGCGACCGGGATGAGCCGACATGGCCCGTCAAGCCGCGAAAGCCAAGGGTCGAACGTGGTGGAAGCCAGCAAAACCTGGCGGATTCTTTGCTGGCGCCAAGTTGTCTCAGTAATAGTGCTAATCACCTACGATCAAGAACGTTAGCACTTGCAGACGCTCGCTCCGGGACGGTCCTGAAAGCCAGTCGCAAGAGATATCCTGCCGGGATTCGGGTAACCTGTGTGATAGCAGTTCGATGAGAGACATTAGGAGAGCGTTCCAACGCAAACCATTTCACCTTTGGATCCCGGAGTCAGCAGTCGCCTGAGAGAAACGCCGCAGGCGGTTTCTGCGACTGCGGAAGGGTCGCCAGACCCAACGACTGGCCGAACAAGGTGGGATCCGCTGACGTTTGAGGGTTGCTGAGTGAGCCTTCAGTTAAATTCAACACTACCGAAGTTCTGAAGCTAAACGCCACCCCTACTTTCTTTCGGGCGAAACCGAGGCCGGCGTCTGCGTCCGCCTGAGGCGGACTGCGTTCGGTGATGTGATGTTTGCGCCGGTGCTTCGTGAACTTTGGTCACTCGCGCATCGCTCGGTCGCGACACTGGGCTAGTTGCCTGCCCGCCTGCCTGCGCGTGTCCTGCTTCGTGCGGGTTGATCATCTCGAACGTTCGAAACAGCGAAGCCAGATCGATCACTTCGTTCGCGGCAGATCTTAACATGTGCCCAAGATTAGCCGCGACTGATGCGACTTCCACCCGGATTCCGTGCCGGCGCAGCTTGATGGCGAGATAAGCGAAATCGGCGTCGCCGGTCACGAGGATCACGACATCGGGCCGCATCTCGATGGAAAGCTCCAGCGCGTCGATCGCCATCATCACGTCCACGTTCGCCTTGTAATGACCTTCTTCGGCGGGCGCTCCATCTTTGGTCACGACCATGAATCCGTTGGAGCGCAGCCAATGGACGAACTTGTTTTTCTTGTCCCGTTCCTCCTGCCACATCGGAATGGCGGGCGGCAATCCGGCATAAACCACCATCTCAATCAGATCACGTCCACTGTTTGGGCCGGCCAGAAAATCCCTGAGTTTTAACCAATCGAGCCCGCGTCCGGCGGTCCGCACAGAACTCCCAACATTGGATTCATCTACAAGGACCAAGACTTTCAAGCGCGGGGCTGGGATCGAATCTTTCTTTTGCATGGCGTGTTCAGTTCTCTCAATTCTCAACAATCAACTCTCAATCCTTTTCTGCATCGATTCATCCACCAGCACCAACACTCGGCAACGAACGTGAATATCTGAATTTTTCTTTCGCACTTGGATACAAATCAACTGCCGGCATCGGCAAACTTTCCTGACTGAAAGGTAATGCCTTAAAGAAACTGCATTAATTATTAGGTAATCCCAGTTGGGAGTGTATAGTCGACCTAATAGCGCAGCGTCAATCGATCGCGCAGGTGTGCGGGCCCTTCTCTCTGCACACCAAGCCGCATCATGAATGCTATCGCTGCTCATAAAGATGAGCTTAAAAAATTGCTCGTGGATTTGTCGAGCGACAGAGTGGTCTCAGGGATAACTTTCGTGGCGTTGGTGGACGCGTATATCACGCGCCTCGACACAAATTGCTCAGACATCAGCGTCCGCGTCAATCCGCCGCCAGCGCAAATAAACGGAGAATTAACATATGGAACCAACATTGACTCAAAACTGGGCGCTTTACTAAGCGCAACACAAAACTTCAAAACGACGCGCCGGCCTTTTCCAAAGATTTCGCGCTGCGGCCCGCAAGCAAGCGCCGGATGTTCACCTGCGGCTGCCGCACGGCGAACGTGCCAGGCGTCTAGCGCTTTCCCAGGACAACGGGCGCTGATCGATGTTGACCAGCGCGTAAACCCGAGGATGGAGTTAAAGAAATCAGTAGCAAGTTCTGAAGTAGAAGCTCGAAAGCAGAAAACGAAGCGCCCGCGACAACTCCAGGTCCAAACCTAAACCCTGTTCGGGGCACCGTGAAATGATCGTTTGTGCTTCCCTCGATCCGGGCGATAGTGGGCGCTTATTGGATTACTCTGTTTAACTTCACTGCACGGTAGATCGTCAGGTGAGCGTCGCTCATTGGTGGTTTGAAACCCGATTCCCGGGAACGGCTCTGTAGCTCGGTAGTTTTTCCAAATTCAAAACACAATGAAAATGTACGTAGGTAATCTCTCATTTGAGACCACCGAGAACGATCTTCAGGATTTGTTCGAACAACACGGCACCGTAAACGAGGTCCATCTGATGATGGACCGGTTCACTGCCAAATCGCGCGGCTTTGCGTTCGTTACCATGAACGATGGCGGACAAGCCAACGCCGCGATGAGCGCGCTTAACGGCCGAGAACTCAACGGTCGCACATTAACTGTAAACGAAGCGCGTCCGCGCGAAGAGCGCCCTCGTCCTCACGGCGGGAAGCGTTCCTTTGCCGGTAAGCGTTGGTAAGACCAAAGCAGCTCATAGTTGAGAGTTGATAGCTGATCTGCGGCAGCGTTCATACCTGGACAAAGAACGACGTTATCCGGGGCCGCCCTACGTCAACGAGCTGGTAATTTCTTCGAAAATTTTCTCGCCGTGATTTTCCGCATTCCGACGGACCGCATTAATTGGACGACCAGCTCGTTCCTGATCGGTACGTTTATTCTCACACTCACCGCAGTGCCGCTGTACCTATGGTATTTCGGTATTGATTGGTTCCAACTCGCCGTGTTCGCGGTGTTATTGGCTGCGACCGGCTTCAGCATCACGCTCGGTTATCACCGCTTATTTTCGCACATGACTTTCCGGGCCAAACTACCACTGCGCCTGTTCACGCTCATCTTCGGCGCCGCGGCGTTCGAGAATTCTGTCCTCTTGTGGGCGAGCGATCATCGACGCCATCATAAACATGTGGATCACGACGAAGATCCGTACGACATCACCAAAGGTTTTTTCCACGCCCATATTGGCTGGCTGTTGTTTAAGCTCTTGCCACAACCGCCGTTCGATAATGTTACCGATCTAAAGAAAGATCCGCTGGTCATGTGGCAACATCGCCATATTCATCTCCTCGCAGTCATGGTCAGCTTCATCCTGCCAACACTGGCCGGGTTGATGTGGCACGGCTGGGTTGGGGCGCTCGGTGGCTTTTTAATCGGTGGAGTCGCAAAAGTTGTAGTGCTCCAACATGGCACATTCCTGATTAACTCAGCCTGCCATACCATCGGTCGCCAGCCGTATTCGACACGATGCAGCGCGCGCGACTCGTTTTTGATGGCGCTGTTTACATTTGGCGAGGGCTACCACAATTATCATCACGAATTTCAGCACGACTATCGAAACGGCGTGAAGCCATGGCAATGGGATCCGACCAAATGGCTGATCTGGATTCTATCGAAGCTCGGATTAACGAGCGGTCTGCGTCGAGTGCCGCAGAAGACGATTTACTCCACCCAGACGCGCCTGCGAGATTTGCGACGCAAAGTGATGAGTTGAGTCCGAGCTGGACTGGCACAGTTGACGAATGCACTTGGATACGAATCAACTGCCAGCTTCGGCAAACTTCCCCGCCTGAGAGAGCCGATCAGCCGAATCAATTTCTGATTGGTTTGGCTGCGGCGTCGCTTATTTCCTGCTTTCCTGTCTTCCTGATTAGATTCTTTTGGGAATGTCGGAGTTTAGACGCGACCCCATTTTCTTCATACGATTGTCTTCATAGCTCGAAAACACCGCGATGCTAACTTCGTCAATATTCTCGCCCGCGGATTGCACAGCAGAGGCGTTAGCCGATTTTGAGAAGCTTGTCCTCGAAGGCGGCGCAGTCAATCCACAAGGCTTAACGCAACGGATCCGCAACGCCTTTCGCCTGTTGTTTCTTCGGACGTCAGATGGTCAACTCGTCGGAGTAGGCGCGCTAAAACACGCCCGGCCCAGCTACCGCAACAGGGTGTTCGCCAATGCGCAAGCAACCACCGCATCAGACGAATACCGTGTTGAACTGGGTTGGGTGGTCGTGGCCAAAACGCACCAAGGGCAAGGATTGTCGACTCGCATTGTCGGTGAATTACTCCCTTTCGCGAAGGACGAGAATGTTTTCGCGACCACCCGGGCCGATCAGCGAGTTATGCGTTATGCGTCTGACCATGGATTCGAAATCAACGGGAAACCCTACCCGAGTTGGCGCGGGTACGACCTTGTTCTCTATCTTCGGAAGTCGGCGCGATTTCCCGACGCGAAGTGACCTTTGCTGATTTCTCAGCAGTTCGAATGTTAAATGTCGAGACGTGGGCTTGCCCTGATTTCTCGGACAGTGAGGAAGGGATAATTTAGTTCAGTTTGGATTCAAAGTTGATAGGGCTCTGGTAGTCAAGACTGGAGTGGAGTCTGGTGCGATTGTAGAAGGTCTCGATGTAATCGAAGATGGCGGTGCGAGCCTGGGTGCGGGTGGCGAAGCGATGATGATAGACCAGTTCGTATTTGAGGTTGCTAAAGAAGGACTTGATGAAGGCGTTACGTAGCAGTTGGCTTTGCGGCTCATGGAAGGGACTAGGCCGTGTTGGGCCAGGGCTTGTCGGTAAGCGACGCTGGCGAACTGAGCACCGCGATCGGAGTGGAGGATAAGAGTTTTAGCGGGGCGACGATGACCAAGCGCCATGCGCAATGCGGCAATGACCAGTGTGGCATCGAGGATTTGGCTCATGGCCCAACCGACTACTGGCCGGGTGAAGACATCAAGGACCGCGACTAGATACAGCCAACCCTGGCCGGTCAGCACTGCGGTGGCATCGCTGACCCAGACTTGATTGGAGCGTCGAACAGCGAGGTTGTGCAATCGGTTAGGCGCGATGGGTCCGCCGTGGCGGCTATCAGTGATGGCCGCTCGATACTTGGAGCGCTGTCGAGCGAAGATCCGCTCCAAGCGCATAAGGCGGGCAATGCGGTTGCGCCGTCCCGGACAACCCAGCGCATGAGCCAATCGTGGGCTGCCGTAAGTCTGGCGACTGCGATCAAATTCCTCTCGGATGCGCTCGCGCAAGCGGATGTTTTCCAGTTGGCGTGGTCCGGGTTGGCGGCGCCGCTCTTTCCAATCGTAGTAACCGCTGCGCAAGACCAGAAGAGCCTCGCATAACCAGGCTACCTTGTATTGGCCACTCATCGGTTGGATTCGGGCATATCTCTCGGCGGCGCTTCGGAGAGGATGCCCAGTGATTTTTTTAGCACTTCACGCTGCTCCAAGAGCTTGGCGTTCTCCGCACGCAAGCGCCGGTTCTCCGCCTCCAGTTCTTCCAAGCTGCGCTTCGGCTTGCGTCCGGCCTTTGGCGCGTCAGGCACGCGTTCCGCGTGTGCCCAAGATAGAGCAGCGGCAGACGGATCCCCAGCTCGGCCGCTACCTTGGCTGCACTGCGTCCACTCGCACGCCACAACTCCAATGCCTCCTGTTTATATTGATCGGTGTATCTCGCCTTGCTGCGAGCCGGCTTCGATAACTGTGTCTTCATGTGGGCTTCCTTTCGGGTTTTGACCCTTAGCCCACTGTCCGTCAAATCAATGCAATCCTAACGCGACCCGATTTTCTCCCTAGGTGAAGACGCTATCCCATTTTCTTCCCCTCGGGTATTCCTCGCTATTAGGTCAATGTCTGCGATTGGTATCATATGCCACTGGAGCCTTGCCCCACCTGCGGCTACGCGCTTTCCATCATCGATCATCATTGCCGTCATTGTGTTACCGCATCGCGGGCAATTCCGTCGCGGCCCTTTAATGCGAAACACCTGCAGCGAATGATTATGGTCGTGGTGGGGTTAAGCGTTCTCGTTTACTTGATCTTCTTTCGCTAACGAAAAGGCGTTGAGAGAACGAATCAGTCTTCGATCGGGGAGCGCAGCGAGCTTGTCCTGAGCTTGCGAATGGGCGCCCACCGCGTGTCGGCGAATAGCACCCCGCGATCGCGAACTTTCTATTCCTTCGCTGTCTTACGGAGATCGGTCGCGATTTCGGCGAATGGAGTGAATGGGATGAGCGACATAGAACACGTCGCGATCGGGAATCGCGCGGGTAGACGGCAACGCAGCTAGGGTAGCTGGCGCAAGCACGCGGGCAGCGCGAGTGATCAACGTAAAGCTGCAAGCGAACCAATGAGTGAACGGAGCCGCGGGGACGCGAGCGACATAGATGGGCGAAACCGAGAGGTCGAAATGGGCGGGAGCACATGAGTCAACGTGGGCAGTGAGCGAGTTTCAACCCTTTCGGAGTGTCAGCCGCAAAGCCGTAGCGACGAGCTCGTCAAGATCTTCGGAGTTCGGAGTTAAGCGTTTGCCTTCTGATCTGGCGGCTGATCTTTGGCCTTTGACCTCCGCCTCGGCGTATTCGACTCTGACCTCTCTGCAACGCAAGCGCTATCTATTTGTCTGCATCAATCGTCGGGCCGAGGAGAACCCGAAAGGATGCTGCGCGGCCAAGGACTCGGAAGAAGTGTATAGAGCGTTGAAAGAGGAGGTTGCCGCGCGCGGACTCGCAAAGCTAGAGGCGCGCGTGTGCACATCGAGCTGTCTCGATCAATGCGCAACCGGCGTGACGGTCTTAGTCGAACCCGATCACTTTTTTTACGGACGCGTCACGGTCGCCGACGTCCCGGAGATTGTGGATGGACTCGTTAAGGGCCAACCTGTTAAACGTCTCGTGGTTACCGCCAGATCAATACAATGGAGCTAGATGGGATGAGCGACATAGAAGGTAAAACTGCGAGGGAAGCAGCGAGCGAGTGCGGGCAGCGAGCGAGTTTCAAAGCATAGGTAAATCTTGTTAGCCATCTATCATAAGCCGCTTACGATGCATGAGCCCGCGAGCACTGTAGTGGCAGCCGTGTCGGCTGCGATTCCGGCTGTAACGGCGGTCTGCGACCGTCGAAACAGATATCGTAAGCCGCTTACGATGCATGAGAGGTTGCTGCTTGCCACGCCGTAGTCCCGGCGGCAATCGGACGAAGGCAGGGTAGAGCCGGTCGGCGCGGCGACCGCGAGGCTTCCATGTTTGACGAGACCCCCATTTGGTTTCTCCCCCGGTCGTTGACCTCGGAAAAGTTTAATCCAGTTGGGATCGATGATACCAGTCATAATTTGTTCAGCGGCGAACGTAGCGAGTCCGCTGCGAGGAAAGGTTAGGCCGCGTGCTACTTAACGTTGACGGCAATAGCGATCGTTGGCGCGGCCAGGACATGCTGATGGTGAGGGTCGATGACCCCGCTAGGGAGGAAGTACCATTTGCCGGGTTCCATGTTGCCGAGAGCTGGAAGCTTGGGTATCCGCTGGGGGTCAAGGCCGGCTGCGAGAAGCTGTGTGGCATCGAACTCGTACACCACGTCTTCCGCTGTGGCCTCGGGCTGCGACGCGTAGTGAACCATTGTGCCCAGACTGCTCTTGAAGCAGTACTCGCCTGCTGCTTTCGTGCGATCGATCGCCATTTCGGGCTTCGCTCGGAGGACGCGAGCAATTGCGAGCACCTCGGCCTTGGCGGTTTCCTGGAGAGCGAGAACATCTGCGTACTCGGACTGGATGCGAGCCAGTTCAGCACTGCCGGCGTCGGTGCTGCGTGTCTGGGCTGACATACCGCTGGTGATCACGAGGAGGGCGGAAGCGAAGGTGACTTTAAACATGGTGAGGTCCTTTCTCTAGTCGGCATAACAAGATTTATGCGCAATCTTTCGGCCGAATCCCATTATAGACCCAAAAACTGGCCCTCAAAGTCATCATTACAACCGTTCTGCCGAAACTGTTTCCCGAGCACGTTGCCTTTGCGTAGACCCGAACCTGCAATAATCTTTAATTACACTTCAACAAAAGGAGCGAATAATTATGGCTAGATATGTCAGTCTTATTCAGTTTGCCGATCAAGGCATTCGCAACATCAAGGACACCATCAAGCGAGGCGACGCCGCCATCGCCGAGGCCGAGAAAATGGGCATGAAGATCATCGAGGAATACTGGACAATGGGCGCTTATGACGCGGTAGTCTTATTCGACGCGCCCGATGACGAGACGATGACCGCTTTCGCCCTCAAAGTTAGCTCATTGGGAAACGTCAAGACCCAGACCATGCGCGCCTTCCGCAAAGAAGAGATGGAAGGCATTCTGGCGAAGATTAAATAAGCGGATAGAGGCGACCGTGTCAGCCGCAAAATCGGAAGCTGTAGCCGTTGTCGATGACTGCGGCTCCCCTTCAATTAGCCTCCATCACAAGCCGCCTGCGATGCATGAAATCAGCAGCTGCTTGCCGCGCCGTAGCTCAAGCGAAGGCGGGTAGCGGCAGGCGTGTCGCCTGCGAAAACTCAACAATCGACTCTCAACAAGTTGTCACGCCGACTCGTCACGTCGTAGCTTTCCTGACGCGCCGTAGCTTCAACAAAGAGGTAGCGAAGAACGGAAGCGCGCGAAGGCGGATTCATCTCTCTTCTTGCTAATCACGCGAAGAAGTTCTTTCATGCGCTAACTTGAAGAACCCAATCCCATGAAACACATCCAAAACTTTTTACTGCTAACGGCACTCCCGTTAACCACTCTCGTCTACGCGCAGGATACCAAGAGCTTCCCTGCTGCGAACGCTCCGGGTGGGCACGACTCGGCGCAAGCTTCGAGCTCACCTGTACCCACCATCGCATCGGCCATCGATCGCGAGATCAGCATCGTAGAGAAAGAACTGATCGACGCCGCCGAAGCGATGCCGGAGGGTAAGTTCGATTTCTCCCCGGAAAAGCTGAACATTTCCGGCAGCGACTACAAAGGTGTGCGCACCTTCGGCCAGCAACTAAAACACGTTGCCGCCTCGAACTACTTGATCTGGTCACCGATCACCGGCGAGAAAGCCCCCGACACGGTTAACGACGGCAAAGGCCCGGACAATATGACAGCCAAGGCGGACATCATTAAGTACCTGAAGGATTCCTTCGCGTTTGGCCATAAAGCGGTAGCAACTCTAAACGCGTCGAACCTTGTGCAACCTATCACCAGGAATAACAAGCCCCCCACTACTCGTCTGTTCCTGGCCACCTTTGCCCCAGCTCACGCGTTCGATCACTACGGCCAGATCGTCGAATATCTCCGGATGAACGGGATCGTGCCACCGGCGAGCCGCGGACAGTAGTCTATCCAGGTATCGAGTCTCCCGGCTGGGCTCGTCTTGCGGTCGCCCTTCTTATTCCATGCGCGGACGTCCGACCTAAAATCAAAGGCTGCGGCGCACCTGGAGTTGGTCCATAGGTTCAAGATTGCGAACTGCAAGCAATCGCATCAGCAAACGCGACGCAGGTAATCGTTGCGTACCAAGTTCGCGAACGTTGAAGTCTCATCTCATCGCTGTAGCCGCTGGCGGTGACTGCGGCCTGCTTGCCAATTGCACATCATAAGCGGCTTACGATGCATGAGCCGAACAGCTGTAGAGGCAAGGCGTGTCGCCTGCGATCTTCTATTTTGCCGCTGGCGATTTGCGTCGGCGAATGATGTCCGCCAGGCTGCGCAGCTGCTTCAGCATTCGGAAAGACTTTTGCTACGTCCGGTTCCAATACGACGACATTACTTCCCCGCGCATAGCGTCGCGCGTATTTTCCGCGGACACCTTTTGAGAAATCGTACTCTCGCAGCATCTCGTTGTTTTTTTCAGGTGCCTTCTTCTTCATAATTCCGCCGTTCTCGTCTGCTCGCGACTCGCGCGCTGATAATGCGAATATTCTCATTCAGCGCGGTATCCAGGTCTACAAATCGGCCAGCTTCTGCATCGGCCATCCCTTGCTTGAAAGATGCGGGGATCCAGGAGTCGTCGTTTTCTACGACGAATTTGGCGACTTGTGCACGTTCGCTGGCTGGAAGGGCCTTGAACTGCTCAATGATTTCAGTGGCGCTCATACTGACCAGAATACCGCATGACCTATTCGCCGCAAAATTGATCTTCTTTCGCTAAGGAAAACGCGCTGAGCGAACGAATCAGTCTTCGATCGGGGAGCGAGCCGCTACGCTGATTTGGATCCGGAGGAAAATTGATCCTCTTTGTTCTTGAATAGGATATTGAACGTGGTCAGCGACCCATAGCAGCGCGTGATGTATTGCTGCATGTCAACCTTGTCTGCGTCAGTGAGTTTATCGCTCGCGTTCACCTTCTGCTCGAGCACGCGCAGGTTGTTGCGCATCATCACGATCTTGTGAAAGAACGTCTCCAGCGGCACTTCCTTCGACTGCACCGACGCATCAGCCGGGCGCAGCACGAGGGTGCCCCTTTGCCACCGGTTCGCGATGCCCTGCACAATCGTGTCATCTTTCTCCAGCCCGAGCGCCTCCACGATAACGTGCGCAGTTTCGCGGATGAAATTGCTCAGCGGCACCTGCAGCTCGGACACCGCTGCGGTCGGCTCCGCGGGGGTGAGCTCGCTCGACGCGGGAGCGATCGTCCGCCGCGCATCATCGAAGGAAATGTCAGCAGTGAGCTCGGTGAGTGTTTTCACCTCACCGACGCCGTATTGCGGGTGCCGCACGTGCATCCCAATGTGAAGGCTCTGAATTGGCATCGACATGGCTCAACCTGCACCAGTCGTACGAACTCCGCCATTGCTGCCTGTAAAAGATCGACGGGTCGATTGTCGCACGCATGATAAGCCGCTCTTCGCACGCCGTAGCGAGCCGTACGTGGCGAAGGAGACTACGATGCATGAGCTAAACAGCTGTAGAGGCAGGCGTGTCGCCTGCGAATGGAGCGAACGGGATGAGCGACATAGAACACGTCGCGATCGGGAATCGCGCGGGTAGACGGCAACGCAGCTAGGGTAGCTGGCGCAAGCACGCGGGCAGTGCGAGTGATCAACGTAAAGCTGCGAGGGAAGCGACGAGCGAACGGAGCCGCGGGGACGCGAGCGACATAGATGGGCAAAACCGAGAGGTCGAAATGGGCGGGAGCACATGAGTCAATGCGGGCAAGGAGCGAGTTTCAAAAATCCGTTAGTAGCGTCGCCGTGCGACGCTCGACTCGGAAATTTGTAACCGCTGGCGGCGACTGCGGTTTCCATGAACTCGAAAGCGCTGGCGCAACTTTAGCTATGTGCGAACATGAAATCTTGTATGAAACAGTACGCTAAAATTCTATTTTCGATTCTCTCAGCGATGATCTGCGCGATTGGATTTGCGGCAGATCAACCTGCTTGCAAGACTAGCGGCAAAAATTGCCCGATGAACAACGGTGGGGCATGCAATTGCGGCAAGAACTGCGATTGTTAGTGCACGTATAGCGGCGCTGCGTGACCGCCGACTGGATCGCTCACGCTGTCTCAGGAAGAAACGTCACTGTACCTGGCTTGATATTTGGGAGCAACGCGACCAAAGCTGGCATTAGCGGACGAGTATCAGCCAATCGATTCGAAGCCGCCCCGTAATGCGACGACCGCGATGGCATGTCTCTCGATGTTTTGCTGGTGCACCATGTTACGGTCCATTGTCACGAGCACATCGAATCCAGTCTCAACTGCTTGCGTAACAGTTCGCCATTCTCGATTCCGGCCCATCCGATCAGCGGCACAGACTCCACCTGATGATCGACCAAGTCGTGACGCAATCGCCAGTCGAGATTTTCGTCCAGAAGAAGGCGCATCTAGGATGCAGAGAGTGCATGTTCTCGCGCTTCTTCCAACAGAGCGATCACCTGCTCGCGCTTTACGCTGGGGAATCCCTCGAGGAATTGCTCGATCGAATCACCAGCCTCCAAATGATCAAACAGACTTTTCACCGGCACGCGCGTCCCAGTGAAAACCGGCTCACCGCCCAGAATTTGAGGGTCTTGCGACACGACGTTGCTCATGCGGAGCAGAATACAGCATGACCCGATTCGCCGCAAAATCGATGTTCTTCTCGGATCTCTTAATTGAACGTTGGGCGTTGGACGTTGAGCGTTTTTTTATGCTTCTCTGTCACGTTGTAGCTACACGCGATGCGGATCTCTTTCCTACTTTGAAACTCCGTCGCTGCCCGCGCTCCCTCGCTGCTACCCTCGCGACTTTACCTTCTATCTCGGTAATCCCTTTCCTCGGTTCCTGGCTTCCTGCTTAGATTCTTCTCGCCGTTAATAAACAAACGGCACCAGCCGTTTAGTGCGCCGCATGTAATCGGTGTATTGCGGGCCAAGCGCGCCCGAAAGGGCATTCTCCTCCACGTTCATGCGGTGAACGAATGCCGCGCCAATCGGCAGAAGTATGACAAGCAGCGCAGCCCAGTTGCCCAGAGACAGAGCGAGACCCACGAACGCCAGGAGCACGCCGGTGTAGGAAGGATGACGCACCACGCGGAACGGTCCGCGCTCGACCAGCTCATGATCTTTTTCAATCGTCACGTCCACGGTGAAAAAGCGGCCGAGTGTGATGATGGCCCACCAGCGCAGAAGCAGCCCGGCGACAAAGAGCACCACGCCGGCGAACGCAAAGCTTCGATGATGCGGCAGTGCCGCCGCCGGCAACTGTTTTGCGACATAAACCCCCGCCGCCACACTCACGATGATTACGAGCCACACGACGCGCAACGTACTGCGATCCTGCTTCGTCCCAGTGCGGCTGCGCGAGCGGCGCGTCACGGTCAGCAGCAATTCCGAGATCAGATAAATCAGTCCGAGGAGAAGGGAGACTGACATTGCGCTGAGCACTCTCTTATATCCAGCGACTGATCAATGGAGCTGATGGGATCAGCGACATAGAAGGTAAAGCGACAAGGGTAGGAGCGAGTGAGCGTGGGCAGCAAACGAGTTTCAAACCATTTTTGCGACCTTTGCTTCGAGGTGGGTCTAGAAAGCGACACAGATAGGCAGGTCGAAATGAGCGGCGAGCGAATGCTTTAGCAGCTGGCGACTTGTCACGCTGTAGCGCTTGGCGAAAGCGGATGCAAGTTCTGGCAAATTTCATTTGGGTTTCTACCATCAGCGTCACCGTATGCACACTAGACCCGACCCCGGCTTGGCTCGCAGCTATTTTAAGCTGAGGTTTTGATTAACGAATCTTGCTCGTAACAGGACGTTCCTGGAATGGCGGGGCGGTAGTAGATGCCATTTAGGTGAAGTGGCTTGTACGAAATGTGCGAAGTGGCTCTGGTGCCGACTTAAAGGCAGTCCCTAAAGTGTCGTCATAAAAAATTCAACAAAGGAGACAAAAACATGACAACACACCTCACAAACACCTTCACGTCAGCCCGCCTGCTAGCTGCCGCGATGACCTCGATCTTGCTACTGGGTGTCCTCGCACCCACTGCCTCCAGCGGCACGAGCGATGGCCTCCTGAATTTCAGTAACACGCCCCTTATTGGCCCGCAGCCTACCATCACCACATTCGATGCTCCGGGCGCGGGGACAGGCCCCGGCCAGGGCACACTGCCGTTCGCCATCAACCCGGCAGGGACGGTGTTGGGATACTTCATTGACGCCGGCGATGCGCGTCATGGTTTCCTGCGCACACCGGACGGCGCCATTACCACATTTGACGCGCCGGGTGCGGGGACAGGCCCCGGCCAGGGCACAACCGCGTTCTCCATCAACCCGGAAGGGACGGCCGCGGGACGCTACATTGACGGGAGCGATGTGTTTCACGGTTTCCTGCGCACTCCGGAAGGTGCGATCACTACCTTCGACGTCTCGGGTGCGGGGACAGGTCCCGGCCAGGGTACCCGCGCCGGCAACATCAACCCGTCGGATGCGGTCGCGGGACGCTACATTGACGCGAGTGATGTAAGTCACGGTTTCCTGCGCGCTCCGGACGGCACCATCACTACGTTTGATGCTCCGAACGCGGGCACCGGCCCCGGCCAGGGCACCATTGTTTTTTCCGTCGATTGTCTCAACCCCGCAGGGGCGATCGCGGCAACTTCCCTTGACGCGAGCAATGTGTACCACGGTGTCCTGCGCGCTCCGGACGGCACTATGACCACGTTCGATGCTCCGGGCGCAGGCACAGGGCCTTTCCAAGGCACGCTTACCTTTGGCATCAACCAGGCAGGAACGATTGAGGGAGACTACGTTGACTCGAGTGATGTAAGTCACGGGTTCGTGCGCGCCTCGGACGGCACGATCACCACGTTCGATGTTCCGGGCGCGGGCACAGGCCCCGGCCAGGGCACCGTACCCGAGAACATCAGCACGCCCGGGGTGGTCGCGGGAAATTACGTAGACGCGAGCGATGTCAATCATGGCTTCGTGCGTACTAAGCAGGGCGCCATCACCACGTTCGATGTTCCGGGTGCGGGCACAGGCCCTGGCCAAGGCACTATCCCTTTTTGCAACAACCCGGTGGACGCGATCACCGGAGTCTATATTGACGCGAGCGATGTGATTCACGGTTTCCTGCGAAGCCCCCAACACTCTGCCGCACAATTACGCGTAGGCCTAGCAGTGATGGCGTGGGGCGCAGTTGACGACTCGCCCCAAGCGCTCGGCACAATAACGACCTGCACCTTAGACACGGTCGCCAAGGGGACGGGCGGCTGACGGCGTGGTGGGCAAAAGATCCTCGCTCGCGAAGTCTCCTGCTCGCGAACGGAGCCGCGGGGACGCGAGCCACATAGATGGGCAAACCCGCCTGAGGCGGGTCGAAGTGAGCGGGAGCACATGAGTCAAGACCTTCGAAGTTCGAAGTTCGGAGTTCGGACTTTAAATACGACTCGCTGTTTCTCTCACGCATCGTAAGCGGCTGATGATGCATGAGGCGATTCGTTGTAGTGGCGGCTGTGTCAGCCGCAAGACTGTAGCGGCAGGCGTGTCGCCTGCGAAAAATCTGTAGCAGTGTCGCTATGCGACGCTCCACTTGCAAAAAAACCGTGAGCGCGAGCGGCGCGGCGGAGCCTGCCTTGAGCTTGTCGAATAGGTCAGCAGCAATTCCGAGATCAGATAAACCAGTCCGAGCAGAAGGGAGACTGACATTGCGCTGAGCAGTCTGTTATATCTAGCGACTGATCAAACCAATTTTGCGACCTTAGCTTCGAGTTGGGTCTGAAAGCGACATAGAGGGGCAGCCGCGATCACGCCGCCACTGCAGGTTCGTGTTTGAGAACCAGAACTTCAGAGCGCTTCAGCTCCGTCAGTGCGATCGTTTCCCCTTTGGAATCAAGAAACTCGACCTCATAAACATCCGGCGCCAATACCTCGACCACGGTGCCCACTTGCCCGACGACCAGCCCTTCTTCGGGTTTATCGACGAGCAACGCCACCACATCGAGCAATTTCACCGGTGTCGTTTGCATGGACCAACTATAACACGTAGCAGGTCACCAATCGAGGGAGATTCTCGTCTCTTCGGACGATCCAAACACTGCGGAGTCGCGCTGATTTCTGTTCGCGGGTAAGCTCAAAATCAACCAGATACCTCTGCCCAAACTCCGTTTTTCTTCCGAGCCGGCAATCCTTGGCTTCGCAGCCGCCAATAGTTTCTCGCGTAGCCATTCGGCGTGATCGACGGTCAATCCCAGGGCAACTGCGAAAACGCGTGCTTTATGTTTTCCCTCCTCATGCTCAGGGCTTAGCGAATAATCGCGGAGCTTGACGATGTCCACAAAAGCACTCTCGGCATTTGGAATCTTCATCGTCGAATCTCGTGAGATCGAAAATGGTTAGCGCGCTCGCCTCGCGCAAAGAACTGAAAAAACATTTAATTCTCACGCTTGCACGATGTGATCAGCTTTGCCATGAGCAAATCAAGACTCGCTGCTCGGGAAGACTCCATTTCTCTCTGACGCATCGTAAGCCGCTTACGATGTATGAGCTCAACGGCTGCTTGCCACGCCGTCTTGTCACGTCGGAGCTTTAGCAAAGACGGAAGCTCATGCGAAGGCGGGTAGCAGTGTCGCGATGCTACGCTCCACTTGCAAAAACCGTGAGCGCGAGCGACGCGTCGAAGCCTGTCTTGAGGTTGTCGAATAGGTCAACAGCAATCCGAGATCAGATAAACCAGTCCGAGCAGAAGAGAGACTTACTCCGTAAAGGAGCATGGCTCCACGGAGCTTTGCTCTCAACCATCAACTATTAACCGCTCTCAACTCCGTAAAGGAGCGTGGCTCCCACGGAGCTTTTACGTCTCCCCGGCACGTGGACGAAGTCTTTACGTCCTCAACTATCTCCTGTATCGACTGATCAAACCCCACTCAGAAAAGCTAACGGGGGAAACTAAAACCGAAGGTTGACCGCCATAGCCTGTTTTTTTGTGCGACGTGTCGTAGCGGCCTACATATCTTCGATCCTTCTGACCTCTGATTCGATTGGCGCAGCCGGACAAATGTGGAAAGTGAAGATCCGACCCTGATTTCTGATTTCATCAGAAGTTGTTCGTGAATACGCTTTGCCCAGCAATGCTGGAGGCGCCAGTTAATCTTATGTGAGTGTTGAATTTTCCATCGCCCGTTATTCTTACACTGATCCAACCTCGATAATTCTCGTCGCTGGTTTCGATATAGATAGCTTGCCTGACATTGTAGTTGCCGGCCGGAAGATAGACAGTGCCCCCGAATGAATTGTTGCCCGGAAAGCCGATGTGTATCGCCGTCTCTACTGCTCGCTGAATAAGCGGAGCATCGTCCGCAGCGCCTAGTCCGGCGCCGAACCAACGAACGTTGATCGCGCCGGCATAGTCACGCAGCCATCTGCCCGGATCCGCTGGTGGAATGCTGTTCGGTCGCACCACCGTTCCGCCATCATTGTTAGCGGTGGAAGTCGCTCGCCATACGAAGATGCCACCCCCGCCGTCGTTGGCTGAAGCAAAACCAGCAAGGAGAACCAAGAACGAATCAGCGATATTGCTGGTATCGATCGCCCGCAAAGTCGCCATGCTATTCACCGAGCGAACCGCGGTTCCTATCATAAAGAGACGCTACGAGTATCCTGAGACTTTACTCTAATTGGCCGTTGGCTTTCAATTCGGTGGGAGCCTATTCTTCGCGTCCCAATTCCTCGAACGATGGAACACGAACGCTTTCGAAATCAACTTCCGCGCGGCCGCGTTGGCCTCCGGAAACTATTTCGAGAGTGGCGCGATGCCGGCCTTCGCGTGGGACAGTGACAAACGCGTCGAGTACATTAGCGACCTTCTTGCCGTCGATAGCCCATGTGACTTTCGCTTTGGAGTGATCTTCCTCCACGCGCCCAGTCGTCACTGCGCCCCAAAGCCGCATTGTTTGGCCGGCTACCACCGTTCCACCTGGTCGGGGCGACATAATGCTCACCGCCAGGGCCTGTAGGGGGATTTTGACCGAAGTCATCTTCCCACGCGCCGTGTAGAAACCGTCGCTGATTAAGAGACGCAGATCCACTCGACCTGCTGGGAGAGACCCAACGTCGACAGTCGCCGCGCCGCCGCGTAAGAGGCTGCCTAGCGCATACCAGTTTTTGCCGCGGTCGGCGGACCACTGAACAACAGCTTCCGATTCGGTTTCGCCGGAGCATCGTGCTTCCCAGTTTAGATCAAGAAGGAGTCGTGCGGGCATCTTCGATCGTGCAGTTTCACGTTGTCGACGAAGCTTGGCGGTGAAGCCAGAAACCCGTGGCCGGGTCTTCGGGGCAGATCTCTGCCACAACATCTTATCGCCCTCCATGAGACGCAATGCTGCGCCTTCGTCTACGTCGGTCAGGAAGACCTGAAACATCAAAGGGTAAGAAACACCAGCCTGGTCTTTGCATCCGCACGTTCCGCACGCATACGCACGAAGCTCGTACACGGCCGATTCGCTAACCACGCGTCCGTCGGAAGCCACGAGCTGAGCCGAGATATTCGACTGCCGGCCTCCGCGAATAGTTGGCTCAGCATCGATGCGCATGACGCTAGTAATCTCTACACGGCCGGGCCGGTGGATGACACCGAGAATAGAGATCACGCGTTCCATGTGAGGCTTCACCCGATCGCGCAGCGGATCAGGCGGCGGATCCGGCAGCCACTTTTCCGGGATAACAAAGGGATCCCATTTTAGGTATTCGCGCCACCAGATATTGTCTTCGCATATCCTCCGCGGATCGAGTGCGACATTGTCCGTTAAACGTCCATAGTTATATAACGAGATCCAGCGCGGCCCGCAATACGACATCATGTCCTTGAACGTAGTCGGAGAGAGGATACTACCGTTCGTTATATTAAGTCCGTATTCACCGATCGATGCCTGCGGTGTCGCCGTGGGGTCGTACGGTTCGTACGCCGGATAATTGGGATCGCCCGGTGTGCCGCAGGGTGCATGGGGAAGACCACATGCGTGCCCGAGTTCATGCGCCATTGTCATGCCATTGTTGGCGGCGCCGGTGCTCACGCCACCTGTATTGCAGCCAATGATCGGCCCCATCGGGATTCCAACAGCCATCAATCCGTAATACAATACGTCCGTTCTGTTGCCGTCCGCGGTCCGCTGTGCGTCGACGGCGGTATTAAGCGCTACCCAGTTTGGCGTGCAACACCCAGGGCAGGATGGAGCATCTGTGAGCGGAAGAGTCCAGGCGACGCTACCCGCCGTTCGATATGTGCCTGCGCTTCGCACAGGAAACAACGTCAATGTTGTGGCCGCGCAGGTTTGCAAGTCAGCCAGCGTCGGTGCCGCCAGTGTCAAGGTCGGTGCACCGGGTGCGCTACTGGCGGGACCGTTATAGGAGACCATGATCCCCGCCAAACGCAGCCGCTGCTCGAGCGTTACATCGAGAAAAATCGTCATGACATCGCTTGCCTTCCCGGGCGTAGGAGCGGTTGCACGGAAACGCAGATGGCCGCACATCGAATTGGCCGGGACGATGAAGTTCAGTGAATACGCCAGTGTGCCTCTCTCCGTCGCATAGGCAGGCGCACTTCGTGCCGTTACGTTTCCGGGGGACTCTGGAGATAAAACGAGCCCGCTTCCATAGAAGAATCCAAACCTTCGCCGGCTTACTTCTAACGTCCCGGTCACGTTCGGGATGTCGGCTGCGCGCCATCCAGCACGGACATACACTCGAACCCACGCGGGTTTCCCGGCGATCAGCCGGACGGCATTATCAGCGCCGCGGTCTGCCGGGTCGGTCAGGTGTGAAGCAGCTGAGTAGTACTGGATCGCCTGCGTGACTTCTATCCCAACAATACGGAAACGGAAACGATCCAGGATCCAGTCCGGCGCCAATAACTCGTCAAGTCTGCGGTCAAACAACAGCTTCCCCATTGATTCTTCGTTCATCTGTTTGTTCTGTCTCGTTAGGTTGCTCCTTGCGACTGCTTAGGTCTGAAAGACCAGAAGAAAGGACCGAGAGAAGGTCTTCTTTGGCCTGACTCCGGATTCAGACCTTAGCAAATTTTTCTTAGGGCAATTGAATGGCCACTGTCAAGAAGGATTTTTTATTGATCAACTGATGACGCATGTCCGCGACTTCGTCGGAGCGAACTCAAAAAGGAGACAGCGGATTGACAGGCCGTGGCTCAACGGCCTTCACGTCACATTTTTCGTATCGGCAGTTCGAAGCCTGCCGTTTCGTTTTCGCTCGCAAGAGCACCAATCACACTGCAAAGCATAGCGCACTCGCATAACAGGCACCCGTTTTCCGCGCCGGAAATCGCCTTAGAAATCGCTTTTACGGACGCGGATCTTTTTGCTCTGCGTCTTTCCCGCGAGTAGATGGGTCTCCGCGACTTTCCCTTTACGCGTAGGGTGCTCCACTTTGATCCATTAACAGGGAGGAAACGGGTAACTACTTTAGGAAACGCGAGCTTGGGAATTGGCAGGGGTGGGAGGCAGTTTGAAAGACTTCTCAAGATCCTTCTGTTTCTTGCGTATTTCCCGCCAAAATTGTCTGTAGTCCTTTTCCGCTTCCCTGTTGAAGTACGCCGTGGTGTCCTGTTCCCAAAGACGGAAGTACTGGTCTGCCATTGTTTTCTTGAGTACCATGATCAGATTCTGTTCACGGTCACGGATGCCACGGGCTGAATCTAGGGAGATTCCCACAATCTTGGCGACTTCTGTCGCGGGGAGGTTCTCGGCAAAGAAGAAGATTGCGGTTGCTCTTTTAGACAAGGGTATGCGTGAGCCGGTCAGGAGTCGGTCACGAATGGATTTAGAGGCCATGAGACGGTCATCCTCCTCGGTCCCGGATCGCGGCGACAGTGTTGCGGCTTACATGAAGTGCGCGCGCGATTGAGCTGATGGACTTGTTCCAGACGAGTCCGTTTATAATTTGCTCTCGAACGCGAAACAAGCAGCGGTCGGCGCTGTGACGGCGCTTTGGCATCTCTTTACGGCAACCTCCCTTTGATGACTGACCCTTTGGGGATTGCATGATGCTCAAATGAACGTATAGGCTCGATTAAGCTGAAACGCAAAATAATTACCCGTGACAGTCATCGAAATCAGGCCATTCCGAAACGGCTGGCAGGTCTATGAGAGCGCCGGTGTGCAGCCTGTGTTCCTGAATCAACAGGATGCGATCGACTATGCGACTGGGCGCGCGTGCTGCCGTTCTGGCGAGATTCGCGTTTTCGGTTCAGCCGGCATCTGCGCGAAGTATTTTCGGTTGATGTTCAGATGCAAAATGCTTGTCATTAATCAGCCCTTGGCGTTCCTGATTCGCTCCAACAAAACGGAAGCGGGTTCATCGTTCGGGTCTTGAGGGACGAGTTCGCCGTCGAAGGCTTTGGCGAGAATTGATTGGGTGAGTTTCTCGACGTGCGCTACGGCTTTCGCGTAGCGCACGTCAATCTGATCTGCCAGCGCAAACAACGCTTCTGCCCGGCGCACGATTTCCTTTTGTTCGGCAAGAGGACACATTCTGACTTTCAACCTGCGAAGTTGTGTTGTGTTGATTCGCGGCCGCGTCGCACCGTGAACATTCTCAACCAGCGCATTGTAGGACTCCTGACTAACGAGTTGGAGAACCAGGTATTTCCGGTGGACCAAATCTTTCTTCGGTCGCAGACAGAAGCAATCTGCTTTGGCGATTGCCTTTGTTGACAGCTTTGGCAATACGCGGGCACGGATTTCCTCAGCGATGAACGATGCGAAGATGATATCGCCCTCGCCGACCGTGTGCTTCTTTAGCGCCTCGTATTTCTCGCGGCTGACGAATGTTTCCTTTTCGCCGATGAATCGAAGGTGTCCGATGTTTTCAAGCCTAATCACCCGAACACCGGATGTCGTGTAGTCGGATGTTTTGAGGTTTGAACCAAATGGACCATCGAAAATTCCGCCCGCCGGAAGCAAAGCCTCGAGCTCTGTCCAACGCCATCCAATCGGTAAGTCGTCTTCATAGCTATCGTCCTCCCGCCAATCGGCGGTGAGGCGGCCGGAGCAGGCGGCGGCGAGTACGGATTGGCGAAAGCGTTTGAGCAGAATGGGAATCTTCGCCAGCCGCTGCTGGCAGGTATCAGCGCGCCGTCGAGCGCGGTCTGGCTGCACAGGGCCACGTCGGGGCCCTGATTGGCGATTTCCAGCAACCCCTCGCGAACAGCTCGCCGCTCGGCTTCGCTCAGCTTCGGGAGTTCCTTGATGATTTCAGATGCGCTCACGACGAAATTATAGCGTCGGTCGGGGGAAACAGTAGCGGAAACTTTTTCGATGAGAAGGGCGAAAGCGCGCAAAGCGCAGGGGAATTAAAGGAAGAAGGCAAAATTAAGAATTAGGAAGCGACAAAAGGTTGAAGGAAGAAGCGCAGCTAAAGTCAGAAGGATGAAGGAAACTGGATGTTTGATGTCAGAGGTTTGAGGTTTGATGTGAAGCACAAGAGAAAAAGAACTTGAAAAGGTCGCACGAATTTAGCGGTATCGATGCATGCTGATTGCGCAGGCCGACCAATTCACCCAAGCCTTGTTTGGGAAAATCGAATCGATAATCATTGTTTGCGCCATTCTGATTCTAGTCGTTGGGATACCGTTGTATTGGCTCAGGCTGAAACTTGAACGCACTCTCATTCGCGTCATTCGATCGGCTCGGGAGAGACGCCAAATGCAGAAATCCGCGCTTGATAACCAATTCGTCTGAGACAGTTCCGCACTGTCCCGTTTGCAACGCGTTGATGGTAAAGAGGCTTGCGCGCCGCGGTGTGAGTGCGGGTTTGACATTTTGGGGCTGTAGCAATTATCCCAAATGCCGAGGCACGCGTGCGATTTAGTTGGCGGCTAGGTTGTCTATTTTAGGGGTGCGATCTTCCCGTTCACTGTCACGCTGAACGTTGCACCGCGTTCTGACTCCATTGCTTGTTCAATAATTTCCGGAAAGCATTTCGTGAACTTGTTGGCCTGTTCCCAAAAAGTGAGATCAGTCCATCCTGGCTTGAGAAAGAACACTGTGTGTCCCGCTTCTTTCCAAGCTTTGACTTCGTGCGGGTTACGACTGATCGCTACATCCGCGGTGACGATGACGAGATCCTCTTGCTTGGCCAACGCGTGCATCCAGATCGCATCTTCCACGTTGGGTAGGAACTCGTCCCGCAGATGCACGACGCGGTGGTGCGGCGACACCATTTGATCGAGGCCGTGAGCGAGCTTGATCGCGAGATTGTTGTCGAAAAAGAACTTCACGCCGCCAGCGCTTGCTCAAAATCAACCGCCTCGCGAACGGAAGCCGGACTGATTTGGAACCATCGGGCGACTTCATCGACCGAATCGTTTGCGCGTGCGCTACGAGCCAAAACTTTGGTAGCAATGCCCTCTCTGAAGATAATTGGATGGCCAAAACTGCGGCGTGGATCGAGAGCAACTTGTCGGCTCTTTCCGAGAGGCCACCATCGGCGCGGAACTTTGCCGCTATCAAACTCAACATTTTTTAGGAAAGGACGAATGACTTTGTCGAATACGCGTTGGATCTCGCGCATGTCCCAAAGCATGACTCCATGATTTTTTTCCCGGAGTTCCATGAAGATAGTGTGACCATCCGTGGCAAAACGATTTGTGCAGAAAGGATGTGCGGTGCCGAGCCACCGGCGGGCTTGGCTATGAATTCGCCGCAAATCTTTCCAGCTGACACCCGCGGATATGAAGGCGTCGACGGCGCGGATTTCCAGCATATCAAGGAAGCCGAGGGCCATCGCGTGATCGATTGGGTCAAGCTGGCTATTCCAAACGGCAGGCGAACGGTGGCGCCCGTGCTTGACTCTAAATTCATAGCCTTTCAGCCACCGACGAATTCGCTGAGGTGAAACGTTAGTCAGCCGCGAAGCTTCGGAAACTGTGTAGATCCCAGTCTGCAGTAATGGTGTGGTCACAGGAGGCGCGATTCGACTCTAGTCTCTTAAGAGGACGAAATGCAAACGCGAAACGCTAGTCCCAAACTCCAGCGGATTCAGACTGAAAGCCGGGCTTCGCGCTCGGCGCGGTTCGTTTGTAGTCGTAACTGACCGCAGGCGGCGGCAATGTCGTGGCCCTTCTCGCGGCGCAGGGTTGCGATCACACCGTGCTTCCGCAGGATCGATTGAAATTTTTCCTGCCGCGCGCGCGAGGGGCGTGACCATTCCAGGCCTTCGACGGTGTTGTATGGAATGAGATTGATCTTGGCCGACAGACGGCGCGCGATTTTCGCCAGCTCGCGTTCGCTACCCCTGGGCCATGGCGCCCACGATCAACACGACGAAGATCGTCGCCACCGCGATCGCCACTTTCGCTTCGACGGATAAGTTCATAATTTTCCCTTCAATTATGGCGGCCACCCCGATGCCCCCCCGTTTTTGAATTTTTCCTTTTTTTGATCGCTTCGAATTTCAGCGCGCTGATGGATGCCAGGCGCAGTGTGAGGAGAACGAAGAATGGAGCGATTGGGAGAAGCGACATAGAACACGTCGCGATCGGGAATCGCGCGGGTAGACGGCAACGCAGCTAGGGGTAGCTGGCGCAAGCACGGGGCAGTGCGAGTGATCAACGTGAGCGAGTTTCAATGGAGGAAATGGGATTTCCGACATAGAAGGTAAAGCCGCGACGGGTAGCGGCGAGGGAGCGAGGTAGCGAACGAGTTTCAATTAGGAAGGAGGGCGTGGAAAAGGATGAAGGAAGAATTAAGAAGGAGGGAAAGCGCGCTGAGCAGCGCGGTGATCCGTGATCGGTGATCAGTGAACAGGGGGAAGAAAGGATGAAGGGAGAATTAAGAATTTAGGATCGGCCTTGGTCAGCCAGCCTTCGCGCCTGGAGCGGCCAGGTTTATTTTTCGATTGGTCATTCTCCTGCCGCTGCGTTCAGCGTATCGCAAAGGAAAGATCGAGTACAAGGAAACGTGGTCGATTACATGTTTTCGACTAAAGGTTATGCCGCTCACTCGGCGCACGAGCCGTTGAAGCCGTTCTCATTCGAACGGCGCGAGCCGACCCCGACTGCTGTGCCAGATCACAGGGCCTGTTTACTTACCCGTTGTCTTCCTATCGCCTCGTGGGCGCGGGCTTATATCCAGCCTGGATAGCGTCCTGCTCGGTCATGTATTTGCCCTTCCTCGTCGTGCCGTAAAACCGCGAGCCTTCCCTGTGGTAAACACCTGTCTCGGTGTTCACCCATACCTGGCCATGGCCTCCGCCGGTCGCCGGCGGGTTGGTCGCTTCCTCGGTCGTGCGCCCTGCAGGCGCTGGAGTTGCGGCCGGACGCGCTTTCCTCTCAGCCTTCGCTTTCTTGGGAGTCGGTTTTGCTTTAGGGGAAGCCGCTGGTGACTTGGCGGGTGAAGGCGATGCAGCTTTCTCAGCCGGTGAAGGCGACGCAGCGGGCGACTCGGCCGGGCTGGGTGATTGAGCTTGCACAACGCAGACGGTGGCAAGTCCGATTACAGAAATGAGAGCAACAAATTTCGTAGTCATAATAATAAGTGTAGCGAAGCGGTAGGATTGTAGTCAACGCATTTCCCTTACGAATAAGCTGAAAAGTGACGAATGGCGTAGCGGGAAAAAGTAAGAAGGAAAAACTACAAATTAGGAACATGCGCTGACGCGCTGATGATTGATGTTCCTGTTTCTGCGATATTCATTGGTTCCCGAGAAAAACCATGATTCAAAGCGTGCGTATACACGGCGTGCTGGCGTCGGTGTTTTATCCGCCGAGCGTCTGTAGTCGTAAATGACCGCAGGCGGCGGCAATGTCGTGGCCCTTCTCCCGGCGCAAGGTTGCGATCACACCGTGCTTCCGCAGGATCGATTGAAATCTTTCCTGCCGCGCGCGCAAGGGGCGTGACCATTCCAGGCCTTCGACGGTGTTGTATGGAATGAGATTGATCTTGGCCGACAGACGGCGCGGAGCGCGCGATGAAGTTCTGCTGATGGTCTGCGCGATTCCGATCATTGTCGTGGCGCTGCTGTTCTACTTAGTCCTCAATGCTTAGCTGAGGTGCCGGACGGAAGGGCAGCCGCCTCCGCCGAGGCTTCCAGTCTTGGTTAAACTACGACGTGACAAGCCGGCGTGACAGGGAGGCGACGGCGGTCCCCCCACGCCGTGTTGCGGAATTGGTTTTCTGGGCGATAGTGGGAGGTCCTCGAACCCAGACGTACGAAGGAGGAAAGTCAGCCTCCGGTGTGCGCCAAAGCCGGTGCGACGTGGGTGCCGTAGAGAAGTCAGAATCAATTATGAATGCCGATCTCGTTAAAGCCGCCTCTGAAGTAATCACTAATCAGCAAATTCTGGTGAACATGGTCTCACGCCGCGTGCGACAGCTTTCGCTCGGTCATCGTCCTCTCGTAGAACATGCTCCGGGGCTCCGTGAAGCCGATA
>WNFV01001099.1_pt1 | contig 37092 bp, 33 predicted proteins | sample 5400101 | NCBI WGS metagenome assembly WNFV01 (sample SAMN13153361, study PRJNA577476) | soil metagenome | isolation source: 115 cm soil or saprolite under grassland replicate 1 | place: USA:California | collected 2016-06-15 | reverse complement strand
CCCGGGGACAAGCAGCCACCATCCCCAAACCCGGATACCTCCAGACCCAACTCCTGGGACTACTCCGCGTCGACCCCACTCAACCCCGCTGGCCATGACCGACGGCCACTCAACGGCATGTGCGAACGACGGGGCTAGCCAGGAAACCACCCGACCGTCCTGCGTTCCACGGGTCCGTACGCCGGACCACGGAAACGGCCGACGTGCTGCGTTGATCCCCGGTCAAGTTCTTGCAGAGCCTCGACGACCTCGCCCAGCACGTCACCGCCGAGCGCCGCGCACGCGAGCGCCACCCCCGCATGATGAAGCCTCAGCTGAATCGTTGCCGGCCCGGCCCGGCGGGGCGACCCTGAGCCTGGCCGGGGGTCGCGCCGCGAGGGCGGCATCACGACGGAGGTGGCCGGCATGACCGTGGCACATGACTCGACGTGGTCGGGGGAGCGCGCGCTGATCGTGGGTACCGTGTTCCGCGATGCCTGGGTGAGCCGGGATCTGCCTCGGTTGACCGCCCTGATGGCCCCGGACTGTCTGTACAGCACCACGACCGGACCGGTGCCAGGCACCGAGTACCGCGGAAGGGCGGCGGTGCTCGCCGCCTTTGCCCAAATGCTCGAGGGGCAGGACCACCACACCCGGTTCGGCCCGGTGCACGCCCTCGCCGATGACATCGCGCTGATCGAGTGGACGGTGTATGACGACGATGGAGGGGTGACCGATCGCGGCTGTGATCTCCTTGAGCTGCGCGGCGACCAGATCATCCGCAAGGACGCGTTCCGCAAGGTAAAGGGGTGAGCGGCTGCGGGGGCATGGATTCGTCCAGGGCTGAATCGTGCCCCCTGAACCGGCGCGGGCCTAGCATTCGGGTGTGATCCAGATCCGGATGAGCGTGCGCGACCTCGGGCGGGCCCGGTTCGCGTACTCGCCACTGGCCGAGGTCGCGGAGAGCCTGCACATGATGGCGTCGGACCGAATTCCGTCGCTGTACCGAGGATGGTTCACCGCGGTGCAGGGGAGGCTGTCCCGGGTCGATCTGGCGCTGCTGACCGCGGTGGTTCCCGCCCGCCCGCTCATCGCGGACTGCCTGTTCGCCGGGGCCGTGGACCGCACGACCACCATCGAGCAGCAGTTGCGACTGATCGCCGAGCTGCCGGCAGACGAGCTGGGTGAGCAGATCTCGGCCGTGTGGCAGGGTGATCGGGTTCCGCAGCGGGCACGGGAACTGATCGCGGCGGGATCGGCCGGTCCGGGGCGACTGGCCGAGGCGCTCTGGGAGTACTGGTCGGTCGCGGTCGCGCCGCACTGGCCGAGGATTCGCGCGGTGCTCGACGACGACGTGGCGTTCCGCGCGGCGGAGCTGACCAAGGCCGGCGTGGCCGGCATGCTGGCCGGCCTGCACCCGGAGATCAGTGTGCACGACGAGGTCCTGCGCATCGATAAGAAGCGGTACGCCGACCATCGGGAGGAGCGGGACCTGTCCGGCGTGGGGCTGATGCTGGTGCCCTCTGTCTTCGTGTGGCCGAATGTGGTCTTCGCCGTCAGCCCGGCCGGCCCGCCGAGCCTGACGTACGCCGCCCGGGGCGTCGGGAACCTGTCCACGGACGGCGATCCGACCGTGGTCGACGAGGACGCGCTGGGTGCCCTGCTCGGGCGCAGCCGCGCCGCGATCCTGGTCGCGCTTGCGCTGCCGCACACGACCACCGAGCTGGCCCTCAAGCTCGGGCAGAGCCCTTCGGCGGTGAGCCAGCACCTGTCCGTACTGCGCCGTAGCGGTCTGCTCACGTCGTGGCGGTCGGGTCGGCGCGTGCTGTACCGACGGACGGAGCTGGCGACCAGCATCGTCGCGGCTAACGAGTGCGCGGATTCGGCGGTGACTGAATACTGGTCGCCGCGGTCGCGCCGCGCCTAGCGTGTGCGCAGCCGACCTGAGGATGTGACGATGAAAGGCTTCCGCACGTTATCGATCGCGATCGGCCTGGCGCTCAGTCTCGTCGCCCCCGTGGGCGCGGCGTACGCGGCGGGTCAGCGCACCGGCAACCCGAATCCGGCGCTGTTTCCCCGACCCGCCCACCCGTACGGTGCCAGCATGGCGACCTGGGGGGAGCGGGTCGGGCAGTGGATCTACCGGCAGCCGTTCCCACACAATCCCGCGTTCGACCAGACCGGTGCCGACTGCGCCGTCGACCAGCACGGGCCGGTATGGTTCATCCCGCCGATCTTCGTCCCGCCCGGCACGCCGCGGCCGATCGTGCAGAACGCCAGCCGGACCTGCACGATCCCGGGCCGCAAGGCGCTGCTGCTGGACATCGGGGAAGACGTGGAAGACTTTCCCTGCCCCGACCCCGCCTTCCACCCGGCACCGGGCCAGTCGCTCTATGACTTTCTGGCCACGATCGCCAGGCACGTCATGGACACGGTCAACCTCCTGGAGGTCTCACTGGACGGCGCGCCGCTCAAGGACATCCTCGGGTACCGGTACCATTCCGACGATCTCTTCCTGATCACCGGCGACCCGAGTCTGCAGAGGGTGCTCGATCCCTGCATCACCGGCCACCCGCAGCCGGCGGTCGTTGACGGCTTCTTCCTCATGTTCAAGCCGCTCGAACCGGGACCGCACACCATCGTGGTGCACGGCACCAACACCCTTGGCGACGATCGGACCTACACGTACCGCCTGACGGTCACGCCCGCCTAGGAGCTCTTCCAGCACTTGACGTCGAGGTCGCACAGGAGGCCGTAGATGCTGTCGCCGTCATTGCGGGTGCCGTAGACGTAGAACTGCTCGTCGTAAGGGTGGAATTCCAGCCTTGCGACTAGCCCCTGGCTGTCACGGAGTTCGACCTTTGTCGCCACGCCGCCCGCGTCATGCAGGAACGAGGTGCCGTCCGCGTCGGACATGTAGCAGGAGCCGTCGCTCATGTGGCTGGCCAACAGGGTCGACCCAGGGGAGCCAAAACAGGTATCGGTGTCAATTTCGGCCCAGGGCGTGTGGAGTACCGTACGCGTGCGCCGGGCCCGTGGCGAAGAAGCGCGAGTATCCCCGGTGGCGGCGTTGCGAGTGGGGAAACCAGACCGAATCCGTACAGGATCGACCCGTGATCGCTCGTCAGCCGCGGAACGGTGGCGGGGCTGGCCATCGCCCCATCATGGCGGCCGGGTTCTTCGTTCTGACGTTCTGACGCATCGACGCCGAGATGGCCCTCGAAACAGACGGCCGAGAACGGCCAAGCTGGGCCGACCCAACCAGCTCACCACGCCGTGACCCGCATACCATCAATGACCATCCGACAGCGCCTGTCCGCAGGCAACGTTTTGCGCATGGTGGATCCGGTGTGGGGCAGGTGGGACCGGCACCGGGCTCGAGTAGGTCGACACCGCCGCTGTGGAATCGTTTGGGATTTCCCACCAGCCCGCACCGGTACCGCAGAGTCAGGCATTCCGATCCTCGGGATTCAGATCAATCGGGCCGAGCAGCGACAAGACCACGGGGGAGATCACGTGCACCGGAACGACGACGGCCGCGCCCCGGCGTTGCGGCGCAGCACAGCCGGCTCGAATACGGTTCGTCGCGTGGTGACCGCTACCGTGCTAGCAATTACCTGCATCCTGACCACGAGCTGCACGACAGATTCGGCGGGCAGGCAAGACGCCGCAACGCCCGGCCCCATCGTCAGCACGGCTCCGACCGCCGGCTCGGCGGCGTTGAGCGACCCCGCGGCTTCGCTCGAGGAACTCGTCCACATGGTCCAGTCCCGTACGGGAAAGTGCGCAGCGGCGAAACGCCAACCCTTGAACCAGCCGATCGGCAGCCAGTTCGACACCGATATGGCCAAGCTACTCGCACCCCATCTAGCCGACTGGGCCCGGTGCGAGAGCTACGAGATCAAGGAGATCTACCTGTTCAAGCCGGGCGGGCTCGCCGCGTTCCAGCGGGACTGGAGCAAAACGCCCCGAGCAAACAGCGGCAAGCCCCCGGCCCTGTACTTCCAGAGCGTATTGCCGACGTATCTGGGCTTCGGAAACAACTATGCGATCGCCACCTTGCCCCTCACGACTACGCAGTTCAAACGCCTGAACCTGCCGATGCGACGAGGTCACTGAACTCAACGCCGAGAAGATCCCATCAGATGCTGACGGCTGCGTGTTCTCCAACGTCAGCGGTGACCCGGCCGTGGACCATTGACCACAACGCGCGGAAGGCGGCGGGTAACTGGTCAGGTCGCTGGATTTGCGGGTAGCCAGGGGTGACCCTCGGCGAGCATGATCAGGGTTTCGAGGAAGTGCTTGCCGTGCTTGGCGGCGGTGGACAGGTAGCTTCGTATCGCGCAGAACTGTTGCGCGCCAACGAGTGTGCGTAGGCAACCGGACACTTTCTGCCGGAGCTTGATCATGCGGATGTCGCGTTCGGAGCCGTTGTTGTCGGCGGGGACATGCCAGTCGCGGGTGAAGCGCAGGTAGTCGTCTTGCCGGTCGATCAGCCTGCGGGCCAATGCGTGGTGCTTGCGCATCGCGGGGTCGCGGCGCGCGGCGGTCTGGGTGATTCCGATCTGGGCGGCCGAGCGGTAGCGGTGGATCTGGGTCGTCAGCGCATCCGGGTCGAGGGTGTCGGCATCGGCGGCGATGGCCTGGCTCACCAGGTGTTGCATCGCGACGAGCGCGTCGGCGGACCCAGTGCAGGCTGCCGGCCACCCGCAGTCCGGTCTCGTCGAAGCCGGCCACCTAGGCGGCGGCCAGGCGATCGGTGACGTGCACGAGGAAGTCCGCCAACCCGTCGGCGGCCCGGCGGGTCATCGCCGCCACGGTGCTCTCGGACACCGGGGTGCCGAACAGCTCCGCGAGGGCCTGCGCGGTGCGGTTCTTCGACAGGAACTGCCCGACATACAGATAGAGGATGATCGCGGTGATCCGCGGCCCGTACTGCACCGGCGCCGTCCCGCCCGCCGGGGCATCGCGCAGGTGGTGACCCCGCAGCAGCAACGGCGTGCGATGAGCTGATGCTCGGTCACCCGCACCGTCATCGGGGACAGGTCGAACACCTGCCGCCGCTCCACATTCACCTGCGGCGCGCCTACCAAGTCCGCGCGGCAGCCAGCGCACGGACCGGGCTCATGCCGCAACCTCTCGTCCGGATCGGCGACCTGCCTCAGCGCCGAACCCGGATGCCCGGGCTGCCCGCCCGGCTTGCGTCCACTCCCACGCCGCAACGACCTCGGCGCCGGCTTGGTAAACGGCGAGTCCGACGACGCAGGCTTCGACGAGTTCTGCGAGTTCTGCCCCAGCCGGGCGGTCAACTCAGCAACCTGAGCCCACAACGCCTCGACCATCACCCGAAGCTCCGCGTTCTCGGCGGCAAGCTCCTCATAGGACGGACGCGGATCAGCGGGCACCACACCATGGTCGACAACCCAGCGCGTAGATCAACCAGCCACGCCGAAGACCTACCAGTCACATCCGGTCTAGGGTTCGGGCCGTGGATGACGCGGCAGGCGGCCAGCGGGGCACCAGGGCCGTCGTCTCGGCGGATCTCGAAGGGTTCCTGCGAGCGAACTGGGGCGTGTGGCCTGCCGGGCCAGCGCCGGACCTGGGCGGTTCGAGCAATCTGAACCTGCTGGTCACCGACGGCCGGTCGCTGCAGGTGGCCCGGGTATACCGGCCGTTTGTGACCGGCCAGCGGATCGCCGCCCTGCAGGCGGTCCGTCAGCATCTGGCCAGCCACGGCGTGCCCAGCGCCGAGCCGATCCCGGCGGCCGGCGGCCGCGGCTGGGAGACCTTCGCGGGCCGGGCCGTGGAGGTCGAACCATACGTGGCCGCGCCGGCCGCGATGAACACGCTAGCCCGGGTGCGAACGGGGCTGGCGGTGCTGGGGCGCATCCACGCGCTTTTGCAGGCGTTCCCACCCAGCCCGGCCGCGGCGGCACCCCGCTTCGCCAACTACATCGCCGCCGACGGCCTCGTGCAGGCCGTCGCCGCTGGGACCCGCCGCATCCGCGCCTGGCAGCCGACTGCTGCCGAGGCGCGGCTGGCCGACCTCGCCGATAAACTCGCCGAAACCCTCGCCCAGCACGAGCGGAACCGCCCCATCCAGCCCCGCCGTCAGCTCGTGCACGGCGACTTCTGGGACACCAACGTCCGGTTCCATCACGGGCAGGTCGCCCTGGTCACCGACTTCGACTTCCTCGCAGACCACCCGCGAACCGATGATCTCGCGCTCACGCTGTACTTCACCAGCGTCGACATCACCGACATCACCACCGACCCAGCCCCACTGACCGAGCTGGCCGACGCCTACGAATCCGGCCTCCGCACCAGGCTGTCCCAGCACGAGCGGGCCGCGATACCGCTCGCCATGGCGCGGCAGCCACTGTGGTCCATCTCAGTTTGGGTGGCCCTCCTCGACTCCCAAGGGTCGATAGATGCTACGGTCGATGTTGTCCGGTAGGGACATTGATCGGGTAGGTGTTTCTGATGGTACGGCAAGCGTCGCGCGGGTTGAAGCGCAACAGGTTCGCCACCAAGGCCGAGCTCTTGGCGGCTGGGGATGCGGCGGCGGCGCTGACCTACGAGCGGGCCAGCCAGGACAAGAAGGAACAGGGCAAGAGCGTCGGCGATCAGCGCAAGCTGAACCTGGCCGAGATCAAGCAGCGCTCCTGGCGGCACGCCGGGTCGTTCCAGGACAACGACCGCTCGGCGTCCCGGCACGCAACCAAGGCGCGGGAGGAGTTCCCGCTGTTGATGGACGCGATCCGGACCGGCAAGGGCGATGTCCTGGTGATGTGGGAGATCTCCCGCGGCCAGCGCGACCTGACGGTGTACGTACAGATCCGGGACCTGTGCGTGCAGGTGGGCATGTTCTTCTGGCTGGTCGGCGGGGTGCTGTACGACCTGCGGGACAAGAACGACCGGATGATGCTTGGCTTCCAGGCGGTGCAGGCCGAGTGGCTGGCCGACTCGATCCGCGACAACGTCCTGCGCGGCATCGTCGGCGCAGCCGAAGCCGGCCGCCCGCACGGGAAAGTGACCTACGGGTACCGGCGCATCTATCACCAGCGGACGAGGGCGTTGGAGCGCCAGGAGCTGGATACCGAGATCCGCGAGGCGACCGGCCGGGACGGGACGGTGACGAGGTACAGCCACGCCGGGATCGTGGAAGAGATCTTCGACAAGGTTGGCTCCGGTGTTCCGTTGATCGTGATCGAGCGGGATCTCAACGACCGTGGCATCCCGTCACCGGAGGGCGCGGAGTGGCGGCGTGGCATCATTCGCAAGATCGCGATGAACCCGGCGTACATCGGTAAGCGGGTCTTGCGTGGGGAGATCGTCGGGGACGGGATCTGGCCGGAACTGGTGGACGACGAGACCTTCTGGGCGTGCGTGCGGCTGCTGGAGGACCCGTCGCGGACCACGACGAAGCCGGCGCGGGCGGTGTACCTGCTGTCCTACATCGTGACCTGCGGGGTGTGCGGCGGTCAGGTGTCGTGCAGCCGCGGGCAGCCCAAGCGACACATCGGCGCGTACTACCGGTGCCTGCCACGCAACTGCGTGCGGGTGAAGATGGAGCCGCTCGACGAGCTGGCCGAGCGGGCGGTAGTGGCCTGGCTGTCCCAACCCGAGGTGTTCGATCTGCTATCCGGTGGCGAGGACGACGAGACCGTCAGCCGAGCCCGCGCCGAGGCGGAGCGGCTGAAGGCCGAGCTGGAGCAGTTCAAACAGCTCGCCTCGATCGGCGAGGTGAAGGCCGTCGACTACTCCCGAATCTCCCGTGGCCTGGAGGCCCAGATCGCCGAGCAGGAGAAGATCTCGGCGGAGGCGGCGATCCCGCCGATCCTGCGGGGACGCATCGGCCCGGAGGCGATCGGGGCGTGGGCCGCGTTGAGCGATCAGATGGCGGTCAAGCGGGACATCATCCGCACGGTTGCGGAAATCAAACTCCTTCCGCCCGCGGACGGCGATCCCTCGTTCGGGCCGCACCGGGTGAACTGGTCGTGGAGGTTCAGTCCTCATGGGGCCGAGATTGCGATCTAGCGCGGCCACCGCCAGCCCTGGGCCGACGTCGTCCGGGTCCACCGCTGGCAAGGCCCAGGTCGATCCGGCGGACCTACTGTGACCTATCGCGATCAATGGACTACGGTGAGACCTTCAGAAACGTAGGTCAAGGCGGCGCTGGCGGGAGTCGGGCGCAAGCTGCCGCGGCGAGCCTGGCAGCACGGGTGGTTCCCAGGGACCGACGAGAAGGACGAACAGGATGACAGCCCCGGAGTCCGCTGCCGGTTCGAGTGACATCAGCAATCCGATCATCAATTCGCCGTATGAGCCCCCTCAGCGCTACTTCGAGATCGGCCCGCACGGACCAACCGGCAAGCTCCAACCCGGCCGTCGCCCCAGCGAGTCCTTCATTCCCGTGCCTGTCACCCGGAAGGGGCGCAGTCGGCCGGTCCAAGAGACGCTGGACTTCGACCTTACTGGCGAGCGTCGAGCGTCGAATACGCTCATCAACGACATCCGAGCCATCGTGGAACGGTGGCGGGCGAACAACTGGAACGGAGTGACCCCGTACACCCGCAAACTGTTTGCGCACTGGAGCGCCGGGCCGCCGGAGCGGGACGATCCGGTGTTCTTCTGCCAGCGGGAGGCCGCTGAGACCGCGATCTTCCTCGCTGAGGTCGCCGGGCGCCACGGCACACCCGACTACCGGCGGCGGCTGGAACCCGAGAACCGGCTACACAACGACGGCCTGCCCCGGGTCGGCCTGAAGATGGCGACGGGCGCCGGCAAGACAGTGGTCATGGCGATGCTGATCGCCTGGCAGACCGTCAACAAGGTCATGGCGACGCGCGACAGCCGCTTCGTCAAACGATTCCTCGTCGTCGCACCCGGCGTCACGATCCGCGACCGCCTCGGAGTGCTGCACCCCGAGCGTGAGGACAACTACTACCGCGAACGCGACCTGGTGCCGCCGGACCTGTGGGAAGCACTGCTGCAGGCACAGGTCGAGATCATCAACTACCACACGTTCCTGCCGCGGGACGCCAAGGAGATCCAGGGCATCGCGAGCAACACCCGCAAGCTGCTGAGGGGGAACAAGCCGGACGTCGCTGACGCGTTCCGGGAGACCCCGGACATGGTCGCCGACCGGGTGCTGCGGGCGTTCGGCTCCATCGAGGGTGGCGTGGTCGTGTTCAACGACGAGGCACACCACTGCTACCAGGACAAGCTGTTGGAGCACCCTGACGACGAGGCAGACAAAGAGGATCTGGACCGCAACCGGGATGCGCGAGTCTGGTTTCGCGGGCTCCTGGACGTGACGCGCAAGACCAGTGTGAAGGCGATCTACGACCTATCGGCTACGCCGTACTACCTCAAGGGCTCCGGCTACAACGAAGGCCACATTTTCCCCTGGGTGGTCAGTGACTTCTCGCTGATGGACGCCATCGAGTCCGGCATCGTCAAGATCCCCCGAAGCCCTGTCGACGACGACGCCGCCGGGATGCAGCCGGTCTATCTGAACCTGTGGGACAACATCCGGCCTCCATTGCCCAAGCGTCGCACCACCAAGGACATCGGTGTAGGCCCGCAGGGCTGGGTCATGCCCGAAACCCTGGAAGGCGCCCTACGCAGCCTATACCGCAGCTACGAGCAGAACCACCTCCGGTACGAGGCAACCCTTGCCGGGCTCGGTGAGCCGCCACCGGTACTCATCGTCGTATGCCCCAACACTGTGGTGTCCAAGCTCATGTTCGACTGGATCGCCGGCCGCGAGTCGGAGCAACTCGACGGCACCACTCGGCTCGTCCCGGGGAACCTCCCCCTATTGAGCAACGTCGAGCACGGCGCGTGGACCACCCGACAGCGGACCATCCTGGTCGACTCGGTTGCCCTCGAATCCGGGGAGCCCCTCGGCGCGGACTTCCGCAAGGACGCCGCACGGGAGATCGAGGCATTCAAGCAGGCATACCGACTGCGCAACCCCGGAGCCGACGTGGACGCGCTGACCGACGCGGATCTCCTGCGGGAAGCGATGAACACCATCGGCAAGAAGGGCAAGCTCGGCGAGCCCATCCGGTGCGTGGTGTCGGTCGCCATGCTGACCGAAGGCTGGGATGCCAACACCGTCACACACATCCTGGGGGTACGGCCGTTCCGCAGCCAGCTACTCTGCGAACAGGTAGTCGGGCGGGGGCTGCGACGGCGCAATTACGCCGTCGACGAGGAGACCGGGCGGTTCGAACCTGAGTACGCCGAGGTGTACGGGGTCCCGTTCGCGTTCATTCCCGACGACCGGCCGACCCCGAAGCCTAAGCTGGTGCGCCCGGCTGTGGAGGTACGGGCCGAACCGGACCGCGCTCATCTGGCGATCCGCTTCCCGAAGCTGGACGGATACCGGGTCGAGTTGCCCGACGAACCGCTGCACGCCGACTTCACCGAGGAGTCGGCGCTGCACCTCGATCAGGCCACTGTGGCGCTGTGGGTAGAGAACCGCGGAGTGATCGGCGAACCCGGCTACGTCGACCTCGACGACATCCGGACAGCGCGTGACCAACGCATCGCGTTCGCCATCGCGAAGACTCTCGTCCAGCGCGAAGAGTTCTTCGCCGCACACGCCGGTGTGGAACGCCCGTGGCTGTTTCCGCAACTAGTCGATATCTGCCGCCAATGGCTCAAGGGGTACGTTACGACCGATCCGGGAGTGACGAAGGGACATCTGCTGCTGACCCAGGCGTGCGCGCGGGCCGCGGAGAAGGTGTTCTCTTCGATCATCAGCCAGGTCGGCAACCGCGCCACCGTGCTCATGCCCATCATCCGCCGATTCGACCCCGAGGGATCTACCGACGACGTGCGGTTCGTGACCCGCAAGGCCGTGATGGAGCCGCCTCCCGACAAGTCCCACCTCAACCACGTCGTCCTCGACGGACCACGGGGTAACACATGGGAGGAGGCCCTCGCCGAGTTTCTGGAGCGAGACAAGCGGGTGTACTCGTACGTAAAGAACGAGCGGCTGGGCTTCACCATTCCGTACGTCCACCAAGGCCGCGGTCACGACTATGTGCCCGACTTCCTAGTGCGCCTCGTCACCGAACCCGACGATGTGGAGCGCACTCTCATCATCGAGGTATCTGGTAGCCGCAAGTCGCCAGGACCGACCGCGGCCAAGGCCGACACCGCGCGCCACCAATGGTGTGCCGCAGTGAACAACTGGGGCGAGTTTGGGCGCTGGGGCTACATCGAGGTACACAACCCCGCCGATGCCCGCGCCGAGCTTCACCAGGCAATCGAGAACCTGTACGCCGATCGGCCAATCATCGGCCTGCCCGCCTGACGTCCGCGAAGGAATGCCGACATGCCACCCAGGAAGAAAGCCCCGACCGGGCCGACCCCCGTCGACGCCATCACGCACGCCGACAAGCGGGCCAACCTCCCGACCGCCGACGCACATGAGTTCGTGGCGCCCGAGATCGAAAATCCGTTTGTCTTCCAGTACCCGCGACCCCTGTACGCCCCGCAACTGGTCTGGCGCGGCAAGGAGGAGCTGGACCTCGCAGACTACCTGGAGGGCAACGCGCCACCCATATACATACAGGAGAAGATCGACCCACGGGTACTCGTTGAGAATCTGCGCCGTACCGCCGGTCGACCCGAGGACGAGCCGGAGCTGACCCTATTCGATACCTTCGACGGGCTCGGCGAGTTGGACCTCGTGGACTTCTACCACCACGATGCCAACTGGTCGAACCGCATGATTCTTGGCGACTCGCTGAACGTGATGGCGAGCCTCGCCGAGCGGGAGCGGCTGCGCGGCAAGATCCAGATGATCTACATCGACCCGCCATACGGCATCAAGTTCGGCAGCAACTGGCAGGCATCGGCGCGCAAACGGGACGTCAAGGACGGCAAGCTGGAGGACGCTACCCGCGAGGTCGAGCAGATCAAGGCGTTCCGGGACACGTGGGAGTACGGCATTAACTCCTACCTCGCGTACCTTCGCGACCGACTCACGGTGGCAAAGGAACTGTTGACCGAGAGCGGTTCCATCTTCGTTCAAATTGGTGATGAAAACGTACATCTCGTGCGTTCCCTGATGGATGAGGTGTTCGGTAGCGACAACTTTTGCGCCTTGATCGCCTACAAGACAACGGCAGGACTTCGGTCTGACTTCCTGGCAACATCCAAGGACTGGATCTGTTGGTATGCGTTGGATCGGCGCCGAGCGAAGTTTCGTCGAATATTTTCTGGCAAGGTCCGGGGAGAGGAGGGAGCCACTCAGTTTTCGCTGATCGAGTCTCCTGTTGGCGAGGAGATTCTACCGATCGCTGCGGTATACGACTCCCTTGATGCGAAGCTGAACGAGGGTTGGAGAATCCTGGCTCATGACAATCTGACCTCCACGGGCCTCGCGACTACCACTGCTTATGAGGTGGAGTTCAAGGGGCAATCATATCGGCTTCCTCGTGGAAACATTCGTTGGAAAACCACGCGGGAGGGAATGGCCCGGCTGTTCGCGGCGCGACGTGTAATGGTCGTCGGGAGGACGCTTCGCTACAAGCGGTACCTGGACGATTTCCCTGTGTTCCCCTTGGTCGATGTATGGACAGATACAGGTATATCGGGGTTCGGCGACAAGAAGTTATTCGTAGTCCAGACGAATACGAAGGTTGTTGAGCGCTGCCTACTGATGTCCACCGACCCGGGTGACCTCGTGCTTGACCCTACCTGCGGCAGCGGTACAACTGCTTACGTCGCGGAGCAGTGGGGGCGGCGGTGGATTACGATTGACACATCGCGTGTTGCACTGGCCCTCGCCCGTCAGCGGGTTATGGGGGCTCGATTTCCGTGGTATCTGCTCGCCGACTCGCCGGAAGGCAGAGCCAAGGAGAGCGAAGTATCCAACCGACCCTTGCCGCCAGCCAAGACGACCGACGATATCCGGCATGGATTTGTCCATGAACGCGTTCAACACGTCACGCTAAGGTCGATCGCCAACAACCCGGACATCAAGGAAGGTTTGGGCCGGGCCGAGGTTGACGCGGCGATTAAGCGGCACGCAGAGTATGAGCTTCTTTACGACAAGCCTCACGAGGATTCGCGGAAGGTTCGGGTCGCGGGGCCGTTCACGGTTGAAAGCCTTTCACCACACCGCGCAGTGTCGTTCGCAGGTAGCGCGGTCGACCAGACCGGAGCCACGATTGTTGCCGACGAGGAGACGTCCAACGGTGACGCCGCGTTCGAGCAGACCATCATCGCCAACCTCCGCACCGCGGGGATCCAGAACGGACGGAAACACGAGCGGTTGACGTTCGACACGATCGAGCCCTACGCCTCGCCTTACATCCAGGCAGTCGGTGACCGCGAAGGTGCCGCCGAGGGCACGCCCAGGCGGGTTGGTATCGCGCTCGGCCCGCAGTACGGCACCGTAGGTCCGCCCTTCATCAAGGACGCGGCCCGTGAAGCCAACCGCGCCCGGGATCTCGATCTGCTGTGCGTTCTCGCGTTCGCTTTTGATCCCTCGGTCCTGGGCACCGGCGATGAGTACGTGACCTCGGAGGAGGGGTTCGCGAACGTTGCCGCCGAACGGCGTCTCGGCCGGGTGCCGGTGCTGCTGGTACGCATGAACGCCGACCTGGTGATGGGCGAGGAACTCAAGAAGACCGGCGCCGGCAACCTGTTCACGGTGTTCGGCGAGCCAGACATCGAGATCAAGCGTGAGGCCGACGAGCTGCGGGTCGTGCTGCACGGCGTCGACGTGTACGACCCGAACACCGCCGAACTGCGTAGCAGCGACACTGACCAGGTCGCGCTCTGGATGATCGATACCGCGTACAACGGGGAGTCGTTCTTCGTGCGCCACTGCTACTTCACCGGCGGCCAGGACCCCTACGCCCGGCTGAAGCGAGCCCTGAAGGCAGAGATAGACGAGGATGCCTGGGCGAGCCTGTACGGCACCGAGTCTCGACCCTTTGCCCGTCCAGACACCGGGAAGATTGCGGTCAAGGTCATCAATGACTACGGCGACGAAGTGATGAAGGTGTTCACGGTCTGACACGCCTACCGGACGGCGAAGCCGCAGATGGTTCGCACCTCGCAGCGACGGCACCGCGTGCCGGGGTTCGGCGTGTAGTCGCGCACCCGGACCCGAGTGGCGGCCTCGGATACCACCGATTCGGCGCGCTCGATGGCCGCCGCATCGACAGTGATGGGATGGCGGGCTGCTGCCTTCAGGTCGTGGATGTACGCGGCCCGCACGTCGAGGCCCTCCCGCCGGCCGGCATCGGTGTAGACCTGAAGCTGTAACGCGTGATCGGTGGTTTTACCGATGGTGGAGGACTTGTAGTCGACGATCGCAAGAGCGCTCGGGAGACCGTTTTCGTGGTCGAGGATGACGTCGGCGCGGCCCGTCACCGTGACGCCGTCGAGGTGCAGCTCGAACGGCCGCTCGGTCTCCCATACCCGGAACAGGTCGTCCTCGTGCTTGTTGGTGTACGTGAGCACGAGCCTGCGCGCCGCATCCCGGAGTTGGCGGTGGGCCGCTTTGTTGGCGGTGGGCAGGAAGAAGCTCCCGTTGAGGATCTCCTCGATCTCGGCCGCGTTCGGTACCTGGCCCGATGCCTTCGTCGCCTCCGCCACGGCGCGCATGACGTGGTGGACCGCCTTGCCGTAGCCCAGCTCGGGGGCCAGTCGCGGCTGGAAGCCGATAAGTTCCCGCAGCCTGAATGCCGTTCCGCAGTCCATGAACGCGGCCAGCTGGCTGTACGTCATCGAGATGGGCTCGTCGTCACCGTCGCTGGCCGGCTCGATCGTCGGCAGCCCGATGTCCTCTGGCTTTACCTCCAGATGGGCCAGTTCACGGTGGTACGGGCTGCGGGCGACCCGCCGGCGGGTGACCCGCTCGTGCCGGGAGACCGACAGCCAGTCCCGCGCCCGGGTGAGCGCGACGTAGAACAGGCGCCGCTCATCGGCGTCGGAGCCCTCGTACCTGGCCGGGTCGAAGCGGTCCCGCGGTACGAGCCACGGTTGAGGTTGTCCCGTGCGTGCCGACGGGAAGCGGCTGGCGGTCACCGATGGCACGAAGATCACCGGCCATTCCAGGCCCTTGGCGCGGTGCACGGTCGTGAGGTCCACGGCGTCGAGGATGAAGTCCGCCTCTCCGTCGAAGCCTTCGTACGCTCCTTGGGCGTAGTTGATGATGTGTAGCGCGAGGTTGCGGTAGTACCAGGTCCCGCGGTCCTGCCCGCCGACCTGCTCGCCCGGGGCGTCCGGGTCGGGGCGTGCTCGGCGCCGGACCGACTCGTAGTCGGCCAGCAGTGAGGAGAACCGGGCCAGTGTTCCAAGGCGGTTGATCGTTATGGGGTCGGTGAGATCCCATGCCCGCACGCCGATCTCGCCGAGCAGCTCGTACAGCTCGCCGACGAGGTTGCCGGTACGGGTGGTCAGCGGCACAGCCGCTTTCCATTGCCGGAGCAGGCGCACGGTCCGGTGGCGGTCCACATCGGACAGATGGAAGACTCTCTGGTACTCGGCGAAGAGTGCGGTGTCCGAGACGGACGCGCCTTGGGTGTACCGGTCACGCCAGTCGGTATCGGAGAGCCATGCGATCGTGTGGCCGAGAACGACTGCCTCGGGCTGCTCGAACAGGCCGGACCGCCCGCCGGGCTGCACCGGGATGCCGAACGTGGCGAACTGTTCGGTCAGGCGTTGGTAGGCGGCCCGGCTGCGGACCAGTACGGCGATGTCGCGGTACTCCACGCCCGCGTCTACCAGGTCGAGGACCAAGCTGGCGATCCAGCCCGCCTCGTCGGCCTCGGTGTCCGCAGTCCAGGCCACCACCTCGGGCTGCGCGCCGACCGGGGGCCGGTGTGGCAACATCACCTTCGCGATACGGTCAGGAATGGTGCCGGCGAACCGGTTGGCCACGTCGATGAGCTGCGGTCGGCTACGTCGGTTGGTGCTGATCTCGAAGGTGGCGACCGCCGGGTAGCGCTGGGGAAAGGTGACGATGTTCGACACGTCGGAGCCGCGCCACTGGTAGATCGCCTGATCATCGTCCCCGACCACGCACAACTCGACCTGGGGGCCCGTCAACAGCTCGATCAGCCGTTCCTGTGCTGGGTTGACGTCCTGGTACTCATCCACGATGAGATGCCGCAGACGCGAATGGACCTCTGTGGCGAGCTCCGGCCGCTCCAACTCCCGGACCGCCCGGACCACCTGCTGGCCGTACGTGAGCAATCGATACCGATCAAGGGTCTCGTAGTAGCCACGCAGCACCAAGCCGAGCGGATCGGGCAGTGAACTTGGGTCGATTAGTTCGTTCTCGACGACATCCACGGCCTTGAGGAATGCCTCGATCGAGGCGAACAGCCGGTTTGCCGAATCCAGCTGGCGCAGCTCCAGCCGAGTAGCTTCCCTCGACAGGAACGCTGTCAGCTGGTTGTCGTCCAGGACGTCGTAGGTCTCGTACCGGGGCACCCGTTGCTGGAGTAGGCGGAAGCAGAACGCGTGGATCGTGCCGACGAACAAGCCGTTGAGCTGATCGACGGCGGCTGCGCCGAGCCGGCCGGCGACCCGCTGGACAATCCGGTTCTTAAGTTCCTCGGCCGCCCGGTCGGTGAATGTGAAGGCTACGATCGCGTCGGCCGGCACACCGTCCGCAAGCAGATCCGCGACCCGCTGTGAGACCACCTCGGTCTTTCCCGAACCTGCGGAGGCGATGATCTGCAGGTGGCTACCGCGGTACCGAACGGCGTCCAGGGCCGCTCCCGTCAGCTGAGGAAAGGGCGCTGAGGACACCTGAATTGCCACCGCCTCATGACTGCTCTCGCGTATCGGGGGTCGACAGGTTGCCAGGGCCAGCCGACAGAAGCTGGCGGACGGCCTTCGCGTGCCGACCCAAGCCATCCACGGCCTAGCTGAGCGGCCGCCCATCGTCAAACCACGTATCAAGTGCTCCAGTCGAGATCAAGCTACAACACCCATAGTGACAGCTCCATCCACGATGAGGTAGCTGAACGTCTTGCCAACCATGCGGCTTGGTGCCGACGTACTACGTACGCTGCGATACTCGGATGGGCGATCATGCGCATATCGCGGCGGCACCGGATCACCCCGGCGAAGACCGGACGGGCCGCCGGCGGCCCGCCTATTGAGGTAATCCGACCAGATTACATCCATTAACCGATTAGCCAGGAATCGAGTATCCGGACGTCCTTCTTGTGCGGCCTGCCGACGAGGAAATGTCGCCCCCCAGTCGTACGCTCTGCGTCGTGAAGACAGCACTCACTGATGTCGATCGGGTACGGCGAGATCAGTCGATCACTGCCTGCTGCTTGGCTGCCGCCGCGGTGAGCGACGAGGCGCTGAGCCCTGGCAGGCGCGGGAAGCTGCTTATGGATTGCCTGGGGGTGCTGGTGTCCGCGCACCGGGCTGTGAGCGCGCCGTCGATGGCGGAGTTCCGGCGAGGATTGGCTGGCCCGCTACGGCTGCTGCTGCCCAGCGACGTTCCGGCTGGCGAGTTGGGCGAACTCGTCCTGCTCGACGGGATGGGCCAGTTGCACGACGAGGCGTTGGACCTCGGCTTGGAGCATCTGGTGCCCCGGGCGGCGTGGGATGAGCACTGGTCGTGGGCGCGGGTGAACGCGGAGCAGGAGGAACGCCGCGTGTATGGGGTGCTGCGGCGGTTGCCCGCCAAGGAGTACGCCCGGGTCCGCGGGCTGCTGGTCAGGCATGCGTCTGGGGAGTTGACGCAGCTGCGTCGGGTGTGGGACGGGATGCTGGGCCAGTTGGACCTTTACCAGCCGATCAGCACGTGGTCGTGGTGTCAGATCCGTGGACACTGGTTCGCCTGTCCACTGTGCCGATGGCCGATGCGGGTCAGCCACGCGGGCGCGGTGCGGGAGGTGCGCTGCGAGGCACACGCCCGCGACGGCGTGATCTATACCTGCAACCCGGACCGGATGGCGAACCGTGCCCCACGGCTGCAGCCTGCAGGCGCCGCCGCGACGCCGGTACGGGCGGTGCCGGCCACCGCTGATCATCTGGCGCTCGGGCGCACGACCTGGCGGTACGTGACGCTTCCCGGCCTGCTGGAGTGCGAGTTACGAGACCACGCCCGGTTGCTGGGGGCGCGGGTGACGATGTGGCCACACAAGGACCGCTACGACCTGAAGATCACGTTGGGTCCTCGGGTATGGAAGGTGGATGCCAAGGCGTGGGCGTCGGTGACGAAACTCGCTGACGCGTTGAAGGACACCGACCCCGCCGAACCCGGTCTGATCATCGTGATCCCTGATCACCAGAGGAACAGCCGTGAGTTGCTACAGAAGATGATCGGTCAGCGTGGCTACCGGGTGTTGACCGCCTCGGGCCTGACGGCCGAGGTGGAAGAGGCGAAGGCGGGACAGCGGTGAGCGGGACCGGCCCCGGGTTGCAGGAGCTTGCGACCCATATCGCGTGTGCGCTCGCCGAAGCGCTGTTTCCCGCGACGGACGCCGTGGGCCGTCCGATGGCGTCGCTGGACCACGCGCACATGTTCGCGTCGGGCCGCGTCGACCTGTGGGACGGCTGGGAGCACCATCCAGACCACGTTCGCCGGCTGGTAGGGCGGTTCCTGCGGATCCGCAACAACGAACTCGGTTCCTACGGCCGGTTCATCAAGACCGCACGTGACGTCGTCTACCACCCGGACAGCCCGTACGCGGTACCGGCGGGCGTAGCGCGGGCGCAGGTTAGCTACCTGCTGCCCCGTCACGGTCAGCGGCCGTTGGACCTTGCTGAACGGCTGGTCGAGGAGGCCGAGGCAAAGTACCTGCGGACAAGGCGACCGCTGCCGGTGGCAACCGGCGGCCGTTGGACGTTCGGGCTTCGTGCCGAGTCCGTGGTTGAGCTCCCCGAAGACGTCACCACCACGGACGCCGCACCGATTGTGGTCACCACTGCTGCGGCCGTCGACACCGTGAAGATCGGTAAGGACGAGCTGTTCACGCTGGCCGATGAACTCGACCGCGCCGGCCGCGGCGATCGGTGGCAGCGCGGCGTACTGGAGACGCTGTTCGACGGGCTCAAGGACACCGACGACGCGACGGTCACCGATCTGCTGTTGCGGAGCGGGAAGATCCAGCCGTTCAATGCGCCCACGGGCGTCGGTAAGAGCGTACTGACCAAACTGCTCGCGATCCATCTGGGCCGTCGCGGCATCCCGGTGGCGATCGTAGTTGGCACCATCAACGAGGCCCAGAACACCGCCGACAGCATCGCCGAGCAGGACGCCCGCGCCCGGCAAACCGCCGAGGGCATCAATGAGGATCTACGCGCCCTGGGCAGCCCACTGCGTTGCGCCACCTTGATCGCCGCGTCGCGGCTGCACGAGAAGGCGGTGCACGCCGCGTCCCGTGGCGAGTGGGACCGTTTCGACCGGCTGGCCTACGGCTGCGCCCTGTCCGCATGGCTGGTGGACGGGCCACCCCCGGGGCACGGCAACGAGCCCTGTACGTCGCTGCTGCCCCAAGCCCAGCCAGACGACAAGGCGACGAGGGCCGGCACGCCGAAGCGGCACGCCTGTCCCCGGCTCAGCGTGTGCGACCGGCATCGCGGCATCCGGGCCGCAATCACCGCCGACATCATCGTGACCAATCATCACAACCTCATACACGGCACGGTGCGGGTGCCGGTCAGCATCGACGGCGAAGCGTACGGGCGGATCAGCGTGCTGGAGCTGGTGACGCGCCGCTGCCCGGTACTGGTCATCGACGAGATCGACCGATTCCAAAGCAGCATGTTCGACTCCGGTGCCCGCCAGCTGATCCTCGCGGCGAACACCGGCCTGTCCGACCTTCCGTTGGCCCAGCTCAACGCTCAACGCTGGCTGCTGCTGCCCGGCCAGGACCGTAACGTGCTACCGCCGCTGTCGCGCACGGCATTCCTCACCGACCAGTTCCTCAACTACGTGCTGGAAGGCGACCTGTGGCTGGAAAGCGCCCGCTGGCTCGACAACGAGGACGGCTACCGCGACGGCTCGGGCTGGCACATCCCCGGCTCGAACGACCGGCTGCTACTGATGCACCTGTTCGGCGTGGACCAGGCGACCGACGAGATTATCCGCGACGTCTACGACCAGTTCAACGCCCTGTTTCCCGACAGCAGCACCGATGAGGGCGTCACGCTGTCCAAGGACATGGCGGCCATCGCCGCGCGGCTGCGGACGCTGGTCAGCAATGACGACGGCATCGACCGGATACGCGAGGTCAAAGACGATCTGCACCCGGTTGTGGGCAAGATCCTGCGTGCAACAACCCGGCGACTGCAGGCCCCGGCCGGGGAAAGGGGCGACCAGGCGCCCGCGCCCGTCGACGCCGCGGCAGGGTCACCAGGGGCCGGGTCGAACCGCGGAAAGGCGGCGAAGGAGCCGACCCATGAGGAGATCCGCCGTGAGGTGGTCAACGCGCTGCTGGTACGCACATGGCTCGGCGCGTTGCACCAGTCGCTGACCGCGCTGACCTACGCGGTGGGGGCACCTGACACGGACCTGCCGGCGGCCCGCGCATTGGTCGAACAACTCGGCACATTCGTGCAGCACGCGACGATTCCCTACGGTCCGCTGGGATATCTGCTGTTCGGGTTCCGGGTCGACCGAGCGGGTGACGGTGTACCGCGTGGGCAGCTGTCGGTACAGGCGATCGCCGGAGACCCGCACACCACGGTCGCGCAGCTCGGCGACGTCGTGGCCCTGGCCGCAGCGGGCGTGCGGCGCGTCGTGCTCGGACTGTCGGCTACCGCGTTCTTCCCTGGCGCTGCCCGCGAGCACATTCACGCCGAGCCGACCTACGCGATGACCGACGCCGCCCACGGTGCGTTCACCACCCTGCCCGGCCAAGCCCTCGACGGCGATCGGGCGCTGTCGGTGGGCGGCCAGATGGAACACCGCAAGGCCGACCTCATCCAGGATCTCGGCAGGAGGCTGTGGGAGCAACGCCTCGACCAGCACCTACGCACCCTCGCCGAGACCGACCCCGACCGCGAGCGGTGCCTGCTGGTCGGCAACTCCTACACCCACGCCGCGCTGCTGGGTGCGAGCATCGCCCGGCAGGTCGCCGAACCAGGCTGGGTCGCCGTCGTCGAAGCCAAGGAACCAGGACCGGCCACCGTGGCGATACCCAACGGAGTCGTCCGGATCACCATCGACGACCTGGAGGATCTGCCACGCAACCATCCGGCCGTGAAGGTGTGTACCGCGCCGTTGAGTCTCGTCGCGCGGGGTTTGAACATCCTGGTGCCCGACACGCAACGCTCGGCGCTGGCATCGATCTGGGTCTGCGTGCGCCCGGTCCTGCAGCTCAACGCGCCCGCGGAGATCCTGGCAAGCGTCAACGCCACCGCGCGCGCCGTCGGCGCGCCGGGCACCGACCCGGCCACCGTCTTGGCAGCGCAGCGCCGCGCCGCCTTCAGCCGGCTATACACGCTGCTGTCCAGTGACCCACGTTTTAGCCGGCTTCCCCGATACCTCAAGGCCGAAGCCATCGCGGGCATGCTGGTGGACCTGATCCAGCTCGCCGGCCGGGCACGCAGGGGCGGCACACCGGTTCGGCTGTACTTGGTCGACAACGCCTTTCACGACGCGACGCTGGGCAGCGACCTGCCCAGCCTGCTCCGCTACTACTACAACAGCTTGACCCCGCGCGACCAAGCGGCCCTGGATCGCATCTACGGCTCGACGCTGGGGTCATGGCTGGAGTTCGCCGGCATCGACTACACCCGACCACTACAGGAGCGCAGGTGACCCTCGGTCCAGACAAGCTGACCCTACTGGCGTACCCGCTGACCGCTGACCTGCTCGGCGAAGTGCAGATCTACAACTTCTCCGACCGGATCCGGCACGCGTGGGAGGAGGTTCGGGATGACTTCTACGCGGCGACGGGATCCGAGGGCAACCTGCCGTTTGCCGGGCTGGCCACCGCGCTTCGCGCTATCGGCAGGACCAGTGTCAACTTCGATCCGACATCGAAGAAGTCCCCACCGTTTCGGCTGATCAGCCGCGAGCGGCTCAAGGCGGCCGATATTCACGATGCGGCAACGGTCTGGCATCAGGCGGTGCTCAAGATACCCGACGACGAGATCCGGTTCTCCTTTTCCAGCAAACTCGCTGATCTGATCAGCGCGGTCAGGCCGACCACCGCCCGGCTCATCGACCACATCACCTACCACGGCAGCCAGCCCGACGCGCCGACCTGGGTGTACGCGGCGGCCACCTGGGAGATCGCCCAACGGATCGCACACGCCCAGCAACCCTGGACCGTCGACGGCAAGATCGTGGAACTGCGGGCTGACACCGACGGCAATCTGATCGTCTGGGATCCAGACCTGCTGTGGGAGGGCCGATGGAAGGCGAGCGACGCGCCTTCCTACGCCACGCTGCGGGTCGAGTTGAACATGAAGACGCTGCCCTGGGTGACCTCACCCGTTGTGGTGGTCCAGCCGCAGGTCTCCCGCCTCACCCGGTGGGCCAACGCCGCCGGTAACGCCTGGCTGCAACAATGTGACCCGAAGGCACCACTGCTGGTCATAGGACTGGAAAACCGGGCCATCGAATACTCCTCACGGGTCGCCCTGAAGGTCTTCGCGCAGCTGCGCGGGCAAGCCACACCGATCGTGGCCACCGACTTTGACCTGACCAGCAAGGCCAGCCCCGTGCGGGCACTGGTGCCCAAGTCGGTGCGGTTCCCGGTTGGACGCGGCGTCGGCATGCACCTGGTACGAGAACTGAGCAGCCACCTAACCGCAACACTCGACACCGAGCCGGTGACCGCGCACAACGTCGCTGGACATCAGTTCTCCAACGCCGACCGCCGCAAGCTGAACGACGGCCGCGACACCGAACTACTGCACCCCGATGAGCTTGCGGCCATCGTCACCGCTTCCGGTTGCCACACCCTGCGGATCCTCGTGCTCCACCGCACCGAGCACACCCGCGGGCGCATCCAGCGGCTGCTCGCCTACCACTTCGCCCGCCCGGAACTGTCCGAGCAAGGTATCGAAGCCGGTGCCGTGGTGCCGCTCACCGAGGCGGTGCAAGTCATCATGCAGCCCGCCGCCGACCTCCTGGACGACGGAGACCACGACAAGCGCCCCGCGCTGGTGGACGCCCTCGTCGGACTGGACACGCCCGCCGGCACCCGGACCGTGGCACTGTGCGAGACCGAGTACGACGAGGAGAAGTGGGCCAAACTGCGAAAGCTCGCGCGCCGCAAGAACAGCGATACCATCAGCCCGGATGTCACCGATGCCAAGCCCTACGTCAGCCGTCTGCTCGCCGAGCGGAAGGTCGCGGCCCAATTCCTCGCCGCCGGCCCCGACCGCGTCGAAACCGAAAGCAGTGGCGTCATAGAAACCACAGCCGAAGCGCTGACCCCCGATGATGAGGACATCACCGACCCGCTCGCGCCCGGCCCTGACACAGACGAAACCCACGCTGATCCGCTCACCGTCCTCGGAAAGGCGCTCGCGCACGACCACGCCGGGCACAACGCCATCGCCGACATGCTGCGCACCGCCGGGCTGGTGCATCCGCGGCTGGGTCGAGCACTCGCGTACCGCAGCCTGGGCACCGCGGAACCCATGGCCTACGTCGGACTCAACGTCCGGGAACAGCGCGGGGAACTGCGCAGATACGGCAAACCCCGGCTGAGCTGGTCCCTGGTCGCCCTCATTCCCGACGGGCAGCACTGGCGCACCAAGGCATACATCGCCAACGCCCATCCACGAGGCGGCCGAACCGGATGGTGCGACTACACCGAAGCCAACGTCGCGTTCCGCGCCAACCGCATCCCTGAAGGGAAACGCACGGACGCAGTCTTCGTCGAAGCCATCGATGTCGCTCTCACCCAGCTAGGCGAGGAACTCACCGGCATCGCGGGCTACTCGCTGTTCGTATCCGGGGAGAACGTCCGGTCGCTGTGGCCCAGGCTGGCGAACAAGAATCTCGAATGTGAACCGGACGACGCGGGCCAAGTAGACGGACGCCCGCTGCTTCCCGGCCTTCGGCTGCCGCGCCCGGACCGGCCCCGCGCCATCGTCCGCGTCACGTCCGGATCAACCGAGATCCCGCGTCCGGTCCAGGTGACCCGCCCCAAGGACCACGACGGCGAAGCGGTCGAAACGATCGTCAAGACGACCAGGGCGCTCTACCAGCTTGACCACGCCAAAGACACCTGGATCCTGTCCAACGTGCCGCGACAGTTCGACGGCGGCACCGTGCACAGCCGCGCGGGCAGCAAGTACACCCGGTGGAGCGCGAAGGGTGCCGAACAACGCAAGACCTGGTACGCACACACGCCCACCGAGATCTTCGTCGCCCACTACGACGACGACCCCCTGCGCTACGCGGTTATCGCCGCGCGGCTCTGCCACCATGCGCTGTCCTGGGAAGGGCGCACAAGCTACCCCGCACCCGTCCACCTTGCCATCCAAATGGACATGGACCACCCCGAGTACCGCCGCACCATCGACACCGCCGATCAGATCGACCCGGAGGAGGACACTGAGGAGGACGCCGCTTCGTAGCATGCCATGGCGCGCCTATCGAAGAACGCTGTCAGTCAGTGCTGCAGTGCAAGGTGTGAGATCTGGACCGGCGGCCGACGCGCCGTAGCCAGGAGATCTGAAGATCTCCTAATTGGTCTAGACCCAGGCAGAACCACGCCATCCGCCCGACATTCGATAGCTGAGCGTGTCGCCAGGCTCTCGTTCATGTCATAGCCAGCGCCTACCCTCATCGCGTGCTTGACGAGGTTCGTACCGACCGTGAAATCACAGTTCTGCTGGGAAGGGGTGGGGCGGGTGGCACGCCGTAGGCGACGGCGCAGGAACAGCAACGATGGCTTGCTGTCGTTGATCGGGGTGGTGTTCCTCGGCGCTGCGGTACTCGGATGGGCCCGGCGGTTCGTCGCCGTGCACGCCACCGCGATCACGCTGACGGCTATCGCGGCGGTGGCGGTGGCGGTCGTGGTGGGGGTGCTAGTCATCCGGGCTCGGCTACGCCAGGCCGCGCAGCAGGCTGAGCGCGATCGCAACATTGCGGTCACCGACGGTATGACTGGTCCGCTGTTCGAGCAGTATGTCGCTCGGCTGATGCGTCGGGACGGGTTGCGCCGGGTGCAGGTGTGCGGTGGCTCCGGGGACTTGGGTGCCGATGTTGTCGCCTACACGGAGGATGATCGGAAGGTGGTGGTGCAGTGCAAGCGGTACGCCGGGTCGGTGGGCGATCCCCACGTGCAGAAGTTCAACGGCACCGCCCGGCAGATCCACGGCGCCGACGTAGCCCTTTCTTGTGACCACGGGCCGGCCCACGGTCAAGGCCAGACAGCTCGCCCAGCGGTGCGGGATCGTCCTGGTCGACCGGGACGCGCTTGCCGCGTGGGCCACCGACGGCATCCTGCCTGCCGCACTCTCGGCACCGGCCAAGCCGGCTCGCTCGACCGTCGCGCTGACCGCTGAGCAGTTGCGGCTGGAGTCGGAAACGCCCTGACACCGCCATGTCCGGCACCTGGTAACGGCACGCATTTTCGGATGCGTCCATGTCGCCGTGCGCCGTACAGTCCGCGGCGTGGAGATACGCCCGTGCCAGGCCGGCGACATCGAACGGCTGGAGCAGGCGATGCCGACGGGGCCGACCCAGGCGTACGCCCGGCGCTTTGACCGCCAGCAGTTGGGGCTGGGCACGTTCTTGGTCGCCTGGTTGGGTGAGGCGCCGGCCGGCACGGGTGAACTGCGGTGGGACGGCTGCGCCGCCCCGGAGGTACGAAGCCTCTACCCGGACTGCCCGGAGCTGAACGGTCTGCACGTACGCCCAGGGCTTCGCGGCGGGGGTATCGGAACCGCGCTGATCGCCGCCGCTGAACACGCCGTCCGAGGGCGCGGCGGTCGTCAGCTCGGGTTGGGTGTCGACGACACCAATAGCCGTGCCGCTGTACTCTACCTGCGCCTCGGCTACACCGAGACCGGCTGCCGCTATCTCGACCGGTATCACTACGTCTCCGTTGACGGCCAACGTCATGAGGTGGCAGACCCCTGCCGCTTCCTGATCAAGCCTCTCCGGTAAGCCGCCGAGTGCCCCGACGGCCAACACGGCAGCATCGACCCCCGCCGCAGCCGTCGGTCGTCGGCGGCGAACCAGTGGTCAGGTCGCACTCATGTGTTGGTACCGGGCTGCTGAGATCGGCCACCGGTTACTGCGGTCCCAATACCGGTTGTCCCAGCCGTACAGCCGCCATACGCTGGCCCGGCTCTCGGGCAGGGGCACGACGGTCCGCGAGACATGAACAAGTTGCTGCGATGCGATGAGGATCATTGATGGGCGCTGGTGCCAGCGGGCGTCGCGAAGGGGGTCACTGCTCGGGTTCCTGCCGGCCTCGTCATCCTGGTCGGGCCGCCGGCGTCCGGGAAGAGCACGTTCGCCGCCGAACTGGTCAGACAAGGCAAGCTGGACTCGGCGGCCGTGGTGTCCAGTGACGATATCGCGGTGCGGATGTTGGCCCGACCGTGGACCGAGACGCGGCGGATCCGCAGATCTTCGCCGAACGAGACTGCCTGGTCGTCAAACGCCTCAGCGCCGGCCTGACCGGGTGGTGGACGCGACGAACGTGCTGCCGGAGGCGCGGGTGAGGCTCATGGCCATCGCCCAGAGGGTCGGTGCTCCGGTGGTGATGTTGCGGTTCGCGCAGTCGACCAATGTATTGATGACGCAGAACGCCGAACGTGAGAAGCGACTGTCAGCTCAGCAGGTCCGCGACTACGTGGCGCTGATGGCCGTGCACGCCACTGGTGAGCAGCTGCGCTCAGACGATGTGTGGGCGGTTCACGACGTCCCGGGACGAGATCGGCAGGTAAGCGCCGCGCAGGCTGCTGCCGTCTTCGAGTTCGAGGTGGTGCGGGCTCGCGACGACCAGCCGGAACGTCGTCGGCGAATGAGTACGGGCGGTCGTCCCGGCGAAACAGGGTGACGCGGTCGTGTCCGCTGCTCCCGGCAGGGGCAGCCGCAGTGGCGGGATGCTGGGAGCCTGACGAGATGGACTTCTCAGTGGCGGTGGCGGCGGACAGATTGTGCTGGCCGGTCGAGGTGCTGGACCGACTTCTGGAGCTGCGGATGCAAGTCTGGGCTGGAACCTACCGGTCGCGCAGTACCGGATCCGGGACGCCGAGCGAGGCGGCAACGCCCGGACCGAGCGGTACATGTGCCACCGGGGACCACCGGTACTGCCAGCGGTCGGGGTCCTGGATGACGTCGATCAGATGCACGGCTTCGTACGCTCATAGTGGCGTGGCCGAGCGTGCCCGCTGAGGCCATGCGCTATGGACGGCCGGGCACCCGGGCGCCACGAGGCTCGTGCTGGTTGTCGTGGCGTCCGGGTGGTGCCGGTTGCGTTATGCGGCTGGTCGTTGGACGCGGCGTTTGTTCAGGCGCAGCAGTCGTGAGAGCCGTGCGCGTTGGTCTTCAGTCATCGGGGGTGCGGAGGTAGCCAGGTTCTGGATCCAGTCCTCGACGGCCGGGTCGGTCAGGTATCGGGCCATGGGCAGAGTGCCCCGTGCCTGCGGATGGCCCGGCGTGTTCTCGTAGGGGTTGGTGGTTCCCGCTGTCGCGGCGGTGGTGGTTGCGCTCGGCTCGTCGGGCTCGGGCTCGGGGTGGGGCGGGTCGGGTGTCGTGGTGCTGTGGTCAGGGTCGGGGTGCGCGGCGTGTGGCCGCTGTGGTGCAGTACGGCGAGCCCCCGGTTCGCCGGGCCTGCGTTGAGGCATCGTTCTCCCAGAGGAAGGGTCAAGAGGCTTGTGGTGCAGCGGATCGAGAGCATGTGGGTCGATGTCCCCCTTTCCTGGCTTGTCTTTCGGTGGCAACGGTTGAACAAAACCGTTGCGGGTAAACGGTTGCTGGTGCTGGCTGCGGCAGCCGGCGGCACGGGTCGACAGGTATTGTCGCGACCACACCCGCATCTGCAAGCGGGACACCCGTACCGCTTTGTGCGGTACGGGTGACAACGGGTTCGATCCGCGAGCAAAGACCGGTCATCCGGTAACCGGTCTCGCCCTTGGAAAGGCCGTCGAAGCGGCTCAGAACTACCGTCGCCATCTCTCACACGAACAAAAACGCCGGCTGACACGGTCGGTTCGCTGTGGATGCGACGTCGAGTTGTAGTCCGCGGTTGGCTCGGGTTGCGGGTAACGGGTGCGACCGCAGACCGGGGATAGTTCAAGGTCGGGCGGTGAGGTGCCTCACCCGGAAGGGCCACCGCGGGAGGAAGGTGTTCGTGGATCGGGGATGGCCCGTTGGTCCAGTCGTTCCGGGTCGCGGCTGCGCCGTTCCGCCGTTGTTCCGCGCCGCGCGGGTGGACGTTCCGCGTCAGGCGTTCCGCCGTCGGCAGAGCAGCGGAACGCGCGGTGACCGGTTGAGCGGGCGGGGCGTTCCGGGGAACACCGCTGGTCAACAAGCGCTGGCGTGTCCCTGTGGGGAGTGCCGTACGGCGAACGGAACGGAACCCGCGGAACCGGAGCGTGGGAACGGGGAGTGGCGGGGGCCTGCACGGGCCGTCCCGCCACGACTGTTCTCCACGCCCGGGAGAACAGTTTCGGAGGGGAGACTATGGTCGTTGCCCGGGAACGGGTGTCTCCACCCTCCGGGAGGTGGCCCCCGGGTCGCGGGTCGGTCAATCGCGTGCCACCCGAGCCGACGGCGCCAGCAGACCGCCGGATGACCGATGCCTGTATCCGTATACTGTGGGGCGTAGCCAAACCCGCTGTCATCAACGACGGCAGACAGTGCGGACGGTACCCCTGGATCCTCTGTCACGACAAGCGGTCCGGCTCTGTCAGCGTCTGACACGAACTCACACGAGCCGCCCCTCGGAGCCGGGCGTTCTGTCAGCGGGATTGATGGGCTCAGCGCCGGCCGGCGCCGGATGTTACCTGTCCGGTCTGTCAACGCAAGCCCTGGTTGGGTGGAGGCTACCCAACTGGCCCGACGAGCAAGCCAACTAGCCCAACCGGCAGGTCACGCCGCACGCCGCGCATTCCTGGGTGCCGATGATGTTTGGCGGTGTGCGCGCCGCGACGGGCCGCCCTCGTGCCCCGGCCGGCTTCGGCCGCCATGAGGGTCAGGCAGCTTCGTCACGGCTGTCCACGACGGCGGTAGCAAGGCCGGCCAGGCGCAGCAGGCCGCGGTCGTGGCGGTGCAGCCACCAGATCGCCTCGGCCGGGCTGTGGCCGGGCTGTGTGGTGTCGTCGCGGGCGGCGGTGGCGACCGGGTAGCGGACGCCGTCCTCGGACAGTGCCTGGTGCAGACGGCGTTCGCGGGCGGCGGAGTGCAGCGAGAACAGCACCGGCCATACCCGCCGGTACATCTTCGCTAGGGCGGTGTAGCCGTCGAGCTTGTCGACGAGTTTCCACAGCGGCTCGCTGCCAGTATCGAATTCGACGAAGAACGACGTCTGTCGATCCCGTTCGGTCCAGATGCCGTGCCCGTCCGGGCGGACCTTGGCCTTGTACGCCAGCACCATGACGTTGTCCTCCCCGGGTTCCCGAAATGCGCCGGCGACTTGGCAGCGGGAGGCGGGCCACCAACGGTCCAGATTCGTCTCGGGGTGGGTGCGGGCGTACCCGGCTAGGTCGATGAAGAACTGGTTGACCCCGAGTAGGTGTGGCAGGTTGGCCCGGTTGGTCAGGTGCCAGCGCCGCAGCCGGGCCTGGTCGCGGCGGGGCATCTCGTCGCCGCGTTGGGCGGCGACGACGTCCACGCCGAGCTGGTCGAGGACGTAGTGGTACGGGTAGGAGCCGCCGTCGGGTTTCTGGGGCCGGAACCGGGCCAGCACCTTCAGGTTGGTCAGCTTGCGTAGCCGTTCCTGGGCGAAGTCGCGGGACGGGAACAGTGCATGGGCGATCTGGAACGAGGTAAGCACACCGTGGTCGGCGAGCCAGCCGAGCAGGATGTGATCTCGGTCGGTGAGGTGGGACTGTATGCGCAGGACGGGTTCGGTCATGGGCGAGCACCGCCAGAGGCGGTTCTACCCCACCGGGAGACTCCCAGACAGGAGTCTGTCGCAGCAGGGCGGCTGATGCTGACAGGCCCGCTGACCAGCGTTGTTGGGTAAGGGATGGGGTCCGTTCGGGGGTCCGGTTCAAGCAGGACACCGGCACGGACACCCGCGCGGACAGTGTGGCGGATACCCAACGGGGTTCTGTCAGCGTCGAGGTGCCGCGCTGGTTGGGTTACGGTCCGCGCCCGCTGGCCTGCCGAAGGGGACGGTGGCTGACACGGTGCATGGTCGACGAGCATAGAGACTCCTGAGAGGTTTGGTTGCAGTCAATGAGGGTGGTTCCGTCGGGGACCGGTCACCGTGACCGGTGTTCGCGACTCCCGCCGGCTGAGCTGCCAGCGCCGCCGGCAGAGGTGGCGGCTTCACCATTGCGCGCACGACCCGCTGGTACCGACTCGCTCTGTCAGTGCCGGTGCTGGCTGAGTGTCCGGCGTCCCGCGATGCGGGGACAGCGGGGACGCCGGGCACCGCACCGTGGTGTGTTACGTGTGGTCGGTGCTGTCTGGGTCGGCCGGGTCGTCGTCGAGCAGGGACGCCAGGCTGGCCGGGGTGGGGTCGTATATGGGGTGGGGTGGTAGCGGCGGGATGAGCCGGTGCGGCTGGTCATCCCAGTCGATGTCGTCGTAGGGATGTTCCAGGTCGGGTGTCTCAGGGAGTTGAGCGAGGCTGACCCGGTCGATGCCTTGGGCGGGCAGTAACACCTGGGCGGTGGGGTAACCCAACCTCGGATAGGTGACGATGGTCAGGCCGTCCCAATCGCGGTCGGCCAAGTGGTGGTGTAACCGTTCCTCGCGGGCTTGGCTTCGTGTGCCGATGATGAGGTTGGTGACGCCGGTGGCGTCGGCGAGTTCCCGGTAGCGGTCCAGTGCGGCGACCGCTTGGCCCGGGGCGTGGTCGGGGTTGTCGTGGTGGTACCAGAACCCGATCCGCCGGCCGGAGTGCAGGTACACGCCATATCGATCGCCGGGGTGACCGGTGATGGGCCGGCACGTGCCGGGGGACCACCACACCGGGAGATCGGCGTCGGGATCGGCGCGCACGTGAATGGCAACGGTGGTGAAGAATCCGTTCGCCGCGACCCGGCGGCGGGTCCGCGGCGAGGCGGCCAACCGCTGGTTGGCCTGCGTCACCTCGTCGCGGTCGGGCATGCGTTCCCCGGTGGCCCACGCGATCAGCTCGGCGCCGGTCGGGCCAAGGGTGAAACCCAACGTGCCGCCTGGCCAGGCCGAGCGGATGGGAACGGTGAACCGGTAGAGGACCTCCCGGTCGTTCAGCAACCGCAGCCGGCGGATCGCGGCGGTAATGGTGGCGGCGTAGCCGAGCTGCTGGAGCTGGAACGCGGTCAACACGGTGTGTTCGCTGAGCATGCACAGCAGCCAGCGGTCCGGGTGGGTGAGCCGACGGCCCTCGGTCAGCCAGGTACGCGGTGTACGCCGGCCCGGCGCCACCGTCAACGCCGCGCGCATCTCAGCCATCCGGCTGATCGGCCCGGTCGGTGGCGTGGTCGCCGATGGTACGGATGTGGGTGGGGTGGACATGGTGTGCGGAACCTCCAGGGTTTGCCGCCGCGCGAGTCGCGGCGGGCTGAACAGGAAACGCACCGATGGACTAGGTCGTCCAGCCGGCGCGCGACGGCCGCCCAGAGGTATGCCTGGAGGGCCAGAGATGTCACGACGAGGTTGCCGGTCGATGGCCGCGCCGGTGACAGCGACATCGCCGCTGCGGACGAAACGGAAGCGCGGCGACATGACTCGCCGTCGCCCAGGTAAGACGGCCCGCGCCGCCAACCTCACAACAAAGTGACCGTGCCTCCTGCCCGCCGACCGGGGCCGTGATGCTGGCGGCGAGGCAGGAAGGGTGCCTCGGCCGGATCCCACCCGGCCGAGGCAATGTGGATCTATTTCCTCTTGCTCGAATTTCAGTCCACTGTGGAGTTGTCAATGAACAAGTCGACCGCGGCGAACCGGGCGACGGCACGACCCCGAGACCCCACCGGCACACCACACCGAAGCGGTGGGGCGTGACCACGATGAGGTCCGGCGCCGATGGTTCTCCTTGACTCAAGCCGAACATGTCTCGTACCATGGTGCCTAGGCTTCCTAGGTTTCACGTGACGGTCGTGATCGAGTCAAGAGTCTGGTACAAGATTCTTAGGTAGCTTGTGGAACCTAACCAGGACAAGGTGGTTAGATCAGCTCATGGCTCACGACGTTGACGACAAGCGCGCCCTGTTTGTCAGGGTCGTCGACGACATCGTCGACCAGATCCGCACCGGCCAGCTCAAGGGCGGCGACGTGCTGCCCACCGCCCGCAAGATGGCCGAAACCTACGGCGTGGCCTCCATGACTGCCCAACGAGCGCTGCGTGAACTCCAGCACCGCGGCCTGACCTACGCCGTCGTCGGCAAGGGCACCTTCGTGCACCCCCTGGCCACCGCACGCCTCGACACCGACGCCGACGGCCACCCCACCGCCCCCAGCACCACCTGGCTGATCCCCGACAACCCCGACCTCAACCGCCGCGTCGCCCAGTTCCTGCTGCGTCAAAACCAGATCGCCAGCCGGTTCGTCGACGCCATGCTGGCCAAAGACGGCCCCGCGATGGATGTCGCCGCCGACGAACTCGCCGCCCTCAAGACCGCATACCGCGACCTCACCGGCGACATCGCCAAGTACGAAGCCGACGCCGGCATCGAGCCACCGGTCTCCGAGGTACCCAGTCCCGTATCCCCAAGACCGCGCCGCCAACGCAAGACCAGCCCGTAACCGATCAATACCCCGATCGCGTCGCAGCCATGGGCCCGAGGGCTTGAAGGCGGCGATATCGGAGACGAGTCAGCATCCGCTGAGCAAGCGGAGGACGTCGAGTCCTTATGGAACCGGGCGGAGCGCCTCACCGAGCTGCTCGCCCAGTATGCGCGAGTCTTCACCGACACCCTCGCTGCCTGGCGGTCCGGCAACTAGCCGCACCGGCGAGCAACTGAATCGACCCCACAGGTGCGGAGCTGGAGCCCTGACCGGGAGTGTCCAGCCCTCACCGTTCTCGTCCGGTCCATAGCTGGGCCACATGCCGGCAGTACGTCTCGTTGGCAATGGAGTCAGAAGATCCGGCCTCACCTGCAGGCTCACCGGGCGCTGTCGTCTGGCCGACGCGTCGCCGCGATGTGATCGCACAGTCTGGATAGTTCGTAGACGACTTGGCCGATGTCGCACGACCGGTCCGCGATGACGGCGACCAGGATTCGTCCGTCGGCCCTCATCATGGCGAGATATCCATTCTTGCTCTGGACGGCCGTGTGCAGAACGGTATGGCCACCCAGGTACTCAGCCGCTCCCGTCGTCAGCGCGTGCAGCATGGAGAGGTTCGCGGCCATTCGGTCGATGTCGTCGGGCAGGAGTTGGGACCTGGCCGCGATGCAGAGACCGTTGTCGCTGATCACGACGATGTCGGTAACTCCCTTGACCTCATCGAAGAACGCGTCGAGCGAGCGACCGAGGTCGGCGGCCTCACCGGTCACGACGTGCTCCAAATCAGAGTTGGGCTCTCGGTCCCGCCTGTGGCCGCCGCGAGTCCGAGCCGGCACCGGGGTGGACGGTTCCTCGCCACTCATGGGGGGCTTGGTGGCTACGAGCGTCCACCCCGGTGCTTTCGGCAGGACCACGCGCCTGGTCGCGGAACCGCCCCGACGCGTTGGCGATGGCCCTACCGACATCAGTCGATCAGTAACGGCACCACTACGGAACGACGGCGGGCGGTGAAGGACGTGAACGTGGTGGACCTGCACGTGAAGTGCGTGAGTTTGACTCTGGTGCAGGATGAGGCGGTGCGAGTTCTGCTCCTGGGCGGTTCCTGGTTCGTCGGCCGAGCCGTCGCCGAAGACGCCGTCGGTCGTGGCATGGAGGTAACCACGTTCAGCCGAGGTCGGTCCGGTCTACTACCGGCCGGCGTCACCGCGATCCACGGTGACCGCGAGGACCCGTCCGATCTGCGACGACTGGTCCGTCATGGGCCGTGGGACGCGGTGGTCGACATCGCGGGCAGCGTTCCGGCGGTCGTGGGTCGGTCGGCGCGCCTGCTGGCAGACGTGGCGGAGACCTGCGTCTTTGTCTCGACCATCTCGGCGTACCGGGACTGGCCACACGCTCCGGTTAGCGAGGCTTCCCTATTGTGGGACGGAGACCCGGCCCTCGACCCCGGTACCCGCGCGTGGGACCCGGACGCGTACGGCCCGTTGAAGGTCGGCTGCGAGATCGCCTGCCGTGAAGCCTTCGGCGAGCAACGTCTCTTGACGCTCCGGCCGCACGTGGTGCTCGGCCGCTACGAGTATGTCGGGCGATTGCCGTGGTGGCTCGACCGCGTGCGGCGCGGAGGCCGGATCCTCGTGCCCGCGCCGGACAGGGGTATCCAGCCCGTTGATGTGCGTGACCTTGCTGGGTTTCTCCTCGATCAGGTCGAACGCGGCGCGCGGCGAGTTTTCAACGTGGCCGCCCCGCTGAATGGCAGTACGTACGGCGGGATGCTGGGGGCCTGCGCGGACGTCGTCCAAGACCACTCCGCTGAGCCGCCGGAATGGATCTGGGCGGACGAGGACTGGTTGGTCACCATGGGCGTGGGCCAGTGGACGGAGATTCCGTTGTGGCGCAACGCCTCGGCGCCGTGGGGCATGAACACCGACCGGGCGCAGGCCGCCGGTCTGCGATGCCGGCCGATCCAAGACACGGTGGCAGACACCTGGGCCTGGCTACGCTCCGGCCGTCAGCCGGTCACGCACGAGCGCTTCGCCGAGCACGGGATCGACCCGGCCAAGGAGGCTCAGCTCATCGCGCGATGGCTCGCAGATCATTCCGATCCGACGACGCGTTCGGGCCGGACAGGTCCTTGAGGAACGCTCGGTTGATTGCGGGATCACGACCGCTGACGTAGCGGGCGGTCGGTTGATAGCCAGCCCGCCTGATGAGGGCGAGGGCCGCGTGGCTTCGCGCGCCGGTCTCCAGAATCGCCTGGCGCGCCCCATGGTTGGTCGCATCCCGTTCCAGCCAGGACAGCACCAGCCGGCCCAGGCGTCCACCGCGGAGACCGGGCGTCGTGTACATCTTCTTGATCTCGACGACTGCCGCGGCGGGATCGTACGGTCGGTAGCCTCCGCAGGCACTCGGGACACCGGCGACATAGACGACGAGGAACAGACCGTGCGGCGGCGCATACATCGCGGGGTCGGCCTCCACGGGATCGGCGAAGCCGTAGCGGTCCACCTGCTCCCCATAAAGCGCGCGAACCAGGCATATAGCGTCGGGATGGTCGTACGACCGCTCGACGATCTCGACCGGACCAGCCTCGTGGGCCGGCAGGGCCGAATCAGGGGAACTCGTCGTCATGTACGCAATAATGCCTTGTCAAACTCGGGTAGAAGATCAGCTACAACCCGGGAACGCGCCCGCCGGGCCAGCGCAGGGCGCAGGGCACGCAGGTATGTGCGTCCCCTTGGCGACTGCACCTGGTCCAGCCGCACTAGCGCGGATCGGGTCGCCTCGACGCCCTGCTCCAGGTCGCCGCGCATCAAGTGGGCCTTCGCCAGGAAGGTGCTGTGTAGGAGGGCCGACCGTGGATATGGCTGCTGTTCCTGGTTACCGGCTGGCTGGGAGAGTCCGGCGACCGCGCCGGTCAGGGTATCGATGGCCTCGGTGAGTAGGCGTCTGCGGCTGGCGGTCGTCCGTTCGGCAAGCACAACCAGTCCCTGTCCCGCCTCGGCGGCGAGCTGCTCCGGGGCGAGGTAGTACAGGAAGGCTGGCGCTTCCTGGCGGCGGTACTTCATCAGCAGCTGCATCGCCTCCTCGGAGGCGCTCCGGAACCGATTGAGATCACCGTCAGCCGCAGCGGCCGTCGCCTCGCGGCCGAGCAGCCGAGCGCGCAGGATCGGATCAGGTCGGCCGCATTCACGCCCCGCGGCATCGACCAGGCGCAACGCCTCGACCCCGTGCCCGGCGAAGGCGGAGACGTAGCCGAGCATGCCGATCGCGTTCGCCGCCCGGTCTGACGCTTCGAGGGAGCGGCACACGCCGACGCTGAGCAGCAGGTACCGCTCCGCCGCTCCGTACCGTCCCGAGTCGAACTGGAGCCACCCGAGCAGTTGCGCGAGGTCCGCGACGATCGTGAGGAGTTGCCGGCCAACCTTGGGTTCGTAGTTGGCGTACTCGACCAGGTCTATGACGCTGCGAAGCTCGGCACTCACGTACCGCAGGCTGAGTGCGCCGCCACCATGCCGGTCATCAAGCCGACGCAGCGCCGCGACATGAGACGTGATCAACTCGACCTGCTGCGGGGGCACATGTTCACGTTCAGAGCGGTGACGGGCCACCAGCACCGCACCGCGGAGCTGATCCAACACTGCGGCGGTCAGGTCGGCACCCGAAGCACCGACGAACTGGCCTCCGTTGGCGGTTGCCGTAGTAGTCAGGCCGTTCAGTTCACGGAGCAGGTCGTCGACGCATGTGATCTCGTCGAGATTGTCGGCGGCGGTGCTTTCAATCTCACATGGACCGCCACGTCCGGGCCAGAGCTGCGCCGTCGTCACCAGGTAGCCGACGTGTTCAGACAACACCGCAGCCGCGATGTCCGGAACTGGCGGTCGGGGTCGGTACCCCTGTTTCAGCCAGGGGTAGGCCGCCGTCGGGTCCAAGCGGTACTTCTCCCTGCCCTGGCTCGACAGCCGGCTATTGATTGCCGTCACCAACTGCCGTGGACCCCACCCAGCGAGGCGCAACACCTCCGCGAGCGGCACGGGTACCTCGGCCATCGACGCCTCCCACAGCGGACCTACCCGCACGCTAGCGGGCACCGGACGACACGTGTAGCCCCAACGACCCCTGCCGATCAAAGTTCACACAGTTCACGCCGTCGTCGGGCTAGTAGTCCAGCCCGGGATTGTTACGTAGATGCCGGCTGATGTTCGAGGTGGCCTCGGCGTCGGTAATGGCTGGTCCTGGCACGAGCTTGGTGGAGCCGGCGCCAGCGGGACCAGGCCAGCCAGTGCGTGATCGTG
>WNFV01001096.1_pt1 | contig 37126 bp, 30 predicted proteins | sample 5400101 | NCBI WGS metagenome assembly WNFV01 (sample SAMN13153361, study PRJNA577476) | soil metagenome | isolation source: 115 cm soil or saprolite under grassland replicate 1 | place: USA:California | collected 2016-06-15 | reverse complement strand
ATTGAGCCGGCTTCGCTCGCGGTCAGCATCGGCCGCAGGTCGCCGGCCCACCAGGTGTCGACGCGGTCGGTGTACCAGTTGGACGCCGGGTTCTCGCTCTGCCCGCCCGGGTAGATGCCCTGGAACGAGTGGGCGCCCCAGTCGATCACCATGCGCCAGCTCGGTCCGTGGGTGGAGGGAAAACCGCCCGCCGCAAGCGGCGTGTTGTTGTCGCCGCGCTCGGCGCGCGGACCGTAGTTGAGACCGCTGATATCGGCTAGGTTCTCGAGCACGCGTACGTGAACCCTGCCCCAGGTCCAGGTGCTCGGTTTGACGCCAAGGTCACGCGCCATGTCCTTGACGGCCGTCTTGAAGGCGGCCTTCTCGGCGTCAGCGGCGATCCGGGACCCGACACCGGGCGCGCTGAACGCCCGGTTGGTGGGATCGTGCAGCGTCCATGCCTCGAGGTCCTGGCTCAGGGCGTCCCGCAGCTCCCCGATGTCGACCTTGACCGAGCGTGACTTCCACCACGGGCGGAAGGTCTCGTCGAGGTAGCGGTCCCAGAAGTAATACCAGATCGTCGCCGCGGCCGAGTTGCTGTCCATGTGGTAATCCCAGCCGCTGAGCAAGGCAAGTGCACTTGATTCCTGTGGGCTGAGCTGCGCCTTGCCCAGCGTTTGCAGCAGCCCCGGCACGATCTGCGCGGCCAGGAAATCTCTGGTGTCGGTCTGCAGCGCCTGCATGTCGGCCGCGCTGAGCTTGTTCTTCTGACTCAGGACGCGGTGGATCTCGTTGGCGCGATAGCCGGGGTCGAAGAAGTTCGACGCGGTGCCGATGTAGTAGGGGTAGCCGGCGGTGACCTGGCGCTGGTTGGCCGACCAGATCACGTTGTCGGGCGGGTTGTAGGCCTGCGGGATCTCGTCGTAGGGGATGGTGCCTGTGACGTCGTACTCGCCGGTGCCGGGCATGGGGAGCCAGGGCTGGCCTTTGGCGACCAGCGGGTAGTAGCCCGCGGAGATGAGGCCGATGTTGCCCTGGTCGTCGGCGTACACGAAGTTGTGCGTCGGCGAGTACCAGCCGCGCAGCGCTTCGCGGAACTCCTGCCAGCTGCCTGCGCGGTCGATCCCCAAGAGCACGCCGAGGTCCTGCGACGGAAGGTTGCCCGCCCACCACACCGAGGTCGTCTGGCCGCGCTCGGAGATGACCGGGCCGTGCACGCTCCATTTGACCTTTACGTGCTGGGTCGGCCCGCCCAGCACCGGGATGTCATAAGTGACCGTCGTGTACCGCTTCCAGCTGCCGTTCCAGAAATACATGTCGGGATGGGCGGCGTCCTCTCGCTCGACGTAATACAAGGTCTGCTGGTTCTGGGCGTCGGTGAGGCTCCATGCGATGTGCTCGTTGTGGCCGATCAGCACCACCGGCGTGCCCGGGATGCTCACGCCGGCGGCGTGGATGCCCGGTGAGTCCATCGTCAGCTGGAACCAGATCGCCGGCAGCGTCAGGTGGAGGTGGGGATCGCCGGCGAGCAGCGCACCCCCACTCGCGCTCCTCGCCCCCGCGACCGCCCAGTTGTTGCTGGCGCCGCCTCTCGAGATGAGCCCCGGCGGCAGTGCGGCGAGGCGTTCGTAGAGGGGTTGAATGCCGGTGAGGAGGTCGGCCGGCGCCGGCATCGGGGCGATCTTCTGCGGCGCCGAGGCTCCTGGATAGGGGCCGGTGTCGTATGGAGACTGCTGGTTGGGGGGAAGGATCGGGAACCATTCGGAAGCCAGGTCGGCGCCAAGGGACTTCTTCAGGAGCGCCATCACGAGTGGCGTGTCGGTGAAGTTGAGCGTCTGCGTCATGTCGCCCTTGACGAGGAGCGAGTCGACAGGGGTCCAGGGCCTGGGCTCGTAGCCGAGCAGCTTGAACATCGCGTCGAGCTCGTGTGTGTCCTTCGCCTCCTGGATGCGGTCGTTCACACCTTGCGCGTAGGCGAGAAGCGACTGGCGGGACGGGTCGCTCTCCGACAGCTGGCTCCACTCGAGCTCGGCCGTGCGGAGGAGGCCGAGCTGCAGCTCGAACCTGTCGACGTCGACAGCAGCCTTGCCGACGACCTCAGACAGCCGGCCTGCGCCCTGGCGCCGCATGAGGTCCATCTGGAACAGCCGAAACCGCGCGTGGACGTAACCGGTGGCCAGGAACAGGTCGTGGTCGGTCTGGGCGTTGACGTGCGCGGTGCCGTCCTTCTCCAGCACCACACGAACCGGGCGCTGCAGGCCCGCCAGGCGGAGCATCCGGTCGGTGACCTGGGCGTCGGCGGCCATGGTCCAGGCGCCGGTGGCGGGGTTGAAAGCCGGGCCGAGCGCCGGCAGGCCGGCGGTGGGGAAGAACGAGACGTACAGGACCAGGGCGGACACGACCACCGCGCCTGCGAAGCTGAGCACGGGCAGCCGGGCGCGGCGGCGCCTGGGTGCAACCGAGGCGGTGGTCGCCGGGCGCTCGGCGACGGCGGTCTCGGCGGTCACGGTCGGAAGTTTGACGTTACCCCTCTTCCTTGGAGGCTTCCTCTTTGCCCCGGCGGGCGAGCTCGGCCACCACGGCCGGGTCGGCCAGCGTCGTGGTGTCGCCGAGCGGGCGGTTCTCCGAGACGTCCCGGAGCAGGCGTCGCATGATCTTGCCCGAACGCGTCTTAGGCAGCTCAGGCGTGAAGACGACGTTGGCCGGCGCGGCGAACTTGCCGATCACCTTGCCGACGTGGTCGCGCAGCTCCTTCAGCATCTTCGGCGAGCCTTCGTGACCGCCCTTGAGCGTGACGAAGGCGACGATCGCCTGGCCGGTCTGTGCGTCGTTGCGGCCCGCGACGGCGGCCTCTGCCACCGCGGGGTGGCTGACCAGGGCGCTCTCCACCTCGATCGTCGAGATCCGGTGCCCCGAGACGTTCATGACGTCGTCGACGCGGCCGAGGAGCCAGAAGTCGCCGTCCTCGTCGATCCGGGCCCCGTCGCCGACGAAGTAGGTGTCCTTCCAGCGGCTCCAGTACGTCTCCTGGTAGCGCTCGGGGTCGCCGTAGATGCCGCGCAGCATCGCCGGCCACGGCTTCCTGATCACCAGGTAGCCGCCTCCGCCAGGCGGCACCTCGTCGCCTGCGTTGTTGTAGACCGCGGCGTCGACGGTCGGGAACGGCTTGGTCGCCGAGCCCGGCTTGAGGGTCGTGATGCCGGGAAGCGGGGTGATGAGGATCATGCCGGTCTCGGTCTGCCACCACGTGTCGACCACCGGCGTGCGGTTGCCGCCGATGTGCTCGCGATACCAGACCCACGCCTCGGGGTTGATCGGCTCGCCCACGGTGCCAAGCACCCTCAGCGAGCTGAGGTCGTACTTCTGCGCATGCTCGGGCCCCCACTTCATGTGGGTCCGGATCGTGGTCGGCGCCGTGTAGAGGATGTCGGGCTTGTAGCGCTCGACGATCTGCCACCAGCGATCCTTGTCGGGGAAGTCAGGAGTGCCCTCGTAGACGATGCCCGTGGTCGCGTTGGCGAGCGGGCCGAAGACGATGTAGCTGTGGCCGGTGACCCAGCCGATGTCGGCGGCGCACCAGAAGATCGAGTTGGGCTTGACGTCGAAGATGTAGTGGTGGGTCGTCGCCACGCCGACCAGGTAGCCGGCGGTCGTGTGGATGATGCCTTTGGGCCTGGCCGTGGTGCCGCTGGTGTAGAGCAGGTAGAGAAGGTCTTCGGAGTCCATCGGCTCGCAGGCGCACGTCCTCGGGTCGTCGCTGACGTCCTCCTGCACGTCGTGCGCCCAGACATCGCGACCCTGAAGCATCGGCACGTCGCCGCCGGTTCGCTTCACGACTACGCAGCGCTTGACGGACGGGGACGATTCCATCGCCGCGTCGGCGTTGGCCTTCAGCGGCACCCTGTTGCCGCGACGCCAGCCCTCGTCCTGCGTGATGAGCAGCTCGCACTGCATGTCGTTCATCCGCCCGGAGAGGGACTCGCCGCTGAACCCGCCGAACACGACGGTGAACGGTGCGCCGATGCGCGCGCATGCGAGCATGGCCACGGGCAGCTCGGGGATCATGCCCATGTAGATCGCGACGTGGGTGCCTTTCTTGACGCCGAGCTTCTTCAGCGCGTTGGCGAAGCGGACGACATCTCCCTGCAGCTCGCCGAAGGTGATCTCGCGGCGGTCGTCCACCGGCTCGCCTTCCCAGAAATAAGCGACCTTGTCCTTCAGCCCGGCCTCGACGTGCCGGTCGACGCAGTTGAAGCAGACGTTGAGCGTGCCGCCGACGTACCACCTGGCATAGGGCGGCTTCCACTCGTAGAGCCGGCTCCAGGGCTCGAAGAACGAGATCCGCTTCGACTCCGCCGCCCAGAACTCGTCAAAGCCCCGGCCGTAGATATCCGGCTTGGCGTTGGCCTGCTTGCTGAAGGCCGGGTCCGGTTGGTACCGGCGCTCCTCGACCTGAAGGGTCTCGATGGCATGGCCGCCGGACGTCACATCACTCATCGCGCCTCCTCGAGATGCTTGCTGCGAGCTGGTTCGAACCTGTAGCCAGGCTCAGTATGGCTGGACGGGGATGTGGAATAGCCGGCGCCTCGAACCCGATACCCTCATAGCGTGAACTCGCCAATCAGCCGCTCGCGCTACGTGGAAGCCGGCTCGGTGGTGCTGGTCGGCGTCGCCGCCGCCCTCTGGGCGTTCGACGCCTACTTTCGCCCCGGACTGACCAAGGAGCTCAGCCCAGGACAGATCGTGCTCGTCGAGGACCTCCTGATCAGCCTGTGCCTGGTACCCGTTCTGGTGGCCAACTTCTCTGCCCTGAAGCACCTGAGCGGCCGTCGCTGGCTCGCCCTCGCCGCGATCGCTTTTGGACCCCAGGCGGTGGCCACCGTGCTGTTCACCAAGGCCATCGGCTTCTCGTTCGCCAACCCCGCGGCGCCGAACTTCGACGTCCTGCATGAGGTCTACCTCCTCTACCTCCTGCAGCCCGTTTTCGGCCTCGTCTTCGCGCGCATCTTCCTCGGCGAGCGGCGCAAGCGCACGTTCTGGCCGCTGGCGGCAATCGCGCTCGTGGGTGTGTACCTGATCATCTTCTCCACAGACCCGACGGCGCCGTGGCAGATCCGACGGCCCGAGCTCCTCGCCGGCGTCCTCGTGCTGGGGGCGGTGATCATGTGGGCGGGGGGGACGGTGCTGGGCCGCTACACGCTGGAGGATGTCAGCTTCCCGGTGACGACCAGCCTCCGGTTCGTGCTGGCCCTGCCCGTGCTGCTCGTGATCGTGCTCATCGATAAAGGCGGGGCCGCGTTCAGCGGCTATTCGGTGAGCCAGCTCCCGAGCTTCCTCGGCATCGTGCTGGTACCCGGCCTGCTGGCGATGCTGCTCTACTACCTGGCCCTTTCCAGGACGCCGGCGTCGCTTGCCACCATCGCCGAGCTCGGCTACCCGCTCGCGCTCTTTCTGATCTTCTCGTTGCCCCCGCCGGTGGGACAGGGAGTGCCGCTGCAGCCGGTCGAGCTGCTCGGTGCGGTCTTGCTGGTGGCCAGTGTGGTGACGCTCAACTTCCTGAAGACTCGGGACGTGGTCGAAGTGCCTCGCGAGCGGCCGGCCGCGCAGTCTGCCTGAAAGGAGAGGAATCGATGGCGCGCGAGTACGGAACATTGGTGGAGACGTCAGCCTCGCCAGAGAAGGTGTGGCGCGTGTGGTCGGACATGTCGACGTGGGGCGAATGGAATCCGAACGTGGTGACCATGGACTGGCAGGGCGGGTTTGCGTCGGGAACGACCGGCGTCATGAACACGAAGGCCGGGCAGCATCACAAGATGCAGCTGGTGGATGTTTCGCCAGGACGGAGCTTCGCCCTGATCACCAGCGTCGTGCCGGGGACTCGATTTCGGTTCAACTGCAGCGTCGAGCCGTCGGGCACGAAGACGAAGGTGAGTCAGACGGTCGAGGTTGGTGGGACGCTCGGTCCGATCATGGGTGGCATGCTTGGGCCTCAGGTGTCCAGAGAGTTCGGCACGCTGCTGTCGAACCTGGCGCGCAAGGCGGAATCGGCCTAGGACGCTAGGCGTCGCGCTCCGCATATATAGATAGGACGCGATCCGCGTAGGCGGCCGACTCCTTGCGCCAGCTGAGCCACATGCCGGCGACCATGGCGACGGCGAACACGGCGAGCGCGACTGCGAGCAGCGTCGGGCCCACCTTGCCCGCGCCGACCGCGGCGATGAGCGGTCCCCAATCGACTGTGGCGGCGCCGTTGAGCCATGCGATCAGGCCGGTCGCGAAGGTCGCCGCGGCGAGGGTCCAGCGTTTTTCGGCGCCTGACATCTGCTGCAGGTCGAAGCGGCGCTGGCGCTTGGTGATGGGCACCTTGCCCAGGCGGGTCAGGAGCACGAGCCAGACGGCGAGCATTACCAGGCCGATGCCGAGCGCGATCCACGGATAGGCCGTTTTGTCGATGGGCGAGAGGTCGGCGGAGCCTGCCCAGGCGGCCATCGGCAGCGCCCAGATGAGGCTGCTCAGGGCCGCAAAGCCGGTGCGGCCGAGACGATCGACCAGCCGCGTCATGGCATCTGCCTGGAGAGCCTTTCCGCGAAGAAGCTCAGCACGCGTCGCCATGCATCTTCGGCGGCGTTCTGGTCGTAGGCGGCCCCGGTGTCGTTGAAGAAGGAATGTCGGGCGTCTGGGTAGGTCTTGATGTCGTGAGCGACACCGTGTTTCGTCAGCGCCGCGTCCAGGTTCCGGCCCGCCCGGGCCGTGAAGTCGCGCTCCGGGTAGGAGCCGACCACGGGGCAGAGGCGGCTGACAACGTCGAGGGGGCGCGGGTTCACCGCGTAGAAGGGCGCGATGGCTTTCAGGCGCGAATCGGTGCACGCCCAGGCAATCGCAAAGCCTCCGCCCATGCAGAAGCCGACCGCACCCATGCGCTGCGCATCGATGTCGGGGTGCTTGGCGAGGAAGGTGAGCGCGCTCTTCAGGTCGTCGACGCCGTAGCGGTTCACCGAGCCTCTGAGCATGCCGGCCATGTAGCGGGCCATGCAGATGGCGCGGTTGCGACCGGCGAAGAGGTCGACGGCGAGGGTCGCGTAGCCGGCACCCGCGAAGCGGCGCGTGACGTCGCGGATGTGCTCGCTGAGGCCCTGCGCCTCGTGGATGACGACGAGGCCGGGATGGGGTCCCTTTCCGTCGGGCAGCACCAGGTAGCCGCCGCCCGTGAGTTCGCTCGTGGTGAGTTCGCGCGTCTGCATCTTGTGAGGGGAGCCACGGGAGATGGTAGCTGGGGCGGGCGGTATCCTTTTAAACCGAACTCAGCTCAAGCGCGTGGGCCCGTGGCGCAGTTGGGAGCGCGTCTGAATGGCATTCAGAAGGTCAGGGGTTCGAATCCCCTCGGGTCCACCAAAACTCCACGTTACGAACCGCCCGGCGCCAGCGCGGACGGTGGCGCCGTCCCTTGCGGTCGGCGCTTCGGCTGGAGGACTCATCACATGGCGGAGTTGAAAGTCGTTCGCTCGGTCTGCCTCTTTACCGAGAGGCCTTCGAAGCACTCTATAGCGCGTCTGAATTCGTTGTCAGGGCGTCTTGGCGGCGCGGGGTTTACGGTTCAAACGCAGAGGCTCTGCTCGCCTGATGTGGACAGCATCTTCGATATGGATCGGCTCGGCGATGGCAAGACGTACCTCAGCCTCGGCCAAGTCAAGTGGGACCAATCGTTCAGCATCCTCGATCGGTTGGCGCATTCGCGGAACGTGGCCTTCAACGTAGATCTAAGCAACGAAGCCATTGACGCCATGCACGTGAAGCTCATCGAGGCGATCATCGCAAAGAATCCCGCCAAGACCTTCAGCTTCACCTATACGTTCAACAACTCACCGTCGAGCCCGTTCTTTCCATCGGCCACCTATCAACGCAGCGGCTTCGCAATCGGGCTCCAACCAACCAACCTATCGGCCGAGGCGACCACAGTTGACGAATGGCTCCGCCGCATGCGGGAGACGTGGCACGAAATTGATCGATTGATGGCGCCAGAAGAGGACTACCTCGGCATCGACACCTCAATAGCGCCACTCTTCGATGGGCCGAGCAGTTTTGTCAACTTCATCAGGCGACTCGGTCTTGACTTCGGCAGGACCGTCACGAGTGACTTGTTCTTGAAGCTCGCGAGCTTCATCAAAGAAGACAGTGAAAGGCGCGTTGGGCTGTGCGGTTTGATGTTCCCGTGCCTCGAGGATTTCGAGCTGGCGGACGAATACGAGGCAGGAAACTTCTCTGTCGAAAGGTGTCTTTTTCTCAGCATGCAGTCGGGCCTGGGCCTGGACGCCTATCCCCTGGGTGTCGATGAGGACCCAGAGCGGATCGCCGAGGTGCTGAGGTTGGTGCAAGGGCTGGCCAACAAGCATCGGAAGCCGTTGTCGGCTCGGTTCATCTCTGACGGGAGGGCCAGGATCGGCGAAAGGACGGCCCTGGCCAACCCATACCTCAAGGACGTAGCGGTCAGGCCGCTATGAATGGAATCCGGATTTCATCCGGGGCGAGCCATTGAGTTCGGAAAGGTGGTTCGAATAGCGGAGCGCCCAGCAAAGGGCCGAACGATCGGCGGGTGTGAGTCCCGCCCGGGCAAGCCACCAGAGGAGCCCGGAAGTCAACCTCCAACGTCAGGCGAGAGCCGAGCGTTGAAGCGAGGAGAAGCGAAGCTGTAGGCCGCAACATAGGTGAACTCTGCCGCGTCGAAAGAACAACCCGTGAGGGACCGAGCGGGCCGAGCCCTGCGCTTTTGGGCGAAGGCAGTAGTCCGGGCCATGGATTCTGGAGCAGCCCGGAACCGCTCCGGCGTAAGGGAGGTGGCATGCAGCGAAGGTCGGTCGGTCAACTGGGGATGCCCTCCCGCACCCGTCCGCGAAGTCGATAGCGGCGGAAGCATGTCCCGGTATAAGCCCAAAGCGAAATCCGGGGCGGTGCGGAGGGAGTCGGAGCGCGGCATAGTACCGAGGATCGTCGAGACAACACAACTCGGCGTAGGGAAGGCTGCGCACTTCGGTGATGCGCGAGTTGCAAGGGACGGGCGAGGGCATGGCTGAGGCCAACCACCCCATGGACAAAGTCCGTGCACTTCAGCGCGCGCTTTACGTAGCGGCGAAGCAGCAACGCCAGAGGAGGTTCCATGCTCTCTATGACCGGATAGCTCGGCCCGACGTGTTGAGGCGTGCCTGGGAACAGGTGCGTCGCAACAAGGGCGCCGCCGGCATCGATGGCGAAACCCTGCAGGCAATCGAAGCCTATGGGGTGGAGAAAATGCTGACGGAGCTGCGCTCACTTCTTGAGGTCGGAAAGTACCGGCCCCAGGCGGTGCGCAGGGTCTACATACCGAAGCCGGGAAGGCCGAAGGAGCGTCGCCCGTTGGGGATACCGCGCGTGCGCGACCGGGTGGTGCAGACGGCGGCCAGGCTGGTGCTCGAGCCGATCTTCGAAGCCAGTTTCCTGCCGTGCTCGTTTGGATTCCGACCCAAGCGGAGGGCCCACCAAGCGTTGGAGGTCATCCGTAAGGAAGTGAATGCCGGGGCGCGGTGGGTGGTGGACGCTGATTTCGCTGACTTCTTCGGAAGCCTGGACCCCGACCTCCTTCGGAGGCTGGTGGCCCGGCGGGTGAGTGACCGGAGGGTGCTGCGGCTGATTCGGATGTGGTTAAGCGCCGGCGTGATGGAAGACGGAGTGTCCGTCGGAAGCACGACCGGGGTTCCCCAGGGCGGAACGATATCGCCGCTCCTGAGCAACATCTATGGCCACGCCCTCGATGCTCTCTGGGCCAAGGAGGCAAGCCACCTCGGCAAGATCGTTCGCTACGCGGACGACCTGGTGATCCTGTGTCGGACCGAGTCCGACGCGCGGCAAGCCTACGCATGGCTCCAGAGGACAGCCCAAGCCCTGCATCTCAAGGTTCACCCGGACAAGCGCCGGATCGTCGACCTCGGAGAGGGGGCGCAAGGTGTTGACTTTCTGGGGTTTCACCACCGGATGGTGATGTCGCGGAAGTACGGCAGGCGCTTCTGCCAGCCGTGGCCGTCGCGTCGCGCGATGGCGAGCGTGCGGGCCAAGGTCAAGGCGATTACGGCTCCACGCGACCGACTAAAGCGGCCCATGCATCAAGTCGTGGAAGAGTTAAACCCGGTTCTGCGAGGCTGGGGCAATTACTTCCGTTGGGGAAACTCAACGCGAGTGTTCACCCAGATCGACAGCTACGTCCACCAACGCCTCGCGCTGTTCGACAGCAAGAAACGAGGCAAGAGAGGGCCGCGCTGGGCGAACGAGCACAACTACGCCTGGTTCAAAGGGCTTGGAGTGCATTCGCTCGCTGGGTCGATTCGATGGCAACCTACTGCGACAGCTGTGACGTGAACATCGTCGGAGAGCCGGATGAGGGAGAACCTCAAGTCCGGTTCGATGAGGGGCGGCTGGCGAGGCGGTAACTCGCCGGACCAGTCGCCTACTCTCCTCCCGCTTGGGCCACCAATTTGTCTCACCGGCTATCAACAGGGCGATTCCACTTGAAGAAGTGGATCGTGAATCCACACCCGGGCTGGGTGGGGAATTTCAAACGGCGCTATCTGGGGAGTTTCACACCGGCGCTGACATCAAGCTCAGCGTTCTAGGGAGGTTGCTTTTACCGGTAGCAATCAAGTTCCGCAAACTGCACGTGATGTACGAGCCCCAAGCGTTTGAACACTCCCTGAAACACTCAAGCTCGGGGACTAAACCCAGGTGGGTGAAGCGGACTTCGAGTTTTGTCGCCCTTTTGCGAGATTTCAAACAGCTCACCACCGCGTGCAGGGCGGTCTTCTCTTCCGCGATGGAATGCGAACACCATCGTTCAATCGAACTGGGCCATTTGTCCCTGTCGTCCCCGATCCGGTGATTTAGCGCCGCGGCCAGATCATGAAGCGATTCCAATCGTGGCCAACGCCGCCGATGTCGTCCGCGACCGAGTCAAGCCTGCGGCGAGTAACGCCCATCGATACTGGCCACCGGCTGCGGCAACTGTGAGGCGTCAACCGGCCAGGTGAGTACGCCGGTGTGGCGCAGGGCGGGCGGGCGGCGAAAACCGAGTGTGACCGTCCGGACTGGCGAGGCGGCGCTCGAGGTCAGTGAAGGCGTCGATGAGCTCCGGCGCCTCGAAGGCTCGATTTCGCCGGCCGACCGTCGTCTGTGCGATGACGCCGGCATCGAGCAGCCGCGGAAGCGCCTCGTTGACGGCCTGTTCGCTCCGGCTGATCAGCGACGCAGCGCTGTGGACCGTCAGCACCGGCGCTCCCGGCAGCGCGTCGATCAGGAGCTCGGCGGCCGAGCCTGACCGAAGCCTACCTAACCGGGATCGCCAGCCTTGCTGGATCTTCCGCACCTGTTGCTCGTAGATCTGCGCATCCGTGACGGCCCGACGCATCGCGCCCGCAAAGAGCGCGATCCATCGATTCAGCCCCTCATTCGCCTCGGGCGAGTCGGGTGCGCCCAGATAGCGCGTCACTGTCAGCCCAGCGATGTAATCCTTGGACCACGTCGCGAGCACGAGCGACACCGGTGGCACGACGTGGCTCACTAAGCCGCGTCGGCGAAGGATAACGTGGATGAGCGCACGTCCCGTCCGCCCGTTCCCGTCGACGAAGGGATGGATGGTCTCGAACTGAGCATGCGCCATTGCTGCCTGAGCGATCGCTGGCAGGTCGTCGCCGTTGCAGAAGGCGCAGAGGTCGTCGAGAAGCACCTCGACTTCGTCGTGCGGCGGCGGCACGAAACTTGCCGAGCACGGATTGTAGTCGCTGCCCCCTATCCAGTTCTGGGTCGTGCGCATCCGACCGCCGTGCTTCTCGAGCCGCGTCCCCGCCAACAGTCGAGCATGGATCGCTAGGAGATCCTTGGAGGTGATCGCCTTCTTCGCGCTGAGTGTGTCGATGGCCCACGCCATGGCGTCGAGGTTGTTGAGCACCTCTAGGGCGGTCAAGTCCGCTGGCTCCTCGCCGAGCCCTCTCGCAGCCTGGGCGCGCAGCAGCCGACGGCTGCCGATCTCTAGGCCCTCGATCTTGGACGAAGCAACCGCCTCCGCTCGCAGCAGGAGCCGCGCCAGCGCTTCCGAATTGACCAGGCTCCGCGCCTCGAGGGTGAACTGGGTCACCGCCCTGTCGGCATCGGTAACATCCGCCGCGGTGGTGCCGTCCAGCGTGATCGGGCGACCAGTGAGCGGGTCGGGGATGTACGCCTCGTACCGGCAACCCTGACGGTCGCGGCGAGCCAGCCCGGAGCCGGGCTGCGGCTCCCACAGAAGCTTGATAAACTTTGCCACGAAATCAAGGATAGCAAGAATCCTTGATTATGGTAGCTTTAAAGAAAAGGTTCCATGGGCAAGCTTTTTGCCCAACCTTGACCGCAGAGCCGCCAGGGCTTCAGCTCACGTCCGTCAGGAGCAGCCGGATCCCAGCGCAACAGCCACCCCCTCGAATATCCGAGGGCTGTTCGCATTGTCATCATGACGCGGCCGGGCCTTCCGCCAAAATGCGTGGATTGCTCGCGGTTGGGCCGCGAGCCTTGCCACAGACGGAGGTGGACCGGCCAGGGTCAACGCTACCCATCTCGGCCTCGACGTGCACAAGGAAACGATTGCAGTCGCGGTGCTCCGCGCTGGCGAAGTGGAGCCCGACCAATGCACCATCCCGAACACGCCGGAGGCGATTCGAAAACTAGTCGGCAGGCTCGGCGGCCCGTCCCAGCTTCTGGCTTCGTATGAGTCAGGACCCACTGGTTACGACACCTACCGAATTCTTGAGGATCTGGGAGTGCGCTGTGACGTCATCGCCCCAGCCCTCATCCCGCGGCGCGCCGGCCAGCGAGTGAAGACCGATCGACTCGACGCTCGGAACCTGGCTCGTCTCCATCGCGCCGGCGAACTCACCGCCATCCGCATCCCGAGCATCGAGGAAGAGGCACTGCGCGACTTCATCCGCGCCCGAGAGGACCTCAAGGCAGATCTGCGTCGCTCGCGCCAGCGGGTTCGCGCCCTGCTTGGTCGCCAGGGACGACGCTACTCGGCCAAGACTGCGCGCTGGGGCAAACAGTTCACTGCCTGGGTCCGCACCCACCGCTTCGACGACCCCATCCTTCAGCGCACCTTCAACCACCTGCTGGGCGAGCTGGACACCCGTACCGTCCACCTCGCCCAGATGGACCGTGAGATCGAGGCGGCCGCGCAGCTGCCACCACTGGCCGAGCGGGTGGCCCGACTCCGCGCTTTCAAGGGCGTCGACACGCTCACCGCGACCACCCTGATCGCTGAGGTCTGCGATTTCAGGAGGTTCCCCACCGCCGCCTCCTTCATGGGCTACACCGGCCTGGTCCCTTCCGAGCACTCCAGCGGCCAGAGCCAGCATCGCGGCTCCATAACCAAGGTCGGCAACCCTCATCTGCGACGCGTCCTGGTGGAGGCTTCGTGGAGCTACCGACACCGTCCGGCGCTGACCAAGAACTTCAAGCGGCGCTCAGAAGGTCAACCTCCGGACGTCGTTGCCTATGCCTGGGCAGCGCAGCTTCGACTCTCGAGTCGATATCGGAAGCTTGCCGTCGCCAAGGGCCACAACAAAGCCGTCGTTGCTGTCGCCCGAGAGCTGGCTGGTTTCGTGTGGGGCCTCATGAACGAGAGGACCAACGTCAACTGACTTCACAGGAGAGGCGGGCGCTCACTCCGGAAACAATCCTCGGTTTACACAAGGGCGGTTCCAACCCGCGTCCATTGTCAGAGGCAGATTCCGGCGGACCCATCAAGTGCGGTTTCAATCCGCGGATATCTGAGTGGTCGATCGCCGCTGCCACTTTGCCCGCTTCTCCACCACCTTGACAAAGCCGCGTCATATCTGTGGGAACTCGGGTCCACCAACTTCGCAAAGGTTCATGTGGCCGCTTCCGGCGCTCGCTTCAACGTCTCGGGCGTGACGAACACGGCCACCAGGGCGAGCGCGATGGGGACCGCTGTCAGCGCGAACGCGGGTCCGAAACCGAAGGCTGAGACCGTCAGCCCCGCCATCAGGGGACCCGCTGTCAACCCGATGTCACCACCAAAGCGGAATGCTGCGACGGCAAGCGGCCGCTCGCGCTCGGAAACGGAGTCGGCCAGGATCGCGGCCGGCGGCACCCCCGCAATGCCCGAGGCGATGCCAAGCATGCCCATCAACGCTGCCAGCTCGACAATGTTTCCGGCCCGTCCGATGACCAGGCTGATCGCGGCGACCGCCGCCAGTGCGGAGATCAACAACCAACGCCGGCCGTACCGGTCAGACCAGCTGCCGGCCGGGAACAGGACGACGAGCTCCGTTGTCAGCGCGACCGCATAGACGATGCCGATGGCTGCCGTCGAAGCTCCCAGCTGGTAGTGGGCGAACAGCGGCGTCAGGGTGTTGAAGATCGCACCCACCATCCATAGGTAGGCGAGGATGGCAAGCACCGACGCCATCACGCCCGGCACCCTCAGCAGGCGAAGCAGGGGGAGCCGAACCGCCTCCGCGTGGGCGGGGCGACGAACAGCCCAGCCCAAAGCCAACGCCGCGACCGGCGTCAGCGCCACGCCGGCCGCCGCCAGCATGAAGAGGGGTGCGGCGAGCCCGAAGCGGGCGGCGACCAGGCCACCTATGAAGCCGCCGCCGATGAGGCCGCCGTTGAAGGCCGCGTAGAAGAGGCTCAGCGCCCGGCCCATGCTCGCGCTGGGAACCACGGCGAGAAGGCGGTTGTAAAGGCTCGCGAAGATGATCGAAGAGCCTGCCCCTGCCACAGCCCAGGCCACCAGCGCCGCGGCGTAGTAGGGGCTGTACGCGGTCACGAGGGCACCCAGGCTCAGGGCCGCAAGCCCGACAACCGCCGGGCGGCCCTCTCCCCACCGCTCCACCACCGGGCCGGCCACGAGGTCGCCGGCCAGGCGTGCCGCGTAGAAGGCGGTGACCAGGATTCCCGCGCCTTCGTAGCCAACCCCAAAGCTCCGCGCGTAGAGGGGAAGCACGGGCAGGACCATGCCCTGGCCAAGCATCAGGACCATCGCGAAGCCGATAACCGGAGCAACCCCGGGGATGTAAAGAATCGAACCCAGCTGGCGGACCAGGCCGGTCCGGACCGAGGCTTGTGCTGCGGGCATCGTGTTCAGGATGCCATTCGGGCACGAGTGGTCGGATGCCAGGCGGCAACTGCAGCCGTTCGGGCACGAATGGTCGGATCTCAGCCCTCAGCAGGGTGACCAGGGTCCGCCGCACCGCGGCGAACCCTGGCGATCGACTTACGCCGCCGGGCGAGGACCCGGTCCGGTCTCGATGCCGGTGACCTTGAAGTTGGCGTCCATCTTCACCGTGACGTGCGTCCCGTCGCTCTTGACCATGTGCGCCTCGTAGACCGCGCCCTCGGCGTCGTTCTCCACGCGCTCGACGGTCCCTCCGGGAACCGCCGCCATGGCCGCGGCCCTGGCCTTGTCCGCGGTGGTGCCGGTGAGCAGCTTCTCGACCACTCCGTTGGCGCCCACGTGGCCGCCCTGCGTGGGATCGTTGTTGGCGGCTCCGATCGCGGCCTGCGGGTTGGCGGCCGGGCTGTTCGAGGCGGCCACGGCGGCTGCCGCGCCTCCTACCAGCGCACCGCCGATCAACCCCAGAGCGGACGCCGTGAGCGCCGCGCGCCGCCCCCATCTCGGTGGGCGCGCCCTGGGTTCCGGGCTCATGCTGTCGACTTCCATTTCGAGTGCTCCTTCATGTGGATTCGTACGGCCGTGGCCGGAACGATCGCGGCCGGACCTGTGAGCCCGGTGAGGAGTCGATGAGAATTCGGCCGGAGCTTTGCTACCGGCGGCCGCCGGCGGCGCGGACGCGATCGGGGGTGATCACGAACACCTCCCGGTCGCCCGGCCGCGAGTAGGGGCGGCCGGTGTATCGCTGCGACATCTTGTTGATGAACGCAAGGCCATCGTCGGGATGGATCTCCGTGACTCGACCGCTCACCTCGACCCAGCGCCATGGGTCCTCGCGGTCGAGCACCGACACCGACGCCTGAGGGTTTTGCCGCCAGTTGCGACCCTTGCGCGAGCCCATGGGCGAGCTGGTCAGCACGTGCTCCCCGTCATAGTCGACCCACATCACGTTGGTCGCGATGCGGCCGCTCGGAGTCACGGCCGAGACGTGGCCAAGGATGTTCGTGGTCAAAAGGTCGACAAGCTCGTCGGGGACAGTGGTCTGGTTCTCCATGCCGATCAGTATCCTTCCTGCGATGAAAGTCGCCGCCGGGGTGCAGATCGGGCCCTACGAGGTCATGGAGCAGGTCGGCCGCGGCGGCATGGCCACCGTCTTCAAGGCCTACCACCACGCCCTCGAGCGGATGGTCGCGATCAAGGTCCTGCCCGACTTCATGGCCGAGGACCCCGAGTTCCGGGAGCGCTTCCGCCGGGAGGCGATAGCCATCGCCCGGCTCCGCCACCCGAACATCCTGACCGTCTTCGACCACGGCGAGTTCGAGGGCCAGCCGTACATCGTCACCGAGTTCGTCCAGGGGGGCACGTTCGCCCAGGAGCTGGGCAAGCCGCTCCCCATGGCCCGGGCGCTCGAGGTTCTCGGCGCCGTCGCTTCGGCCCTCGACTACGCGCACGAAAGCGGCGTCCTCCACCGCGACGTCAAGCCTTCGAACATCCTGATGACCAAGGAAGGCAAGAGCGTCCTCGGTGACTTCGGCCTCGCCCGTATGATGGCCGCCAACCAGCGCCTGACCCGCCTGGACATGGTCGTCGGCACGCCTGAGTACATGTCGCCCGAGCAGTGCAGCGGCGGTGACGCCGGGCCGGCCTCCGACCAGTACTCGCTGGCGGTGGTCACTTTCGAAGCCCTGACGGGGCATCCTCCGTTTCACGCCGAGACGCCAGCCGCGGTGCTGCTCGCGCAGATGCGCTCGCCGCTGCCGGCGCCGCGAAGCGTGAACCCGGACCTCGCTCCGGGCGTCGAGCAGGCCCTGGTCCGGGCGCTCGCCAAGGAGCCCGGCGATCGATTTCCGAGCTGCAGCGCCTTCGTCGAGGCGCTCCCCGCCGGCGCACCCGAGGTGGCGGTCACCGCCCGGACGGCAGCACCTGCAACGCCGCCTCTGGTCGCCGCCCCCCCGGTCGCCGCCGCACCTCCGTCTGCGCCGGCCGGCCGCCCGCCCCGCGTGTCGAGACCGGTGGTGCTGGGCGCCGCGGCGCTCGCCGCGCTGCTGGTCCTGGGTGGGGTGGGCTACGCGATCGCCGCCAGCCGCGGCGCACAGCAAGGCACGGGAAACCCGGCCGGCTCGGTCAACGCTCCGGCGCACGGCAGCCTCATCTACGACGCCACGTTGAACAAGTCCGCCTGGGCCGGCGGGGAGCCGTCACCCGACCCGCTGGGTTCGATCACCTACGGGTACTCCGGCGCCATCGACATCAAGGTCAACAAGGAGGCCTCGGTCAGCGCGGAGTTCGACGCGCCCTCACTGAAGAGCTACGTGTCGCACCTCGTCTTCCACGTCGATCCCGGCAGCGACCTCGACTTCGACTGGTCCGTCCGCGGGCAGGGGCCGAACGAGCACGCGAGCATCTACCTGGCCGTCGACATCCCCCAGGAGACGATGACGCTGGTCCTTTCGCCGGACGGTGCCGACAACCAGTCGCTCACGGCGACCCTGCAGGTCCCCGGACTGCAGAGCGGCCGCACGTTCGATCTCGCCCTGGCGGTGAATGGGACCACGATCGAGATCTACGTGGACGGCAAGCGTGTCGCGAAGGTCATGGACGATCGGTCGACCGGGGCGACGGCACCTGAGTTCTACTTGAGCGGAAAGAAGGGCGCGCTGCACATCGAGTCGCTCCGTTACTACGCGGTGGGATGAGCACAGCGGCCCAGTTCTCCGGCCTCCAGGAAGGCGCGCTCGTCCTGGCCGACATCTCCGGCTACTCGAAGTTCATCGCCCAGACCGAGGTCGAGCACAGCTGGTCCATCCTCCACGAGCTGCTGGACACGATGGTGCGCACGATGCAGGGCCGGATGGACGTGTCACAGGTCGAGGGCGACGCCATCCTCTTCATCAGCGGCCTGTCGACGCCCGAGGTGATCCAGGCGGTCGAGGGAACTTTCGTCGCCTTTCACCGCCGCCTGCGCGACATGGAGGCCGTGACGACGTGCCCCTGCGATGCGTGCGCCAACATAGGCATCCTCAAGCTGAAGTTCGTCGTCCACCACGGGAAGTTCTCGCGGCAGCGGCTCGGCACCGTCGAACAGCTTCACGGGACGGACGTCATCGTGGCCCACCGGCTGCTGAAGAACACGATCCCCTCGAAGGAATACGTCCTGGTCACCGACACCGTCCTGGAAAAGCTTCCCGACGAGGTGAAGCGTGAGTTCCAGCCGCACGTCGAGCAGTCCGACGTGGGCTCGATCTCGGGCGGCTATCGGGAGATCGCCCACCTGTGGGTCCAGGCCCAGGCCGCGGAGCGGAAGCGAGTCCTGCCCGAAGAGGCGATGGTCAACTCAGAGGTCACCGTCGCCGCCCCCTCCGGCCTCGTATACAGGCTGATGCTCGAGCCCGATGTGATGCAGCGCTCCCTGTTCTCGGACGACGTCGAGACCATCCCGGGCGCGCGCGGCGAAGATCTCGGGAGCGAGTTCCACTGCCATCACGGAGGCAGCGTGGTCAGCATGCGAGTCGTCTCGATGGAGCTCGAGCATGAGCTGACGCTCGTCGCCGACAAGCCGACGCCCATGTACATCACCACACGCATCATCGATGCAGGGGAGGGCCGCACCCAGATCGCGCGATCGTTCCTCTGGGAGATGCCTGACGATCCCGAGATTGCGCAGGGCGTCCGCGAGTTGATCGAGGCGACCATCGCCCCCAGCGAAGCGGCGATCAAAGCGGTGTTGGAGGAAAAGGCCGCGACGGCCGGGCCTCCGGCGAGCTTCGACTAGCGGAAGCTTGCTCCCGCGGTCAGCTCCCGGCGGTGACCAGCTCGCGCAGCCGCTCCCGGGTGAAGCGGCCCACGAACAAAGGTACAAACTGGGGGACTTTGGAGTCGGCGAGGCGCTGGATCGATTCCTCGGCGGCCTGGTCGATGGACGCCTCGGGCACCACGCCTCTGTATTCGGCTTTGATCGTGCGGACCTCGGTCTCGATCTGCTTCTGCACGTTCGCGTCGAAGCCACCCTTCATACCCACTTCTCCACCAACCGCTACCGATCGGGGCCTCGGTAAGGCCGTCGGGCATAGGCATCATAAGGCCTCCCGGGAAGCGGCCTCGGGCACCCTCCCGGCCGGCTCCGGGACGGCTGTCCGGCGCCGGGTGGCGAGTACCGACCCGGTCAGCACGAGGACGAAACCGAGGCCCATGCCCACATTGAAAGCTTCGTGCAGCACCGCCACGCCGAGAACCGCGGCCACCGCGGGGTTGATGTACGTGATCACGGTCGCGCGCACCGGGCCGATCTCGGCGATGAGCGCGAAGAAGACCAGGAAGGCGATCGCCGTGCACACGACGGCCAGCACGGCGACCGCTCCCAGCACAGGCGGGCTCGGAATCTCACGCGGCCACTGGACCGCCGCCACCGGCGCATACCCAACCGCACACAGCGCAAGCGCCATGCCGATGACGGTGACCGACGGCACACGGACCAGATAGCGAGACAGGATCGCGGGGCCGGCCGCGTAACCGAGGACCACCAGGGCCATCTCGACCAGGGCCGTCGCGTCCGATGCGCGCAGGTCGAACCCGACGATGGAAGCGACGCCGACGATTCCCAGCAGCAGACCGGACAGGCTCGCGATCTCGAGGTGCTCACGGTTGCCACCCACCGTGGCGATCACCACTCCGACCAGGGGAACCGCGGAGATGAGCAGCGCGGCGAGAGCGCTCGAGATGTGCTGCTCCGCGCTGGAGAGGAAGAACCACGGCCCACCGACCTCGACGGCCGCAAAGACCAGGAGGACGGGCCAGCTCCTCACAACCTGGTCCCAGCCACCGCGTCTGATGACGAGCGGCAGCAGGATCAGGGCCGCCACCGACGTCCGGATGAACACCAGCATGGCGGGCGTGATCTCGGCCACCGCCACGCGGATCAAGAGGTAGGGAATGCCCCAGATCACGCACATCGCGACGAACAGCAAAAAGCCGCGGCGGGTCACACGCTGTCAAACCTACCCGGCCACCGGTGTCTTCCGCAGGGGGGCGCGTTTCCTAAGGTGATGATCATTCGATCCAGGCTCGGGCGCCTGATGATGTGGATGGCCCTGGCCGCCGGCGCGATGTACTTCCTGGACCCCGACCGCGGGGAGGAGCGCCGCAGGGAGCTGCGTGCGCGCATCGACAAGATGCGCAGCGCCACCGCGCAACCGGAGCTCGACGCCGGAGTCTGACGCGAGTCTTGGAGCCGCGAGAATGGGGCAGTGCCCGCGCGCGTCCCTACGCTTGACCGTCGCTCGCTGAACCGCGCCCTGCTGGCCCGGCAGCTCCTCCTCGAGCGGCGGCGAGCCTCGGCCTCTGCCACGATCGAACGGCTCGTCGGCATGCAGGCGCAGGCCCCCAACCTGCCCTACGTCGGGCTCTGGGCGCGTCTGGAGGGGTTTCGCCACGAGGAGCTTTCGCGCCTGGTCGAGAGGCGCGCCGCGGTGCGGATCTCGCTCATGCGCAACACGATCCACCTGGTCACTGCGCGAGACGCCTTCGGCTTGAAGCCGCTGTTCATGCGCCTCGGGGAGCGAGGGTTCCTCCGCGGCAGCCCGTGGGGTCGCGGCATGCGCGACGCGGATATGGCGGCGATCAGCCGGGCTGGCCGCGAGATCATGGCCGAGCGGCCCCGCACGGTCGCCGACCTCGCGAAAGAGCTGCAGAAGAGATTCCCAGACGGCGACGGCGTCGCCATGGCGTACGGCGTCCGCTACATGGTGCCGCTGGTCTTCACGCCGCCCCGCGGCGTTTGGGGCGCAAAGGGCCTGGTGACCCTGACGACCTTCGACGCCTGGCTCGGCCCCCCGCCCGGTCCGGCGTTCTCCGACGAGCAGCTCGTCACCCGCTACCTGGCCGCGTTTGGCCCGGCGTCGGTGGCCGACATGCGCGCCTGGTCAAGCCTTGCAATGCGGCCTGTTTTCGAGCGGCTGCGGCCGCGGCTCAAGGTGTTTCGGGACGAGAACGGCGTCGAGCTGTTCGATCTGCCCCGAGCGCCGCGGCCGGACGGCGAATTGCGCGTCCCCGTGCGCTTCGTTCCCGACTTCGACAACATCCTGCTCGCCCACGCCGACCGCAGCCGGATCATGCCGCCCGGCAAGCATCTCGGCATCTTCAGCAGCAACGGCGTGATGCAGGGCGCGGTCCTTGTCGACGGTTTTGTGCGCGCCATGTGGGTGCCGAAGGGAGGCGAGCTCGCCATCACCCCGTTCGGCAGGCCGGTCGCCAGGGCAGAGCGATCCGCGATCGTGGACGAGGGCATCCGCCTTCTCGAGTTTCTCGCGCCCGGCGAAGAGCCAGACGTCCGCTTCGCCCCGGTGAAGCACTAAGCGGGCGCGGCTGTCGCCTCGGGGATGCCGACCCGCCCGTCCTGCGCGATGACGGCGAGCGCGGCCTCCACCACTTGAGGGTTCCACTGCGTGCCGGCGCCACGGCGCAGCTCGTCCATGGCCGAGCCCCATGACCTCGCCGTGCGATAAGCGCGAGCGCTGGTCATGGCGTCGAGCGAATCGGCGACCGGGATCACCTGTGCGATCAGCATCAGCCGCTTACCGACGTAGCCATTCGGATAACCAAGTCCGTCGTATCGCTCGTGGTGCATGAGCACCAGATCGAGCACTTTGGCGTACTGCGCGAACTGCTTGAGGATGTCGAACCCGAGACGAGGGTGCGTTTCCATGACGCGTCGCTCATCGGCGTCCAGCCTGTCGGGCTTGAGCAGGATCGAGTCCGGGATGCGGATCTTGCCGATGTCATGGACCTTGGCGGCGAGCGCGACGAGCTCGACGTCCGGCGACGACAACCCGAGCCGGCGCGCGATCGCGTGGGCGTAGGTCGCGACCCGCTGCGAATGCTGGAACGTGTAAGGGTCGCGCCGGTCGACCTCGTCGGCCATCCGCTCCATCGCCCTCATGCCCTCCTGGCGCAGCTCGATTCGCTGCTTCAGAGAGTGGTAGACGAGGACTCCGGGGATGATCGACAGGACCGGGATCCACGGCCAGCGCACCGCGCCAAACGCGGCGAGCGCCCCCACAAGGTAGAGCGCGGCGAACTGGACGTAGACGAGACGCTGCGTGTCGAGGAACAGAGTCAGCGGGTTGCGATTGGTGCCCAGGGCGACCGCCAGGGCGACGAGAAAAACGTTGGTGCCGTACATGACCGCTGCCGCCGCGACCAGCAGCACGGCGTCTTCGGTGCCGCCCAGCCAGGCTCGCGCCGTGACGCCGCCGGCGGCGAGCACGGCACCGGCGCCGAGCGCCGCCAGGTATGCCTGGCCGCCGTTGAAAAGCACGTTCAATGCGATCGCGCGCAGCGGGGGCTGCTGCCGCGTCGCCCGGATCTTTCTCGCCGCGGCCAGGCAGATGTCGGTCGCCTGCAGGCCGCCGACCAGCAGTGCCGCCTGCCAAAGCGGGAGCAGGAGCACGGCCGCGAAGAACACCGCGCTCGCCACGCTGACCTTGGCGCTGATGTTGATGTGCAGCGGAAACTCCAGGGCCAGGATCCCGGTCACGACGAGAGAGGCGATGAGCCACCAGTCGGCCGGCTCGGCGGCCAGGCGCGTGGCGCCCGTCACGGCGACGGCGACCGCGCCCACGCCGATCCCCAGACGGAACAGCTCTGAGCGCCGCCGCGGCGTCATGGGGTCAGGAGATGGGAAGCGTGAACTTCAGGTGGACCGGCGTCCCGCTCGTCCCGTCCTTCACGGCGTACACCGTGCCCGTGCCGAGAAGGCCGCTGGTGACCATGTCGTGCGTCTTGAAGCTGAACAGCAGGCCGGTCGGCACGTAGATCGTCACGTCGACGGCCGTGAGCGGCCTGCCGACCGAGTCGTACACCCGGGTGGCCGTGTAGGTCCCGACGGGCAGACCGATCAGGAGCGGGCTGGACGTCCAGACGCTTTCGTAGACCGGCACGATGTGGCCGCCGGGGGTCACGATCAAGACGAGAGGGTCCCAGTCGCAGTAGGTCGCCCACGCGCCGGCGCTGATGGGCGAAGCCACCAGGAACGTTGCCGCCAAAGCCGCGGCCACAACCAGCCTCTTCACCCAAATCCCTCCAAAAACTGAAGAACGAGACGGGTCAGAACGCTAGTCCCGGCGGGCTGGACCTCATGTAAGAAATTTGTAAATCGTCAGACGCCGATGTCCTTCCGGGAGAAGCGGAGCGTGGCCAGCGCCAGCACGGCGGCGCCCACGGCCACGATCAGGGCCAGGTTGGCCCACTCCAGCCCGTGCAGGAGCGGCGTCCCGTAGTAGTAGAAGGGCGACAGCTTCAGCGTCACGTCCGGCCACTTCAGGTCGGGGCCGATGAAGCTGATGAAGAACCAGGCGGCCAGCACGAAGCTGAGGAGCCCGGTGTCCACCGCGGTGCGCAGCCAGCCGGCCGCCAGGTAGCCGACCGCGGCGATCAGCAGGCCGAGGGGGATCATCCCGAGCGTCGCCTCGGCCAGGTACGTCGAGTCGAGGGCCACGCCCTGGATCTGCGCGGCGACCCACACGCTGGCCAGGGTGGCGAGGCCCAGGACGATCGTCGCCGTCGCCAGGGCGGCGAAGCGCCCCAGCATGACCGCGCGGCGGGACTGCGGCGTGGAGAGGATGATCTCGAGCCGGCCTTCGTCCTCGTCGGCGGTCCAGCGGTTGACCTGCGTGATGGCAAAGGCCATGAGGAGCACCGGCAGAAGCTCGAACATTGCCCCGAGAAACACCTCGTTCAAAGCCGATGGGTCCCCGCCGCCGATGTTCTTGAGGATCTGGAGTGCAAGCGTGCTGTCCGGGTTGCTGAACAAATCGGCCAGCTTGCCGACGATCTGCTGAACCGCGAAGACCATCCACGCGCCTCCCGCGGCAAAGCCGATAGTCCACCAGAACGCCGGCATGGCGATCATGCCGAGGCTCCTGGCGTAGACCGAGCGCAGCGACCAGTCCCTGACGGGCAGGGCCCGCGGCTGGGCGGGGCGCTCCGGAAGGCGCAGAAAGCGAGGCAGCGAGACGACGTCTCCGACGTCCCGCCTGACGAAGAGCCAGATCGCCGCCACGGTCAGGATCAGGGTCAGCCCCAGCAGCACGAGCATTCCTTCCGCGCTCGTCCCGTAGCTGGGGATGAGCGGTTTGCTCAGGTTGTAGTAGTAGATCGGCGACAGCCGTGAGATCCACTCCGTGCTCGGCACCACGCGGTGGACCATGTCGATGACGATGAGGATGATGAGCAGCGCCCCCGTGGTGCCGGCGGCGGTGCCCCGCTCGTGCGTGAACTGCGAGATCAGAAGCGCGAGCCCGCCGATGACCGCGCACACCAGGGCCAGGTCGAGGCCGAACAGCAGGCCGTCGATCAAGGTGAAGTCGGCCTTGAACGCCACCCCGCCGACGTACGCGAGGACCCCGATGAGAACGCCCATCAGGAGCAGCGCCGTCCACATCGCGGCCGTCTTCTCGATCGCGACACGCCACCGCGGGCGGGGCGCCGAGAGCAGCACGTCGAGCGAGCCTCGGTCCTCCTCCCCACGCAGCATTCGGCTGCCCGCCAGCAGCGGCCAGACGCAGATCAGGAAGACGAAGATCCCGATCTTGAAAGTGGCGTAACCGCCGATGGTGTCGGCGGCCACAGGGTCGGCGTTCCACGCGAACTGCGCCGCGAGGGTGGCCAGCGCCGTCCGTTGCTGGGGGGTGCTGATCAGCTCGGCGACGCTCGCCATCGGGGAGACGATCACCAGGCCCATCCCGACGCCCCAGCCGAGGATCGCGATCCTGTAGTCACGCAGGGTCTTCAGGAAGATGCTCTTAAAGAACACCGGCCTCCTCCTTGCGCTCACCGTCCACTTCGTAATAGCGAAGGAAGATGTCCTCGAGGCTTGGCTCGTAGCTCGTCAAGGACACCACGGGGTATTGGGCCGCGGCCTTGATCACCGCGTCGGCGGGTCCCTGCATGGCCAGGCGCAGAGCATGCCCGTTGTTGAGCTGCTCGACCTCCGCCACCCCTTCCACGTTCTTGAAGGAGTCCGCCGAGACGGGCTGCGCAAAAGAGATCGTGACCTCGTAGCGCTTGATGTCCTTCAGCTCAGCGACGCCGCCGATGCGGACGATCCGGCCTTCCCGGATGATCGCCACCCGCGTGCACGTCTTCTCGACCTCGCTCAGCACGTGAGACGAGAGGAAGATGGTGCGGCCTTCCTCGCGGGCCTCCTTGACCATGCCGTCGAACTCCTGCTGGTTCAAGGGGTCGAGGCCGCTCGTCGGTTCGTCGAGGACGAGCACTTGCGGCCTGTGCATGAAGGCCTGGATCAGCACGACCTTGCGCTTGTTGCCGGTCGAGTACTGCCGGAACTTGCGGCTCAGATCGAGCTCGAAGCGATCGACCAGCCGCTTGAGGTAGGCGCGGTCGACACCGCCCCGCAGGTTGGCGAAGTACTCGAGGATCTGGCCCCCGGTCAGGTTGGGATCGAGCGACGGCTCGCCCGGTATGTAGCCGGCGAGCCGCTTGATCTCGACCGACTGGCTCCAGCAGTCCAAGCCCGCGATGCGGGCGATGCCGCTATCGGCCCTGATGAGGGCCATCAGGATCCGGATGGTCGTCGTCTTGCCCGCGCCGTTGGGGCCCAGGAAGCCAAACACCTCACCCTCGGGGACCGAGAACGACACGTCGATGATGCCCCGCTTTCCGCCGTAGCTCTTGCTGAGCTTCTCGACTTCGATGAGGGCTGACATAGTGGCCTCCTTAGCCGTACCAGGCTTGCATGAGCGAATGGTCGAGCAAGTTGACCGAGCCGGCCGGCGCACCGAGGATGCGCTCGATCGCGGACGCGTAATTCGCAAAGGTCTGTTCCACCTCGGAAAGGGCGATCCGGCCCGCCTGCCGGTCGATGAACAGCTCGATGGCAATGTCCTGGAAGCCCAGCAGCAGCATCACGAAGACGCGGGCCGTCGCTTCGGCGGGCTCGGCCTTGAACGTGCCTTCCTCGATGCCCTGCTGGATGATCGGCGCCAGGGTGGGGACGAGGCGGCCCACCATGGTGCGCCGGAGCTTCTCGCGCACGATGGCGTTGTCGTCGGACATCCAGACGCCCATCACCGACAGCACCAGCGCCTTGCGCTCGGTCTTCCAGCGGCCGATCCCGCTGAAAACACGCTCTAGCTTGCGGATCGCGGGCAGGCCCGGCTCGGTGACGATGGGAGCGACCTCCGCCAGCCCCGCGTCGACCATGCGATCGATGACCGCCGTGAGGAGCTCCTGCTTCGAGTCGAAGTAGTGGTAGAAGGCGCCCCTCGAGGCGTCGAGCTCGTCCAGGAGGTCCTGGATGCTCATCTGCTCGTAACCCTTCATCTGCATCAGGCGCTGGGCGGCGTCGACGAACGCCTCCCGGCGCACCGTGTGCACCGCCAGGTTCAACGTCCTTGCCATGCGCCCATTGTATAACCGACCGACAGTCGGTCGGTTATTCAATATTGGCGGCGGACGTAGGCTTAGCGGTCACCATGGCGGTGGCGACGTCGGTTCGAGAGCGCCTCGATCAGCTGTTCCAGCAGCGGATCGTGATCTTCGACGGCTCGATGGGCGTGATGCTGCAGCACAAGGGCCTGTCCGAGGAGCAGTTCCGCGGCGAGCGCTTCCGAGACCACCCGAAGCCGCTTCGCAACAACAGCGACGTGCTGTGCCTGACCCAGCCTGACCTCGTCCGCCAGGTGCATCGCGAATACCTGGAGGCGGGCGCCGACATCGTCACCACGAACACGTTCACGGCCACCCCCGTCTCGCAGGCCGACTACGGCCTCGAGGAATACGTCTACGAGATGAACAAGGAGGGCGCGCGCCTGGCGCGCGAGGCGGCCGATCAGTTCGAAGACCGCTTCGTCGCGGGCTCCCTCGGTCCCACCAACGTCACCCTGTCCCTCTCGCCCCGGGTCGACGATCCGTCCTATCGCGAGGTGACGTTCGACGAATTGCGCGACGGCTACGCCGAGGCGACGCGCGGCCTCCGGGACGGCGGAGTGGACGTGCTCCTGATCGAGACCGTTTTTGACACTCTCAACGCCAAGGCGGCCATCGCGGCGGTGAAGGACGTGGCGCCCGACATCCCGCTGTTCATCTCGGTGACGATCGTCGACCGGAGCGGACGCAACCTCTCCGGCCAGACCGTGGAGGCGTTCTGGACATCGGTCGAGCACGCGCGGCCGTTCGCGGCCGGCGTCAACTGCTCCCTTGGCGCAAGTGAGATGCGCCCTTACGTCGAGGCGATGTCGCGGGTGGCCCCCGTGTACGTGATCTGCTACCCCAACGCGGGACTGCCCAACGCGTTCGGCGGCTACGACGAGCAGCCTCCCACCACCAGCCGGCTGCTCAAAGAGTTCGCCGAGGCGGGCTTCCTCAACGCGGCCGGCGGCTGCTGCGGCACCGGGCCCGAGCACATCCGGCAGATCCGCGAGGCGATGGTCGAGATCCCTCGACGCCAGCTCTCGAAGCGTGAGCCGCGACCCCGCTTCTCGGGGCTCGAGCCTTTCGAGATCGGCCCCGACTCCGGCTTTGTCGTCATCGGCGAACGCACAAACGTCACGGGCTCGCTCCGTTTCCGGCGGTTGATCGAGTCGGGAGATTTCTCCGGCGCGGTGCAGGTGGCGCTCGACCAGGTGCGCGGCGGGGCCAACCTGCTCGACGTGAACATGGACGCCGACCTTCTCGACTCCGAGGCGGCGATGGTCCGCTACCTCAACCTGATCGCGACGGAGCCGGAGATCGCCCGGATTCCGGTCATGGTCGACAGCTCCAGGTTGACCGTTCTCGAGGCCGGCCTCAAGTGCCTCCAGGGCAAGGGGGTCGCCAACTCGATCAGCCTGAAGGGCGGTGAGGAGTCGTTCCTCGAGCAGGCGCGGCTGGTGCGCAGGTATGGAGCGGCCGCTGTCGTGATGGCGTTCGACGAGTCCGGCCAGGCCGACACCCTGGCGCGCAAGGTGGAGATCTGCAGCCGCGCGTACCAGCTCCTGATCGAGAAGGCCGGCTACGAGCCGGAGGACATCATCTTCGACCCCAACATCCTGCCCATCGCCACCGGCATCGAGGAGCACGCCGCCTACGCGAAGAACTTCATCGAGGCGACGCGGGAGCTGAAGAAGCGCTTTCCGCGCGCCCACGTCTCGGGCGGAGTCTCCAACCTGTCGTTCTCGTTTCGCGGCAACGACCGCGTCCGCGAGGCGATCCACTCGGCGTTCCTCTACCACGCCATCCGTGCCGGCTTCGACATGGGCATCGTCAACGCTGGCCAGCTGGCCGTCTACGAGGACATCCCCAAAGACCTGCTCGAGCTCGTCGAGGACGCCATCTTCGACCGGCGGCCGGACGCGACCGAGCGCCTGGTCGAGTTCGCGAAGTCGGTGTCCGGGGCGGGAGCCAGGCGTGAGGTCGACCTGGCGTGGCGCGAAGGCTCCGTCGAGGAGCGTCTGAAGCACGCGGTGCTGCACGGCGAGGTCGCGTACATAGAAGAGGACGCGGAAGAGGGGCGGGTCAAATACGGCAAGCCGCTGCTCGTGATCGAGGGGCCCCTGATGGACGGCATGAAGGTCGTCGGTGACCTGTTCGGCGCGGGCAAGATGTTCCTGCCCCAGGTCGTCAAGAGCGCGCGCGCGATGAAGCGGGCGGTCGCCTACCTCGAGCCCTTCATGCAGGCCGAGAAGGAGGCGTCCGGCGACCGGCGTGTCCGCGGCCGGCTCGTCCTCGCCACCGTGAAAGGCGACGTGCACGACATCGGCAAGAACATCGTCGGCGTCGTGCTCGCGTGCAACAACTACGAGGTCCACGACCTCGGCGTCATGGTTCCCGCGGAGAAGATCCTTGATGTGGCGACGGAGCTGGGGGCCGACGTCGTTGGCCTGTCCGGCCTGATCACGCCGTCGCTGGACGAAATGGTCGTCGTGGCCAGGGAGATGACGCGGCGCGATTTCCGGATCCCGCTGCTCATCGGCGGGGCGACGACCTCCAAGCAGCACACCGCGGTGCGCATCGCGCCGGCGTATGACGGGACCACCGTCCACGTGCTTGACGCCTCCCGCGTGATCGGCGTCGTCTCCGACCTGCTCGACGACGTGCGCCGCGATCGCTTCGAGCGCGACAACGCCGCCCTCCAGGAGAAGCTGCGCGCGCAGCACACCTCGTCGAAGCGGCCGCTGCTCTCCATCAGCGAGGCGCGGGACAAGAGGATGCGGCTGCCGTTCGATACGCTGCCCAGGCCACCTTTTGTCGGCAGGAAGGTCGTGGAACCGTCGATCGCGGAGCTGCGCGAGTACGTCGACTGGACGTTCTTCTTTCACGCCTGGGAGCTGAAGGGCAAGTACCCCGCGATCCTCGACAGCCCCTCGTACGGCGCGGCGGCGCGCGAGCTGTTCGGCCACGCGCAGGAGCTGCTGGACGAGATCCTGGCCCAGGGCTGGCTGCGAGCCAAGGGCGTCTACGGTTTCTGGCCGGCGCGCGCCGACGGCGATGACGTGGCGCTCGAGAACGGCGTGCGTTTTCCGATGCTGCGGCAGCAGGTCGACCACGGCGATGACAAGCCGTACCTGTCGCTGGCGGACTTCGTCGCGCCGCAGGGGGATCACATCGGCGCCTTCGCATTGACGGCCGGGTTGGGAGTGGACGAGCTGGCGGGCCGGTTCACCAGGGAGCACGACGACTACCGGGCGATCATGGTCAAGGCGCTCGCCGACCGCCTGGCCGAGGCATTCGCGGAGTACCTGCACGAGGTGGTGCGGCGGTCCTGGTATGAGTCAGGACCCAAGCAGCCCAACGAGGAGCTGATCGCCGAGAGGTACCGCGGCATCCGCCCGGCGTTCGGCTACCCGGCCTGTCCCGACCATTCGGAGAAAGAGACGCTGTTCGACCTTCTGGACGCGCGATCGATCGGGATGGGACTGACGGAGAGCGGCGCCATGACGCCGACCGCGGCCGTTTCCGGCCTCTACTTCGCGCACCCGCAGTCGCGCTACTTCATGGTCGGCAAGGTCGGGCGGGACCAGGTCGAGGACTACGCCCGGCGCAAGGGCATGACGGCGGCCGAGGCCGAGCGCTGGCTGCGCCCGAACCTGGGCTACGACGAGTAACCAGTCGGCACTCGCGAGCGCCGGCATCGGACGTTTCGGACGCCCGAATTTCGCCCCAGTGCCGGCACTCGCGGAAAATCAGGCCGGCACCGGCGCACCCACCGCAGCCTTGATGTCGGTTCCCGTGTGCAGCCAGACCGCGCCGGAGGCGCACTGGCGCAGCGGCGTGCCGTCGCAGTAGCGCCACTCGCTGCCGAAGCCGAGGCAGTGCGGCTTCCAGGTGGTGAGCGGGAACTCGAACGTGTCGGCTGCCGGCCGCGCGGGGACGGCGGACGCCACCAGGAGCTGCGAGATCGCGAAGAGGATCACGGCGACTCCGCCCATCAGCAAACCAGTATCGGGCCCGCGTCCGGTCTCTTACTCTTTGCGCACCGAAGATGGAAGTCGCCGCCGAGTTCCACAGCCTCCTGACCAGCAGCCGCGGAACCCTGTCCGAAAACGAGCAGCGGGAGATCCAGGAGTTCATCGAAGGCCGCGACTTCATCCTCGCGCTGGAGACGTTCTGCGGCTTCCTCATCGACCAGAACCGCCAGGTGAGTTCAGACCTGTACCTCAGGATCCACACCCTGGGCGATCGCCTGGACGGCGTCGACCCCTACCTGCTCGAGTGCGTGAAGGCGATCGTCATCGACTGATCGCGCGCCGGCTCAGCCGATGTCGACGATGACGTTCTTCAACTCCGTGTAGAGATCGAGCGCGTACGGTCCGAGTTCGCGACCCCAGCCGCTCTGCTTGTAACCGCCCCACGGCGTGACCGGGTCGACGATGTGGTAGCAGTTGACGTAGACCGTCCCGGCCTTCAGCGCGTGGGCGACGCGATGCGCACGCGCCACGTCCTTCGTCCACAGGCCGGCGACCAGGCCGTAGATCGTGCTGTTGGCCTTGGCCACCAGGTCGTCCTCGTCGCGGAACGGGATCGCCGAGACGACCGGACCGAAGATCTCCTCGCGCGCGATGCGCATGCCGCCATCGACGTCGGCGAAAACGGTCGGCTCGACGAAATTTCCCTTCAGCCCGGCGGGACGTGAGCCGCCGGCCAGGAGCCTCGCGCCTTCCTGGTTGCCCGTCGTGATGTAGCCGAGGACCCGCTCCATCTGGCTTTTCGAGACCAGCGGTCCCATCTGGGTCACGGGATCGATGCCGGGGCCGATGCGCGTCTCTTTGACGGTCTGCAGCAGCTCGTCCATCGCGTGGTCGTAAACCTTCTCCTGCACGAACAGCCGCGAGCCCGCCGAGCACACCTGGCCCTGGTTGAAGAAGATGCCGAAGAACGCGCCGGACACGGCCTTCGTCAGGTCGGCGTCCTCGAAGACGATGTTGGGCGACTTGCCGCCGAGCTCGAGGCTCACGCGCTTCAGGTTGCTCTCCGCGGAGGCGTGCGCGATCAGACGGCCGACCTCCGTCGAGCCGGTGAACGCGATCTTGTCGACGTCGGGGTGCGCGGCGAGCCGGGCGCCGGCGACCTCGCCCCGTCCTGGCACCACATTGACGACCCCGTCCGGCACTTCCGCCTGCTGGAGGAGCTCCGCCAGCAGCAACGCGGTGAGCGGCGTCTCCTCCGACGGCTTCAACACGACGCTGTTGCCGCACGCGAGCGCGGGGGCGATCTTCCACGCCGCCATCAGCAGCGGGAAGTTCCACGGGATGATCTGGCCGACGACGCCGACCGGCTCGCGCAGCGTGTAGCTGAGGTACTGGCCGGGGAGCGAGATCTGCTGCGTCGCCCCGTCGAGCTTGGTGACCCAGCCCGCGTAGTAGCGGAAGGTCGCGGCCGCCAGCGGCACGTGGAACAGGAGCGCGTCGTTGATCGGCATGCCGTTGTCCAGCGTTTCGAGCTGCGCGAACTCGGTCATGCGCTCCTCGATCATGTCGCCGACCTTCCACAGCACCTTCGCGCGCTCCGCCGGCGGCATGTCGCGCCACGTGCCGCGGTCGAACGACCTGCGCGCCGCCGCCACCGCCTTGTCGACGTCTTCGGCCTGGGCCTCGGCGACGGTGGCCAGGGTTTCGCCGGTGGCGGGGTCGGCGGTCTCAAACCGCTTGCCGCTCTCGGACTCCACCCACCGGCCCCCGATGAAGAGCTTCTTGGGCTGCTCACGAAGAAACGCGGCCACCTCGAGGTCTTCGGCTACTGCCATCGGCGCCATCGTACGCGTCCGCACGGTAGGCTCTGTCCGTGCTGATGGAAGTCACGTGCCGCTGTGGTTGGGTCACGCGCGGCACCAAGACAGAGGTCATCGCCAGCGTGCGCGACCACGGCAAAGCCGCCCACAACCTCGAGGTCACCTCTGCCGAAGTCCGCGCCATCTGGCGCACGGTCGACACCCGCGTTGACTCGAAGAAGTAAGCCGAACCTGGCGCCGCCGATATCGACTGTCGCCTGGTCGCCAGAGGTCGTCGCGCAAACCCTTGAAGTGCTGCCGGTCAGCCTCGGCGAGGCGGGCCTCGTCTGGATGAAGCCGGTCCACGCGGCGTCGCTTCGCGTCGGGCTGCCGGTGTCGGCGAAACCCGCTGATGTCGTGCTCGACGTCCTGAAGTGGTATCCGCTCGCGCCGCTGGTCGTCCACTCCACCTCCTGGCGGCACGAGGAGGGCCGGATCGTGCTGACCTACGTCGCGGTGGTCGTGGAGCCGGCCGCCCTTCCGCCCGACTCTCTGGTCACGCTGCCGGTGCGACGGACCGAGCTGGCGCGCGGCGAGGCGATGTCGGCGCCGAGATCGATCGGGGTCGAAGCCGTGCTCGAGCACGCGCTGCGCCATCTCGCCTGGTTGGTGCGCGACGACCCGGCGGTCGGCCGTGCGCTCCGCGGCTGGCACGGTGTCCTCGGCGAGTTCGAACCCGAGCCGTTTCGGTCGCTCCTCTGACCAACTCCCGCTCCGATCGCTGGGGCATCCTGCCGAGCTATCACAGCTGGCAGGGCAAGCTGGTCACCACCGAGCCCGAGGTCGAGGCGGCGATCCTCGAGGCGATGGGGGCGAACAGCGGCCGGCCGCCTCGCGTGCAGCGTCCCCCGTTGCCCAGGTATCGGTGCGAGACGGGCCCCGAGCGTGCGTGGGGGTGGGCGGTCCAGCTCTACGCACTTCGCTCCCGGGAGAGCTGGGGCGCCGGCGATTTCGCCGACCTGCGACGCTTTGCCCGCTGGGCGCGCAAGGCCGGCGCTTCCGTGATCCTGCTCAACCCTCTCGGCGCCCAGAACCCGGTGCACCCGTACGAGGCGTCGCCCTATTACACGTCGACGCGACGCTTTCGCAACGTCGTCTACATCCGCGTCGAAGATATCGACGGCGCGGAGCAGGTCGATCTCGCGACGATACAAGCCGCGGCCCGCGCGTTGAACGAGCAGCGGATCATCGACTACGACGCGGTCATCCGGTTGAAGTCGAGCGCGCTCGAGCAGGTCTTCCGCGCGGCGCCGGCACCGGCGGGGCTTGACTCCTATCGACGCCGGCAGGGCGCGGCGCTGCGCGAGTTCGCGACCTTCAACGCGCTGTGCGAGGAGCACGGTCCGGCGTGGCGCGACTGGCCGGAGGACGTGCGGCACCCGGGGGCGCCAGGCATCGCGGTGGCGCGAGAGCGGCACGCAGACCGTGTCGCCTATCACGAGTGGCTGCAGTTCCACGTCGACCGCCAGCTGGCGCGCGCGTCAAGAGAGATCGGCCTGATCACGGACGTGCCCGTGGGCTTTGCTTCCGACGGATTCGACGCGTGGCGCTGGCAGGACTACCTGGCGCCGCGCGTGCGCGTCGGCGCGCCGCCCGACGAGTTCTTCCGCGACGGCCAGGATTGGGGCCTTCCTCCCTTCAACCCATGGACGCTCGGCGACGCGCGCTGGGAGCCTTTCATCGACGCGATTCGAAGCGCGGGGCGGCACGCGGCCGGCGTCCGGCTCGACCACGTGATGAGCCTGTTCCGCCTGTTCTGGATTCCCGAAGGCGTCGTCCCCACCCTGGGCGCGTACGTGCAGTACCCATCCGCAACTCTGCTGTCGCTGCTCGCGAACGAGAGCCGCCGCGCCCACGCCTTTGTGATCGGCGAGGACCTGGGGCTGGTCGAGCCGGTCGTCCGCAAGCAGCTCAAGCAGAAGGGCTCGCTCTCGTACCGGCTCGTGTGGTTCGAGGACTCGCCGCCCGCGGAATGGCCGCACGACGCGGTGGCGGCGATCGGCACGCACGACCTGCCCACCGTGGCCGGGATCTGGACGCGAAGCGAACCGGAGCGGCGCCTCCACCACCTTCGGGAAAGGCTGGTGACCATGACCGGACTGCCGGACGAGGCAGACCCCGTGGACGTCGCGGTCGCCGTCTACGGCCACCTCGCGCGGGGACGCACGCGGATCGTGCTCGCCTCGCTGGAGGACGCGACCGGCGTCCACGAGCGACCCAACGTCCCGGGTACGACCGGCGAGTTTCCGAACTGGCGGCTCGCGCTGCCGCTCACTGTCGACCGGCTGGAGCAGGACGGCGGCGTCGGCCGGATCGTCAGCGAGATGGAGTCAGCGGGGCGGTCGGCGAATCGTCGACCACGCCCGTCAGGACGGCCTGCGCCAGGATGACGTACTCCGCGTGCGCCCACACGAGCGGGCGCGCGGAGCCCGTGGGCGCCGCGGTCGACTCCCAGACCTGCTCGGGGATCAGCTCCTCGGAGCCCGCCATCCTGGTTAGCGCGTCCAGGTAGCGCGTAGCGTCACCACCCGCCAGAACCGTGTAGACGCCACGCTCGCCGGTGAGCAGCGGCCAGGCATGGCCGGATCCGGGTGGCGAGCCTCCCGGGTTGCGCTCGCCGTACCCGTCGTACGGGTAGCGGTGAAACAGCGGCGTGACGCCGGCACGTGCCCCGACCCGGGCGTCAGTAGCCCTCAGAGACGAGACGACCCGCGCGTCGGACGCCGAGCGCACGCCGAGCCTCACCAGCTCGAGGAAGCTCTGATCGACTATCTGCTGCTGCGGGAAGACGCCGCCGCCGTTGGCGAGGGTCACGTCCTCCGACAGGTTCGGATGTCCGCTCGGCGCGATCCGCACGTACCAGCCTTCATCTTGGGCGAAGGTCCAGCTTTCAAGCCTGGCGCTCCAGGAGTCGGCGAGCGCCGCGCGGCCCGCGGCGCGCAGGGCCGCGATCTCGCTTGCGATCGTCGACGGCGACCAGCCCGAGTTCTCCTCCCATCTGTCCTGCCCAGTGGCCGGGCCGTACGCGGCGATGTACGCGGCGGCACTCGCGATGTCGGGTCTCTGGTCTGCGGGCAGCCGGTTCTCGAGCAGCCTCGACAGCAGGATGGCGTCCGCCGTCTCGTCGAGCTGCCGCCCCGGCCAGATGACCTTGCCGGTGAGGTCTGTGTTCTGCGGCATGTCACCGTCGGGGAGCTGCTGCTTGCGCATGAACCTCGCGATGTCGAGCGCGGTGTCGATGTCCCCCGCCGCGATCAGCGCACGGGCAGCGTGGTAGAGGTCGCGGGGCCACACCTTCCGGTACCCGACGTCAACCGGCTCGTCGTCGGCGCTGTCGCCCCAGGGAAGGGCCAGCGAGGCGACGATGGCGCCCGGGTGTGCCTTGTCCTCGGCCATCTTGATCACCTCGACCGAGTGGTACCAGAGGTCAGGCGCTTTGCCGCCCAGCTCGTCGATGCCCGCGACCTGCAGGTACCGTCGCCATCCATCCGCGTACGCGTTCGAGACCTGGTCCCAGCCCGCGGCCAGCGAGGCGCGCAGGTTGTCCTCGGCGACCTGCTCGCTCGCGCCGAACGCGATGCCCTCCGTCCACGGTTTCGATGCGTCAACCTCCCAGGCGAGCGTCACGCGCCCGTCGGCAGCAGACGAGTACTGGCGGCTAAAACGAAAACCCTGCAGCTGATCGAACCCGTCGTCGCGGCGCAGAAGGCCCGCGACGTGGGCGCCCGACGCGGCGCCGCCCGCCGCCAGCCAGCGTCCGGCGCGCGTGGCCCAGGCGATCTTGCCGTCGAAGCCCGCGCTCTGGCCGATCCCCGAGTCGCGGAGATGGGGCACGAGGTAGGCGTAGACGTGCAGCCCCGAGCCGCCGATCAGGCGCGTCCTCACGAGCAGCACCGGGCGGTCCGGGTCGGTCGCGAACTCGTGGACGAGCGTGAATCGATGCTTGGGGTCGGTGACCTGTGTCTCGTAGGTGAGGACGCGGTGGTCGGTCACGGCTGAAGTCACGACTCCCTCTGCCGTCTCGTTGAAAAGGAACTTCGAGCCGTCGGTGACGAGGTAGCCGAACTGGCGCACGTTGTCCTGGTCGACAGTCGGATAGAGCACGTCGGCGATCGCACCGTGCACCGCCGTGAACCAGATCGGCGAGGTGCGCTCGTACGCGGTCCCGATCGCGTCCTTGTTGCCGGTCGTCCACTGGTCGGTGGCCGCCGATGGCCCCGGCGCGGGCCCGAAGTCAGCCGGTGTGAACGGCAGACCGCGCCACGTCGCGATGACCGCGACGACCAGAAGCACGAGCGCAACGCCGATGGCGACGAGGTGTCGCCTTATCCCTTGACACCTCCGAGGGTGAGGCCCGAGATCATGTAGCGGCCCATGAAGGTAAAGAGCAGCAGGACCGGGATCGAGATGAGGAAGCTCGCGGCCGCGAAGTCACCCCACTGGGTCTGGAACTGGCCCTGGAAGGTGTAGATACCTAGAGGCCACGTGAAGAGCTGGGCGCTGTTGATCACCGTCCGCGCGAGCAGGTACTCGCTCCACGCGCTCGTGAAGCCGAAAAGGAACGTGAGCGCGATCGGTGGCGTGGAGAGCGGGATGATGATCCGCCAGAAGGCACCCAGGCGGCTGGTGCCGTCCACCTGCGCCGCCTCCTCGAGGTCGGGCGGGATGGTGTCGAAGTAGCCCTTGAGGATCCAGATCGAAAA
>WNFV01001094.1_pt1 | contig 37141 bp, 30 predicted proteins | sample 5400101 | NCBI WGS metagenome assembly WNFV01 (sample SAMN13153361, study PRJNA577476) | soil metagenome | isolation source: 115 cm soil or saprolite under grassland replicate 1 | place: USA:California | collected 2016-06-15 | reverse complement strand
CGGGCTGCTCCCCTATGTCGCGGCTCTGGCGCCTGCACTGCTGACGTTGGCGCTCTGGAAGTATCGAGCGCTCGGTGAGCTTGCCGCCCAGCCGGCCGAGCCGGTGCGCGTCGCGGCGGGCGCCACCGATCTGTTCAACCGAATCCACGGAACAGAACTGAACAACTGGGACCATCTGCGAGAAGTCCTCAACTCGCTGCGTGAGCACTTCTGGGTCGCGCGCGTCATCGAGTGGCTGCCCGTAGCAGGCTCGATCGCCCTCCTCGTTCGCGCCCGCCGTGGCTTCCTGCTCGTGGGGACATGGTTCTTCGCGTACCTGCTCGCGAAGGGGACATACGTCGAAGCCTCCGTCGAAGACGCAAGCTTCTGGCGCATCATGATGCCTGCCTTCCCTGCCTATCTGATTCTCGCTGCGTCGGTCGTCTTGCTCGCACCAGGTGTGCGCACACAGCCGGCGGCGTCGACGCCGGCGCCGAGGAGCCGCAGATTCGCAATCGCATTGACCGCTGCCGTCGCCACCTTCACGATCGTGCCCTTCGGCGTCATCGCGGCGACCCCCCGGCTGCACGACGGTGGGCGCCAGGCGGTGCGGCTCGGCGATCCCGGCAACCTCATTCCGGTCACGCCGGTCGGCCTGCAGGCTGCTACAGAGGACGGTGGTGTGCTCCTGTCCTGGCGACCGCCAAGCGGAAGCTCGGTCTTCTATCGCGTCCTGCGCCACGACACCGCGGCCGGCGGGGGCGTCGCCTGCGCAGGGACACCCGGGTCTGCGTCCGACGACTGCGAGCTCCTCATGAACGCGGTCGCAACAACGAGGGCGCCCAGCGTCATCGATCACCCGGGCCGCGGAACGTGGGAGTACCGAGTGGGTGTCGCCGCCAACTGGTTGAACGACCAGAGCCTGGGCGACGTCTACGTCGTCAGCCCCCCACTCACCGTCACGGTTCGCTGACCGTCGTCGCCCTCGCGCTGCTGCTGCTCGAGCAGTGCGAGGCGCTGTGCCAGGATCGTGTTCTGATCGGAGAGCCGTGAGATCACGGTCGAGTAATGCAGCAGCACGGCAAGGATGAAGAGCGCGCCGACCGCGCCGAGGATCGCAGGCGGATACGTCTCGACACCGAACCAGCCGGCGATCGTGTTCAGCCCATCCCGCCAGACGGAGAGCGCAAGCAGCACGCCTCCGGTCAGCAGCCACAGCAACGAGTAGCGCTCGCGAAGACGGCGCGAGCGAATCAGCTCGAAGACCACGACGAGGAGCAGGAAGGACGCGACCGCCGCAGCGATCGAAACGGGTAGCGGTGTCATCGGCGATGCTCCTTCTCTAGCGGGACGGCGTAGCGGCGAAAGAGACCGACGAAGATCGCGAGGAGCACCTTCGCCATGTAATAGATCGAGCGCACTGCGGTGATGGACGACGAGCCGCCGGCGCGCTCGCGCATCTCGACCGGAGCCTCGACCAGGCGCAACTTGTGCTTCACGCACATGATCGTCGCCTCGACCTCCGGATAGTCGTGCGGATAGTCGGCCGCGAAGAGCGCGATGCCCTTCCTGTTCACGGCCCGGAAGCCGGAGGTCGTATCCGTCACCTTCTGACGCACGACCGCCGACACCACCCACGCGAACAGCCGGATCCCCAACCGGCGCGTGAAGGACGACTGGTAGCCGCTGCCGCTCGCGAAGCGCGACCCGACACAGAGATCGGCGTCCCCGGCAAGCACGGGCGCGAGGATTGCGGGTAGCTGCGCCGGATCGTGCTGTCCATCACCGTCGACTTGGACGGCGATGTCGTAGCCATGCTCGAACGCGAAGCGGTATCCCGTCTGAACGGCACCGCCGATGCCGAGGTTGAATGGGAGACGGAGCACGTGTGCACCTCGATCCGCCGCGATCCCGGCGGTGCGATCCGTAGAGCCGTCGTCGACCACGACGATGTCGAAGCCTGGATCGAAGGCCCGGATCTCGTCGATCACGCGTCCGACCGTCTCCTCCTCGTTGAGCGCGGGGACGATCGCAATGCGCCTCAGCTCGCCGATCTGCATGAGCACGGCGTCGCGCGGCGCAACCGGCACTTGCGCGAGGTTAGCCACCGGCGGTCACGGGTGACTGCACGCCCACGAGCTCGAGGATCTGCCGCGCGCGGTGTGCATACGTGTGTTCGTCGAGCACGCGCTCGCGCGCACGGCGTCCCATCGCCTCGGCCGCCGCGGGATCGTCGAGCAGCTCGCGATAGGCGGTCAGGGCCTCTTCTGCGTTCGAGACGACGCGCAGCTCCGATCCGACGTCGAACCAACGCTCGATCCCTTCGTGCGGGTTGGACACGATCGCTGCGCCGGAGGCCGCGAGCTCGAACGGCCGGCACGTGGAGGACGCATAGACGGTCGCATGCGAACGGCGCGTGATGTTCAGATTGATCCTGGCGCGGGAGATCGCCTGAGCGAAGACGTTGAAGGGCACATCGCCGATCATGCGCGCGTTCCCGATGTCGCCGCGGAAATCTGTTCCGCCGAGCGCGAAATCGATCTCGGGGTCACGCCGACTCGGTTCGCCGACGAGCTCTTGCATCCACTCGCGCCGGAACTTGTCCCCGTAGCCGTAGAAGAAGACGTCGTGCTCCTTCTCGACGGGGGCGGGCTGGAACAGCTCCGGATCCGCAGCCCAGAAGACCGCTTCCGCGCGCCGCGCACCCAACTCGCGCAGGCGGTCGAGCCCACCCTCGGAGTTCGAGAGCAAGAGGTCGTATTCGGACGGATCGGCACCGTGGTAGTAGTTGAACCCCGTGTCCATGCCGCCGAACTCGGGGAGGCTCATGGGCACGTCCCCGTCGTAGAACACGACCGGCACGTCGTAGCGCTCCCGCAGCCGCGTTGGAATGCCTCGCAGGTGGGCCATCGGCACGGTGAAGACGATCACGGCTGCGACGTCGCGCTCCTGCTCGAGGATGCGCTCGAGATGCCGCTGCCACCGCGGCGTGACGTAGCGCCAGATCGCCTCGCGCGTGAGCCTGTCGCCCATCGTGTCTTCCGGGTTATCCTCGCCACGCCGAAGCAGCGTGTCGCCCTTCAGACGGGCGGCGATCCCGCGGGCGCCTGCGAACAGCTCGGCTTCGCGGTAGAGGGGATTGGGCGCCGTCCGCCACCACGGCGATTCGATCGCCCGCCCGCGGTAGGGCGTGACGATGAGATCGACGCCGACCTCGTTGAGGCCCTTCCAGATCTGCCACCACGCGGGCGTGCAGCCGTACCGGAAGTCGAGGTCGGTCGCGGATGCGACCGCGAGGATCTTGGGTGGTCCTGCCACGCGATCAGTATGGCGAACGGATGTGTCGGCTCTTTGTTCTTGAGCGATCGCTGCCCTGCGCGGGAGGCTCGAGTCCACGAAGACCCAGATGGTCGCGCGGGCGAAGCCCGCACGACCTCTATGGCCGCCGCCGAGTCGGCGCCTAATACGCCCCGCGCCGCGCCAGCACTGCGGGCAGCGTGCGTGCGAGGATCGTGATGTCGAGCCAGATCGACCAGTTCTCGATGTAGTAGAAGTCGAGTCGGACGAGGTCGTCGAAGCTGAGGTCGATCCGGCCGGAGACCTGCCAGAGGCCGGTCATCCCCGGCAACACGAGGTAGCGCTTCCGGTGCCACGGCTGCAGCTGCTCGTAGTCGCGGATGGGAAGCGGCCGCGGCCCGACCAGCGACATCTCCCCCCAGAGGACGTTCAGGACCTGCGGCATCTCGTCGAGCGAGAAGCGGCGCAGGAACCCCCCGAGTGGCGTGACCCGGGGATCGTCCTTGATCTTGAAGAGCGGGCCAGAGGCCTCGTTGTCCACCTCGAGCGATGCCTGGCGCTCGGCCGCGTCGGCATACATGGTTCGGAACTTCATCATCCCGAACGCCTGCTCTCCGAGCCCGATGCGCCGGTCGCGATAGAACACCGGCCCGCGCGAGCTGAGCTTGACCGCGCCGGCAACGGCGAGCCAGAGTGGCAAGCCGACGACGATGACGAAGCTCGACACGACGAGGTCGAAGCCGCGCTTCAACGCCCACTCCGATCCCGCGAGTGCCGGCGGCCGCAACTCGAAGAGCGGCGCCCCTTCGCCGGGAATGTATTCAGCCCGCTGCAGGAGCAGCTCCGTCGTGCGAGGAGCGATCTTGACCTTGGCTCCGAAGCGGTGGGCCTCCTCGACGAGCTCGAGTAAATCGCGCTCGGCAAAGCCACCGTCCGTCACGATGAGCTCGTGAACATCGTGCTCGCGCAGGATGCGCGGCACCGCGTCCAAGCCACCGAGCATTGGAAGGTCGCCGGCTTCGCCGCCGGGGGCGATCGCGCCGAGGAACTCGTAGCGAATTCCACTCCGGTCTGCGCCGAGCATGCGGCGTAGGGCCGCAAGTTGCTCGCCCTCTCCGACCAGAACGGTTCGCCGCCGCGCACCAGTGAGACGCAGGACGTCACGCGTGAGCACCTCGTAGCTCGAACGCAGGATCCCGATGAAGAACGCCGTCGTGACAACCGCCGTCGGTGTCAAACCGTAGGTGGTGAAGTGGTAGCCGGTTCCCAGGCCGAATGCGAGCGTGATCACCGCCACGAGCACCATCGAAAGCACGATTTGACCGACGCCGGCACGAAGCTCACGCCGCCGGTAGAGGCCGCCCACCCAGAACACGAGCACCGTGATCACCGTGAGGAAAGGAAGCCAATTGCTCTCGGTCTCCCAGACGATTCCCCAAAGCGGCGGCCACTCGCCGATGTAGAGCTCGCGGAAGACGAGCGCCACCCAGACCCCGAGGACGAGGCCGGCCAGGTCGATCGTCACCAGGGCGGCAACGCTGGCGAGGCGCCTGCCGACGGCCAGGAGCGTGGTGCGGGAGAGGAGGTAGGGCCGGGCCGAGCGGATGTCTTCGACCGGCGCCGGCCGGGGCTCGGCCGGCACGGCAGGCTTCGTGCTCACCCGGCGGAGTGTACTTTGGCGCTCTCGTGGGCCTAGAACAGCTGAGCGAGCGGTACGCCGAGCACAACCGCGTCGAGCGCGGTGCCGGCTTCGTCTTCGCGGGCCCCGAGCGTATTGAGCTCTTCCGCCGCTACGTCGGCGGGCCGGGGCGGCACGTGCTCGACCTCGGCTGCCGCGACGGTGCGCTCACGCAGGCCTATGCCGGCGGGAACGAGATCGTCGGCGTCGACGCCGACCGTGAGGCGCTCGCCGAGGCGAAGAAGCTCGGGATCGAGACGCACTGGGCCGACCTCGACGATGCGCTGCCGTTCGAGGACGGCACCTTCGACATCGTCGTCGCCGGCGAGCTCCTCGAGCATCTACGCGATCCACGGCGCGTCGTCTCCGAAGTTTTCCGGGTCCTGCGACCCGGCGGCACGTTCGTCGGCTCCGTGCCGAACGCCTACCGACTGAAGAACAGACTCCGCTTTCTACGCGGGCATAAGCCCGAGAACGACCCGACGCACCTGCAGATGTTCGCGCCCACCGATATTCGTGCCTTACTCGACGGCTTCGAGGACGTGCACCTGCATCTCATCGCGGGACGGCTCGTGCCGCTTCATGCGCGGCTGTTTGCAAACGACATCGTCTTCTCGGGCCGCAAGCCGCGCTGAAGCTCGTCGAGGTCGGTCACGGTCCTCTTCAGTCCGAGGAACCGGAGGCCGAGGCGCAGAGCCGCCGCACGGCGGCGGTCGAGCAAATCGGTGTCGTGGAAGTACGCATGCACGATCGGCCGGCGAAAAGGACCCAGCAGGCCGCGCGCGAGCATGCCGATCGAGTGGGTCGTCGGCACCTCGAGTAGCCGGCGCCCGTCGCTGAGCTCGAGCCAGATCGGCTCCTCCAGCTGCAGGTGCGGGGCTCCCGCCTCCAGGTAGCCGGGCCGGAACGCGGTCGCCGTGCAGTCCGCGTAACCGAGGTCGGCGACCGCCGCCACGACTCCGTCGTCGATGTACCAGCCGCCACCGCAAAAGAAGGTGGGCCGGAGCCCCAGCGAGTCGAGCCAGCGTCCCTGCTCGCGCACGAGCCCCGCCGGGTCACCGCCGGTCGGCCGCGCGTGATCGGGCGCGGTCCAGTGCGTATGTAGCCCAAAGGGCCCTCGCTCCCGGGCCTCCCGCGCCCGCTCGAGCCAGCGTTCCTCGTTCTCTCCCTCGGCCGGCGGGCGCATGAGGGCTGCGATCGCGAACCTGCCCGGCCGGCGCTCCTGGAGCGCGCTGAAGCGCCTCCAAACGTCGTCGTCCAGCGGGCGCTCCACATGGCACGAGACGACCGCGTACCGCCCGTGCAGTATGTGTCCCGTGTGCGGCATCGCCGGACTCTATTCGCCAGCGGGCGCGCCGAATCCCGAGCTCGTGGACGCCATGCGTGCGGCGCTCGTCCATCGCGGACCCGACGAGGGATCGACGGACGCCTTCGGCCGCTGTGTGCTCGGTCACCAGCGACTGAGAGTCATCGACCTCGAGAGCGGCTACCAGCCCGTGTCGAACGAGGCGGGCGACATCGTCGCCGTCTTCAACGGCGAGGCCTACAACTTCATGTCGCTGCGCGACCAACTGGGCGGACACGAGGTGCGGGGCACCGGCGACACGCCGATCTTGCCGCACTTGTACGAGGAAAGCGGCCCCCACTTTGTCGAGCGGCTACACGGGATGTTCGCGCTCGCGCTCTGGGACGGGGCGCGCGATCGCCTCGTCCTCGCGCGCGACCGGCTCGGCAAGAAGCCCCTGCTCTGGACGCGGTTGCCTGACGGCACACTGGCCTTTGCGTCGGAGCTGAAGGCGCTGCTGCGCCTGCCGCAGGTCTCCCGGGAGATCGACCTCGACGCCGTCGACGCATACCTGGCGCTGCAGTACGTCCCCGGCGACAAGACGGCGCTGCGCGGCATCAACAAGCTTGCGCCGGGCCACATCCTCGTCGCGGAGGGCGGGACCGAGCGGATCGAGCGGTACTGGCAGCCCGAGCCCGCAGAATCGAACACGCACGAGGGCGAATGGCTCGAACGCGTGCGCGAGACGGTCGGAGAGGCGGTGCGCAAGCGCCTCGTTGCGGACGTGCCGCTCGGAGCACTGCTCTCCGGCGGGATCGACTCCAGCATCGTCGTCGCACTGATGGCGCAGGCATCGTCGCAACCGGTGCGCACGTTCACAGTCGGCTTTCCGGATGCGCGCTATGACGAGCGGGCGTACGCGCGCGCGGTCGCGTCACGGTACGGCACGGTGCATGAGGAAGTGGAGATCGAGGAAGACATCGCGTCGACGCTGCCGCGCCTTGCAGCGACCTTCGACGAGCCTCTCGGCGACGAGGCTGCGTTCCCGACCTTCCTGATCGCCGAGCAGGCGCGGCGGCATGTCACGGTGGCCCTCGCCGGCGACGGCGGAGACGAAGCATTCGCGGGCTACGAGCGCTACATCGCGTATCGGCTGGCCGAGCGCATCCCTGCGCCGGTGGCTCAGGCAGGCGCGGTGGCTCTGCGACTCCTTCCGGCCGCCCGGCGGGAGCCGCGGTCCTCGCTCTTTCGCGCGGCGCGCTTCCTCGACGTCGCGTCCGCGCCCGCCGGTCAGCGGTACGCGCGCCTGATGGAGGTCTTTCCCGTCGAGTTGCGCCGCGAGCTGTGGTCCGATGCGCGGCTGGCGCAACAGGTGCGGCTCGAGATGTCGCGGCCCGGCGTCGCGGGCCTGCAACTGCTCGACATCGAGACGTACCTGCCCGGAGATCTGTTGCTGAAGGCGGACCTCGCGTCGATGGCCCACTCGCTGGAGCTACGCTCGCCGTTCCTCGATCACGAAGTCGTGGCCCTCGGCCTAGCGCTGCCGGACTCGTTGAAGACGCGCGGCCGGGAGGGAAAGGTCGCGCTGCGGGGTGCATTTGCCGCCGATCTTCCGGCCGAGGTGGCGGGCCGCGGCAAGAGCGGGTTCGGCGTTCCGCTCGGACGCTGGTTCCGGTCCGACCTGCGCGACGTGGCGCATGATCTCCTATCCGGTGAGCGCGGCTGGTTCCGCCCGGACACCGTGCGACGACTGCTCGACGAGCACGAGTCCGGGCGCGCGGACCACGGGCACCGGCTCTGGTGCTTGTTGATGCTCGAGCTCTGGGTGCGCGAGCACGTGGAAGCGCCGGTCCTCGTCCCCGCCGCGTGAAGCGGGCGCATTTCTGGCTGATCGCAGTCGCGGCGATCGCCCCGCGCCTGGCCGTCCTCCTGCACGAGCGCGGGCGCATCCTCACGGCCTTCACGGACAAGAGCGACGACTTCGCGCAGACGTTCGTCCAACACGGGACGTTCGGCTTCATCCCTGGTGAGCCGTCCGCGTACACCCAGCCGCTGTACGGCTTCTTCCTGATCCCGATCTACTGGATCTTCGGACGCAACTGGTGGGCCGTCGGCGGAGCGCAGATCGCTGTGGCGACGGTGACCGCGTTCCTCGTCTATGCGATCGGCACCCGTGTGCTGTCGCGGCGCGCGGGCACCGTCGGAGCGATCCTCACGACCCTGAACCCGTACCTCGTCTGGCACGACGTGCATCTCAACCGGGAGGTACTCGACCAGCTCGTCGCTGCAGCGCTCATTCTCTGCGCGCTCGTCGCTGCCGATCGGCGTTCCGTGAGCTGGGCGACGGCTGCGGGACTCTTCGGCGGGCTCGCCGTGCTCGGCAACGTGCGGCTCATCTTCATCCCGCTCGTCGTCGCGGCCTACCTGGTGATCCGTAACGGTTGGAGCTGGGCGCCCGTCGCACTCGTCGTGGCCGCGGCGTTGACCGTCACGCCGTGGGTGATCCGCAACGAGGTGGAGGTCGGGTGCTTTGCGCTGACGACCGACGGCCGCGCCCTCTGGAAGGCGAACAACGAGCAGACGTACGGCCTGCTGGCGCAGGGAAAGTGGATCGACGACGTCAAGGATCCACCGGGCCATCCGTTCCCGAACCCGGAGGAGGCGCGCGACATCTACAGGCAAAGCGGCAAGAAGATTCACGTGAACGAATGTGCGAACCAGGCCTACTACCAGCACAAGGCCTGGCGGTTCGTGCGTGACCACCCCGGCGAAAAGGCGAAGCTCGCTGCCCAGGCGGTGCGAATGGAGTGGGATCCGCGCACGACGGCCTCCGCGACGGACTCGGGCCACGGAGCCATCCGCAGCCTGGCGCAGCCGCTCTATGCGGGGGTCCTGTACGCGCTCGCGCTCCTCGGTATCTTCGTGACCGCGCGCCGGTTCGTCGGCCTGGCAGTCGCCGTGCTCGCCTACCAGACCCTGGCGGCGGTGGTGTTCGTGGGAGCGACTCGCTACCGCGTCGCCACGGATTTCCTGATCGCGCTCCTGGCCGCAGGGGCAATCGAATGGGCGCTGACGCGGCGGCAGCGAAGGCTGCAGTGAAAGTCCTGCACGTCCACCGCATCGGAGGGATCGGCGGCTCCGAGCGCCACCTGCTGACGCTCTTGCCTGCACTCGCAGAGCGCGGAGTCGATGTGCGCTTCCTCGGGCTCGACGACACGTCGCGCGCACCCGACCCGTTCTACGAGGCGCTGACCGTGCCCTTCGTCCGTGTTCCCGCGCCACGCGACATCGACCCCCGGCTGGCGCTGCGCGTCCGTCGAGAGGCACGGAAAGCTGGCCTTGTGCACACGCACCTCGTGCATGCAGACGTCTACGGAGCGCTGGGAGCGCGGCAACTCGTCTCGACGAAGCACAACGACGACCCGTTCCGTGCGGGAGCGTTTCGCTTCGTCGAACGTGCGCTGGCGCGGCGCGCTGCCAGGGTGATCGCGATCACCGAAGCGTTGGCGCGGTTCCAGGTGGAACGTGTCGGCCTTCCGGCCGACAAACTGGAGGTGATTCACTACGGCCTCGACGAGCTGCCTCCGGCATGGGGATCGAATCCCACGGATGACGTGTGGCCGGACGCCTGCGTGCTACTCGCCGTGTGCCGGCTCGAGCGCCAGAAGGGCCTGGACGTCGCGGTACGGGCCTTGCCGGACATCCGCGCCCGCCACCCGAAGGCCGAGCTCGTCGTGCTCGGCGAGGGTCCGGAGCGATCGGAGCTCGAGCAGCTGGCGGGCAAGCTGCGGGTCCCGGTTCACCTGCTCGGCCGCGTCCCCGATGTCGCCGCCTGGCTGCGACGGGCAGACCTGCTCGTCCATCCGGCGCGCTGGGAGGGCTTCGGACTCGCGCTGCTGGAGGCCATGCTGGCCTCGAAGCCCGTCGTCGCAACGAATGTCAGCTCGATCCCGGAGATCGTGGCCGACGGCGAGACGGGATTGCTCGTCGCACCTGACGACGCGGCGGCCCTGGCGACTGCAGTGATCCGTGTCCTGGACGATCCCGGCACCTACGGCGAGCAAGGCCGCAAGCGCGCACAGTCACAGTTCAGTGTCGCGCATATGACCGACAAGACGCTCGCGCTTTACGAGACAGCACTTCGCGGGCCGCGGGCTGCCAGAGCGCCTTCGTAGAGCAGTTCCGTCCGGTCCGTGCAGCGTTCCTGCAGGAAGTGCTCGATCGCGCGACGGCGGCCGGCGCCGCCCATCTGCGCAGCAAGCGACAGATCACCCGCGAGGCGCACGATCGCCTCCTCGAGCGGCTGCGCTTCGCCGGGAGGAACGAGGAGACCGGTGACCCCGTCCTGGACGAGCTCGCCCAGACCGCCGATCTCCGCCGCGATCACGGGTCGCGCGCGCTCCATCGCTTCGAGCGCGACCATGCCGAAGCCTTCGCCCATCGAGGGCACGACGACAATCGCTGCATCCTCGATCGCTTGCTGCACCGGCGCGACGTAGCCGAGGAATCGGATCGAGTCCTCGAGCTCGAGCTCCATTGCCAGCGCGCGCAGCGCCGGCTCTAACGGCCCGCGTCCCGCGATGTGGAGTTGCAGGTCGGGGATGCGCCGGCGAGCTGCAGCAAACGCACGCAGCAGCACGATGTGACCCTTGATCGGAATCAAACGACCGACGCAGAGCAACACGGGCCGAGGCCCGACATAGGGTCGAGGCGACCCGTTCGGCTCGATGCCGTAGTGCACGATCTCGAAGCTCGAACCGTCAAAGCCTTCGACCTCTTCGAGGTAGCGCGCAAGGCCGCGCGAGATCGCTATGTGCGTGTGGGCAAAGGTCGCGATCGCACGATCTCCGAGTGCAAAGCCGGGGTTCTCGCGGAACTCGTTGAAGCCGTGCTTCGTCGACAGACGCAGAGGAATGCCTGTCAACGCTCCGGCGAGTTGCCCGTAGACATCCGCGTGCACGAGATGCGTGTGGAGGATCCTCGGCCGCCGGCGTGCGAGATACCCGGCGAGCCGCAGGAACGCGACGGGGTCGACGTCCGCCGCCAATGGAATCGAGTCGAGAGGTATGCCACGACTCGTCAGCTCGCGCGCAAAGTCCCAGGCGCCCGGCTCGTGCTCGTGCAGCATCAGGAATCGGATGTCCCAGCCCCGCTCCTTCAGTCGCGGCAGCAGTGAGAGGAGATGCGCCTCCGAGCCGGAGATCCCGGCCACCTTCTGCAGATGCAGGACGGTTCGGTTCTGACTCATCGTGCCGCCGCCAGGATTCCGTCGGCCCAGGTGTCCACCGAATGTCGCTGTGCCACGCGCTCCCGCAGCATTCGCCCGATCTCGACTCGCTCACTTTCGCCGAGCGCGGCGAACCAGCGCAGACGCTCGGCGAGACTCTCGGGGGAGTCACGCTCGAAGAGCAGCGGATAGCCGTCGAACAGCTCGTCGAAGACGGGGTTGGACGCGAGCACCGGGAGGCAGGCGGCGGCAGCTTCGTAAACGACCTTGTCGGGAGCTCCCGCCTCCATGTTGTTGATGAGAACGTCAGACCGCGCGAACAGCTCCGGAACCTGCGCCCGCGGCACGGCGTCTCCGAGCGGAATGCCGAGCCGCTCGAGGTCGGTGCGATGTCGACGTTCGAGCTCGTTCAGAGCGACGCCGTGCACCACGACGCCGGCGCCCTCGACCTGCTGGACGGCGCGGAGGATCGTCTCGATCCCCTTGGCCGGCGAATAGCGCCCGAGCACCAGCGCCTGCAGGCCCGTGCGTCCACTGCGATCCGTGCAGGCGAACTCGTTCACGTCGATACCGTGCCCGATCGGGCGAACCTTTGGCGATGCCAGTGGAAACGAGCGCCTGTCGACGCTGACGATCGCCGTTGCAAGCCTCTCTGCCGCACGGAGCGTGGAGGACGCCTTCCAGTGCGTGTACCAGAGCAGGAGCGGCGTGCGCCTCGCGCGCACCAGAGGCGCGGCGAGCACAACGTAGGCCGGAATCATGTGCGCGACGACCGCGTCCGCCGGCAGCGCGCGCGCAAGCTCGCGCTCGAACCGCCAGACTCGCTGCACACGAGACGGCGCGCCGAACGTCCGCACCTCGACGTTCGCGGGCAAACCTTCACTGTCGCCTGACTGTGTGAGGACGACCACCTCGTCGACCCGCTTTGCGAGTGCGCGGATCTTCGGAATCGTCGCTGCGAGCACGGGATGGGCCGGATCGACGCTCTGCGTGAGGAAAACCAGCCGCTTCACTAGAAGAAGTCAGTGTCGCCGAGCGTGAACCGCCATGCTCGGCGATCGGTCTCCAGCTCGCCTGCGAGCGCCTTGCCCATGAAATGGAGCGTCGTGCGCGTCGGGAAGAAGCCCAGCGAGGCATACGCCGCACGGTGTTCGGGCGCAGGGATGGCGAGTAATGCGCGCGAGCCCGGCCGCGCTTCTGCGAGGCACGCGCGCAGCAGGGACTTCGGCGCAGGCCCCACCAGGTCGGCAACGTAGGCGAGGGCCGTGCCTCTGTGCTCCTTGTGACCCAGGACTGCGTAGCTCCCGCCTGCCGCGACGGCCACGTAATCACGAGGCGACTCGATGTACCGCCAGTTCAGGTACTCGGCGTCGCGCACCACATGGTTCGGCCAGGACCTCGCCGCGTCGCCGGCATGGCGGAACCGTGGGAGTCGCGCGTACGGCTCGAGCCGGCGCGGCCGGCGCGGGAACGGCCTGGCCCAGACACGGATTCGCGCGATCTCCGTCCAGCCGAGCGAGCCGAGGAAGATGGGAGCGGTCGGCTTGGAGGCGAAGCCAAGCACGACCGCAACACCCCTGTCCTCGGCCTCCTGCTCGTTCTTCTTCTCGAGGGCAGGAAAGATCCCGAGCCCACGCGCGGACGCGTCCGTGGTCGCATGGACGGAGAAGCTCACCTTGCGCTCCACGCCTCCGAGCACCATGCGTAAGAGAGAGTGCGAGGCGACTCCCGCCACCTGCCCACCGACACGCGCGACGGACATGAGCGAGCCGACACGGTTCTCCCGGAACCACCAGTCGAACTCGGGCCCGGACAGTGCCAGGTCGCCCCAGGCATCGCGCAGCAGCCGCAGGTAGTCCTCCCGCTGCTCAGGCTCATAGGAGGCGAGCTCGTACCCTGACATTTACTTGCTGGACGTGCCCAGCGCCGCATTGAAGATGCGGCGCGCGTGCGTCCCGGTGACCGTGTCCTTCAGCGAGATCAGATCGCATGCTCCCGCCAGCACGAGCTCGAACGTGCGCGAGGAGTAAGGCTCGATGTTGTAACGGCGCAGCTGCAGCGGATCCGTCGCCTGTGAGTTGGAGCCCGAGACCGCCGTGAACGCCACGTCGTAGCCGGCCTGGCGGACGAGCGAGAGATGGACCGGCTTGTAGTGCGCCTCCGAGCCTTTGACGTACGAGAAAGCGCGCACCGGCCGGCCGAGGCGTTCCTCCAGTCGTAGCTTGGAGAGAGCGATCTCGCGCGCCGCCTCATCGACCTCGAGGTCCGCAAGCGGACGATGTGAGATGCCGTGCGACTCGATGCGGATCCCTTCGTGCTCCAGGTCGGCAAGCTCGGTCCACTCGATCGTTCGGTTGAGAATGCCCTGCGCTGCCAGATGCTCCTCGTGAGGCAGCGGATGACGGTCGTCGAGATAGCCGATGGGAACGAACAGCACAGCCGGGTAGCCGTACTTGCGTAATACGCCGGCCGCGTTGTCGAGGTTGTCGTAATAGCCGTCGTCGAAGGTGATCAGCACCGCCCGTTCCGGCAGTGACTTCCCTTCGACATAGTGGTCGAGCACGGCCTCGAGACCGACCACCGTGTAGTCGAGGTCGCGCAGCTGGTCCATCTGCTCGTCGAAGATCGACACAGGCATCGTCAATGGGTTGCCGGGCAGATCGTTCACCTTGTGGTACATGAGCACGCGCAGGCTCCGTTCACCGTTGCTCGCGCCGATCGCGGACGCCGTCTCGCCGATCGTCCGGTAGACGGAGTTCTTCAGCACCTGCTTGAAGCGGTCTGCGCGCAAGGCGACCTAGCTTAGCCCGGTAATCCGGCCGACGAGGTCGCGCAGACGGGAGGCGAAGTCCTCCGGCGAGACCGTCCAGAGACCGGCGCTCGAGTGCGCTCCTGCTCCGAGCCGCGCGGCCAGCTCCCGGTCGGCGAGGACGCGGACCAGCGCATCGGCAAGGCCGTCCGTGTCGCCCGGCTCGACGAGCAGCCCGTTGCTTTCGTCCTGGACGAGGTCCGGAATGCCGCCGACGCGGCTGCCTACGACCGGCCGGGCCCGGCAGAAGGCCTCCACGATCACCCGGCCCATGCCCTCGGAACGCGAGGGCAGGACGAGCAGAGTCGATTCGTCGAGCGCCGACGCGACGCCGCTCTGAGTCAGGCGCTCCGTCCAGCTCGTCTGCGCGGGCAAATCTCGGACGAGTTGCTCGACAACCGGTTGCAGCGTTCCGGAGCCGACGATGTGCAGCCGTGCGTCGGGAACGCGTGGAGCAACCCGCCGCCACGCCTCGACAAGCCCGTCCACGTTCTTGTAGCGCTCGAGCACGCCGACGAAGAGCGCCTGAGAACGCGTTGGGATCGCCTTCGGCTGCTCCTGCAGGAAGGAGTCGAAGTCCATGTACGCGGGAAACTCGTCCGCCGGCTCGAGGCCGAGCTCGCGCACGAGGCCGGTGGTGTAGCCGGTCACCGTACGGATGCCGTCCGCTCGACGGAGCGCGCCAAGCGCCACGCGATCGGCGACGGGGCTCAGCACTCCGCGCAGCCGCGAGCCGTAGAGGCGCGTGGGTGCACGCCAGTCACCGTGTAGGTCCGCGATCACAGCCGTGTCCGTGCGCGCAAGCTTGCGCGCGCTCAGCGCGGCTGCAGTCTCGTGTGCACCTTGCGCGAGAACGGCGTGGGGCTTGAACCGGCGCAACTCGCGCGCAATGCGGAGAGGCAGCGCCGCGAAAAACGCCGGGCCGTCGAGCGCGGGCAACTCTCGCGCCAGGTGGAACGTGCCGTTGCTTCCGCTTCCCCCGGCCAGCACGCGGAAGTCGAGCTCCGCACCGATTGCATCCCACTTGCGGGCCAGGCTCGGCGATAGCGGCAGCTCGACGCGCCGGGAGACGAACAGGACGCGCGGCTTCATGTCCCCGCTATTCGCCGGAGGATCTCCTCGAGCTTGCCGAAAACGCGTTCCGGCGCGTACTCGGACACGGACGCGGCGGCGGCGCCGCGCAGTCGCTCACGAAGCTCGTCATCGGCGAAGAAGCGCCTGACCGCCTCGCCGAGTGCGGCAGTGTCTCCGGCCGCGACGAGCAGGCCGTTCACGCCGTCGTGGACGACTTCCGAGACGCCGCCCGCCTCCGTTGCGAGCACCGGCGTCCCGACTGCAAGCGCCTCGACGACCGTGTGCGGGAAGTTCTCCCAGCTCGAGGACAGAATCGTCGCATCGGCGGCATGGAAGAGCTCGATGATGCGCTCGCGTGGCTGTGCGCCGAGAAAGGTCACTCGGCTGCCGATTCCGAGCTCCGCGGCTCTGGCCTCGAGCGGTTCCCGCTCCGGCCCCTCGCCCGCGATCACGAGGTTCACGCCGTCTGCGCCCGCGACCGCCTCGAGCGCGCGACCGAGCGCCTTCTGTGCTGTGAGCCGACCGGCGAAGGCGAGCGTCGCGCCGTTCAAGCCGAATGCCCGTCGAAGCTCGTCCCGCTGCCCGAGTTCGCCCAGCACGGGCGAAGGATTGGGCAGAACGCTGACACGCTGCGGAGCCACACCCCACCCGAGCGCCAGTTCTCGGAGATACGCACTGGGTGTGAACACGTGTGCGGCATGCCGAAGCTCGACGTCACGCGCGAACCGCAACAGCGCAACTGCGGGGCCGCCGCCCTGCTCCTGGAAGTCGTCGACGTTGCCCTCGACGAAGCCTCGGCGGCGTGATCGCTCGAACGCAGGATCCGCGGTGAGCTTCACGACGTAGGGCTTTCGCGCCACCGCCGATCCCACAGCGCTGCGGCCGAACATCCCGGTCGTGTAAACGACGTCGACGCCGCGCGCGCGCCGGCGAACGAGCGCCGCACCGCGATAGTGCCGGACACCGGCGCGGTGGTGCCGCGGCACCGCACGCACCGGGTAAGGGCGCGGGGCGGGCGGCGTGTCTGCCGTCGTCACGACCTCCACCTCGTGGCCGCGACTGCGCAAGTACTGCGCCACGTCGGGTGCATGGCTTGCCGGCCCGCTCACATCGGGCGGCCAGATCCCGGACACGATCAACACCCTCAGGGGAGAACCGCCTCGGGTTGCGGAGGATGTGTTCCCTGGCTTGCGGGTTCGCGGCGTATCCGCAGAAAGAGAGCGGTCCAGAAGGCGATGAAGACCACCGTGGAGGCGAGCACGGCGCCTGCTGCACCAGTTGCACCCCAGGCCGCACCGAGAACGACGACGAGCGGGATGAGCACTAGTGTCTCGATCCCGTGCGCCCAGATCCTTAGCTTCGGCCGTCCGATCGAGACGGGGAAGCTCTTCGTCCAGCCGAAGACGAACTGCAGCGCGCCCGCGACGACGATCAGGCGAAGCGCGTCCGTCGCACCGACGTTCTTGGATGTGAAGAACAGCCGGACGAGGTCGGGTGCCAGCCACAGCAGCAGCGGGACCACGACAACGACTGCAAGGGCGGCGCCGAGCGAGTAGCGGCGCACACCTGCGAACACGGACTCGCGCGTGCCGCGCTCCCAGGCTCGGGTCTGTTCCGTCAACAACACGAGGCGCGCCGGCGCCGAGAGCGCAGCGAACCCTTGCTGAGGCGCCTGCGCGACGCGGAAGTATCCGACCTGGTTGGGGGACGAGACGACACCCAGAAGCAACGGGCTCAGCGTGCTGCGCAGCGCCACCACACCGGTCGCCAGGCTGGACTGCATGACGAAGCGCGTGATCTCCGGACGCTCCTCGCCGATCGGAACGGCGGCGACACGAGGATTGCGTCTGAACGCCACCCACCCGGCGCCGAGCACGGCCGCGGTCGCCAGGACTTGCGCGACCACGATGGCGGCGATCGTCTGCGTGAGCCCGTAGCGCGTGCCGATCGCAATCGCTCCGAGCCGCAATGCCATCGAAAGGAAGAGGAAGAAGGCACGGATGTCGTAACGGCCGCGCAGAATGAGAGCGACTCCGCCGACGTTCTCCGGTGCTTGCACGAGAGGCAAGGCGGCCGCGATCAGCATCGGCTTCAGCAGGCGATCGTCGCCGAAGAGGGCATGCGCGGCCGGCGCCAGTGCAAGCAGACACAAACCGGCCACGACTCCCCCGGCGAGCTTCAATTGCAGCGCCCGGCCGAACAGGCGCCTCAATCGTCCCCAGTCTTCCCGCTCCTGGAAGCGAAATCCGTACTTGACGAGCGCCTCTTCGATCGTCAGGTCGAGCAATGTCTGGAAGAAACCCGTAGCCGCGATGACGATCGCGTACAGACCGAGCAGGCGCGTCGTGAAGGCGTGGGCAACGATCACCGTCCCGAAGAAGCCGAGGACGACAGAGGCATAGATCCCAGCGGCTGCCGCCGACCGGCGCCAGAAGAGCCGCGAGCGCATTAGAACGACCATTCTAGGGAGGGCAATACCTAGACTCGCTCCATGGCCTCGGCGGAGACCCTGGCGCTGAGGGCGCGCTCCGTGGCGCGCTCCGGGATCAACCCCGGCGCGGCCGCCCTGGCCCTCGCAGTCCCCTTCCTGTTCCTGCACATCAAGTACCAGCCGGGAGTGAGGGTGCCGCTCGGGTCCACGCACCTGGGGCTCGAGCTGTCGGACCTGGCGGTCGTCGTCGTGGCGCTCGTCGCCCTGCGCGAGGGGTTGCGGACCGGTTTCGGGCCTCTGCGCCCCGCACTGCCCCTGTGGGTCGCCTCTGCTGCGTTGATCCTCTGGATCTTCATCCGCTCGGGCTCGCTCGAGCATCTCGTCACCGCGACGAAGTTCTCGGAGTACGCACTGCTCGCACTCTCTGCGCCGCTGATCCTGCGGCGGCGCAACGACTGGGAGCTCGTCGCGGCGGCGATAGTCGCCTGGAGCGTCGTAGCGACCTGCTTCGGACTGCTGCAGTTCCTTGGCGTCGACATGGCCGAGGCGTGGGCGGCCGGCCGGCGCCAGCCGTCGTTCCTCGGCCACTCGGACTTCGCCGCGCTCTCCGCGCTGGCCCTCGGGATCGGGCTCGCTGCCGTGCTCGTCGCCGGCAAGCGGATCGGCTGGACCGCGGTTGCAAGCGGTGGCGTCGGCCTGATCCTGTCGGGCGCGACGGCGGGGTTGATCGGCATCGCCGCGGCCGCGGCTGGCTTCCTCTATGCGGTCTCGCGTCGGCGCCGGCTCGCGGTTCGCGACATCGCCGTGAGCGGGATCGTCGTTGGAGTCGTCGCGGTAGGCGTGCTCGTCTTACGCGCCGGCGACTTCGAGAACTTCCTGCGCTTCGTGCACCTCAAGGGAAGGGAGGCGCAGACCGCCGACATCCAGACGTACTCGCACCACACGCTGCTCGCCTACATCGGCTACCGCATCTGGCGCGACCATCCCATCGTCGGAGCGGGTTGGCAGGCGTCCACCGATCCCGAGGTCGTCGACCCTCAGCTCCCGGCCGCGCGCAAGGAGTTCCCGGACGTCGCCCCACTGGCCTTTCCGACCCGCGAGCACGAGTGGGGCGTCCAGAACGCGTATGTCCAGGCCGCCGCGGACCTCGGCTTGATCGGCCTCGTCCTCTGGCTGGCACCCTTCGCACTGGCGCTCGTGCTCGCCCTCCGCGCGAATGCCCCGCCGGGAGCCGTGGCCGCCTTCGCGATCCTCGCGGCAATGGGCATCTGGGGCGGACAGGGCCTCGTGGCCGGAATTCCGCTGGATGCGGTCACCTGGCTCGGCTTCGGTCTCGCGGCCACTGCGGCTGTGCAGAGGAGTCAGACGCCTCCTCAGGGAAAATGGCAGGGATGAAGGCATTGGTGACAGGTGGGGCCGGGTTCATCGGCTCGAATCTCGTGGATGCGCTCGTCGAGCGGGGTGACGACGTCCGCGTGCTCGACAACTTCTCGACCGGCAATCGGGCGAATCTCGAGGGTCTCGACGTCGAGGTCGTCGAGGGGGAGCTTCGCTCGTACGAGCGTGTCCACGCCGCTGTGCGCGGCGTGGAGCTCGTGTACCACCTCGGCGCGCTTGGATCCGTGCCACGCTCGGTGCAGGACCCGCTCACGTCGAGTGCCGTGAACATCGAAGGCACGCTCAATGTCCTGCTGGCCGCACGCGACGAAGGTGTGCGGCGCGTGATCTTCTCGTCCTCCACGTCCGTCTACGGATCGAGCCGGGAGCTCCCGACCTCGGAGTCGACTGTCCTAGACCCGATCTCTCCCTACGGGGTCGCGAAACTAGCGGCGGAGCGCTACTGCATCAGCTTCGGCCGCGTCTACCACTCCTTCGAGACCGTCGTCCTCAGATACTTCAACGTGTTCGGACCGCGGCAGAGCCCGTACTCGCAGTACGCCGCGGTCGTACCGCTCTTCATCGCGGCCATCGACCGGGGCGACCCGGTCACCATCTACGGCGACGGCGAGCAGTCGCGTGACTTCACCTACGTTGGCAACGTCGTCGACGCCACGATTCGAGCGGCGGACGCGCCCGGCGCCAGCGGGCGCACGTTCAACGTCGCCGCGGGCTCTCCCGCCAGCGTGAACCACGTCGCGGAGACGATCGGCGTCATTCTCGGGAAGCCTGTCGAGAAGCGCTACGAGCCGCCACGCCCGGGAGACATCCGGGACTCCTGGGCGGACATCTCCTCGGCGCGAGAGCTGCTCGGCTACGAGCCGCGCATCGACCTCGCCGCAGGGCTCGAGCTCACGGCCGAGGCGATCGTTGCCCACGTCTGACAAGCGGACCGAGGCATCCGCTTGCGGTGCCTCCTTAAGGACGTGCGGGCTTTGCCCGCGCGGCCGTCTGAAATGACCCGCGCCAGCATGAGCCGTCCAACCGATGGGAATGAAGCCAGAGACTGCTCGGACCAGCGCGTGAAAATCGTCCGCGTCATCGCCCGGCTCAACATGGGCGGGCCGGCGCTGCACGTCGCGTACCTGACGGAGGGCCTCCGCAAGCGCGGCTACGACACGACGCTCGTCGCCGGCTCGCTCGCCCGCGGAGAGGACTCGATGGCCTTCGTTGCCGACGCGCGTGGCGTCGAGATCGTGCGGATCGACGAGCTCGGCCGCGAGATCTCTCCGCTGCGTGACCTGATGGCGACGATCCGGCTCGCGAAGCTGATCCGAAAAGAGCGGCCGCAGATCCTCCACACGCACACCGCTAAGGCAGGCACCGTCGGTCGTGTCGCGGCGCGGCTGGCCGGCTCGCGGAGGCCGCCGATCGTCGTCCACACGTTCCACGGCCACGTCCTTCGGGGTTACTTCGGGCCCGTCCGCACGCTCTTCTTCCGGTTGCTCGAACGCTGGCTCGCGGCCGGCACGACGGCGCTCATCGCAGTCAGCCCGCAGGTTCGGGACGATCTGGTCGCCCTGGGCGTCGCCCGCCGAGAGCGCTTCGTCGTCATTCGGCTCGGCATCGAACTGGACGAGCGCGTCGCACCGGAACAGAACGGCCGTGCCGAGAGCCGCCGCTATCTCGGCATTCCCGGCGACCGTTTCGCGGTCGGCTGGATCGGCCGGATGACGGCCGTGAAGCGAACGGATGACGTGTTGATCGCCTTCAAGATCCTGCGCGACAGCGGTGTCGACGCCGTGCTCTGCATGGTCGGCGACGGCCCCGACCGCCGGCAGCTGGAGCAGCGCGCGCACGAGCTCGGCGTCGCCCGCGACACGGTCTTCCTCGGTTATCAGGAAGACGTCGCCCCCTTCTACGCGGCCTTCGACACGCTGGTGCTCCCGTCGGGGAACGAGGGCACACCCGTGACCGTCATCGAGGCCCTTGCGGCGGAACGTCCTGTAGTGGCCACGCGCGTCGGTGGTGTCCCCGACGTCGTCCGGGACGGCGAGGACGGCTTTCTGGTCGAGGCAGGGGCCACCGACGACCTGGCCGAGCGGCTCGGTCGCCTTGCACGCGATCCCGTGCTCCGCACGCGGATGGGCAGGAAGGGCCGCGAGCGCGTGCTGCCGCGCTACGCGGTCAACCGTCTCGTGGACGAAGTCGACCAGCTTTATCGGTCGCTGCTGGACGTCGAATCGAGGACTACACGACCGTAGGCCTTTGTGGAGCTAGGGGGAGGGACCCCCATTGAATCGGCTCGCAACGTCGTAGGAGTAGAGGTACATCGTGATGAAGTCGCCGAGCTCGTAGGTCGCATACGGCGGCCCGAACGACTTCGGCAGCTCCTGCCTGAGGCCCTCCGAACGCGAATCTCGGAGCACGAACGTGTTGCTGTTCGAACGCGGCCGGTACCAATCCGTGTTCACGTTGAACCAGAATCCGCAAAGGTCCGGCTTGGGGAGTACGCACTGGGCGACCGGTGCGACGTGAACAGCCATGTGCTTGCTCCACGTCAGGCTCGATGCGTCCCAGTAGTCGGCGTAGCCACGAGACGCCCCCTCCTTCTTCGCGATCTCCACGATTCGGTCGGCAACGGCCGCGACGGGCGGTAGAGGACGAGGAAGCGACTTTCCCGTGTCCGCCAGATTGACGAGGCTCGCAATCGCGACGACCGCGACTCCGGCGGAGGCGAACATGCGATCCCGCATGCTCTCGGCTGCCAGAAGCGGAACCGTCGCAGCCAGTGCATACAGGATCGTGAACAAGTAGTAGCCCCCGTGCGTTCCTTCGCTGCTGAGAACGAAGCTGATAGACGTGAACGCAACGCAGCTCGCCCAGAAGCAGGAGTAGACGAGCAGAGGAACCGAGGAAGTTGCGGACCGCCGCTGACGCCTGAGAAGCAGGAACGGCGCCGCCAGCGCTATCAGGGCGAGCACTGCGCAGGCAAACGACAGCAGCGTGCCTGGATTCACGTGCGCGTCGAAGAAGTAGTCCCCGTTGAAAAGCTGGACGATCCCCCTGAGCAGGCGCCCGAAGTTCCCCCACAAGTCCCTGTCATCCGAGAAGCGGGTTGGAACCGAGAAAACCTGGACATCGGCGACTCTCATCCCCCAAGTCGTCACCCACGCGATGAGCGGCGCAAGGCAGGCGGACGCGAAGACGACGACTCCAGCCAAACGAAAACGCGGGAAGGTCGCGAGCAGCACGCCCGTCAACGCGAATGGGATGAGCCCGACGAACGCGAACAAGAGATCGCCGGCGAGGGTTGTACCGGCGAGCGCGGTGACGAGCACCGTCACGAATGCGAAACGCCGCACAGAGGGTTCCCACGTGAGCCAGAGGCAATAGACCGCGAGCACCACAGTGGCCGCCCACGTCGTCGTGTGGAAGTTCAGAGAGACGAGGTCATAGCTGACGTACGGGCTCGTCGCGAGGGCCGCCGTCGCCGTCATCGCCGCCGCCCAACGACCGGCCAGGCGCCAGGATGCGAAGGCCAGGAGCGCCACACTGGCTAATGAGAAGAGATACGGAGCTACCTCCCAGATCTGCCGGTGCAGCGGCAACGGCCGCGTCAACAGCTCGAACCACAGGGCGGTGAACCAGCCGAACCGTTGCAAGATCACCGTGCCGGACCCACCGAATGTCTCGGCGATCACCGTCGCCGTCGCGGCGTCGCTGTCCCAGTACAGATGCTCGATCAGCGTCGGCAGCTTGACGATGAAGACGACGAGGTAAGCCGCGCCGATCAGTACAGGCGACCACGGTAAAAACGCAACCGCCTGCCGCGCCCGAAGCGCAAGTGGCGGCGAGATCGCGACGCGAAGCATGCGGCCCCGAAGCGTACTCAGGGCAGAACTCGGCACGCCCGTCGAGAGGACGGCATCCTCTCTACGTGTGGCCGAAGCTCAGTGCGGCAGGCGCGCGAAAACGTTGAATGCAGGCTTCTTCTTGCCTGCCGCGGTCAGGAACCCGGATTGCCATCCTTGGCCGAGGTTGGTGTCGTCGCGAAGCATGAACCACACCATCATGTCGATCCGTGGATTCGCGCGGGCAATCGCGTACGACTGGCGCACGTAGGCCGCCTGCCGCGCGAACGAAACGCCGAACAGCCGGTCCGGCGGTGTCTGCCACCCGTACTCGGTGATCCAGATCCGCTTCTTGCCCCAGAGTTTGTTCACGAGGCTGATCAGGGTGTTCATGTTTCCGAGAGTCACGGCGCTTCCACCCGGCTTGGTAGCGGGCGTCTCGCTCGGCTTCCCGTAGTACGGATTGTGGGCGTAGGCGTCGAGGTTCCGCAACCCTGCTGCCTTGGTCAAACGCATGAATGAGAGCGGCGAAAGAGACGGCCTCCTGGTGCGCGGCGCGTTGTTGCCGCGCGGGCCGGTCACGCCGCACGCAACCTTCTCGCCCGCGAAGTTCGTGAAGTGAACGCCCTGCCAGATCGCGGTGCAGATGCGTGCATAGGAGCGAGGACTGACAAAGCGGCCGCCCGATACCTGCTGCAGCCAGTTTGGGTTGGCCGGCTCGTTCCAGGCCGTCCAATACTTCACCGCCGGCAGGTAGAGCTCGTCGAAGGAGTCCGTATTCGCAATGTAATGGCCGCTGTAGCGCGTCGCCGCCGCATACGCGAAGTTGCGCAGGTCTGTGTAGTTGCTCGGCGGGACGTTGCGCGCGCCGCCGCTATTCGCCCAAGAGGGCGTAAACAGGATCGTGAGCAAGATCTGCATGCCGTTCTGCGCCGCGTAGCGAATCGCCCGGTCGTAAAGATCCCAGTCATATGCAGGATCAGCGGGATCCTGCGAATGGGCCGGACGCCTCTTGGCCACGTCGGGCCAGTTCAAGTTGATGCGCACGATCTGCGTGCGCAATTGCTTCAGGGTCGAGAACGTGAAAGTTGGATTGCCGCGCAGGGTCATCGCGTCGTCCTGGATGCCCACCAGCATGTGCGGTTTGGCCTGCGCCGCGGGCACGGCTAGACCGGCAGCGACGAGAACGATCGCCGCCGCGACCCCGATGCGCCTACGCAACGACCGGCTCCCGTTCGAAACTCGGCAGCATGCGGCGCAGACCTTCCTCGAGCTGGATCTTGGGCTCCCAGCCGAGGAGCTGGCGCGCTCGCGTGATGTCGGGCTGTCGGACCTGCGGGTCGTCGACGGGCAGTGCCTCGTACACGATCTCGCTCTTCGATCCGGTGATGCGGAGGACGGTCTCGGCGAGCTCGTTGAGCGTGAACTCGGTCGGATTCCCAATGTTGACCGGGAGATGCTCGCCTGACTCGGCGAGCGCCACGAGCCCGCGAATCAGGTCGTCGACGTAGCAGAAGCTGCGCGTCTGGGTGCCGTCGCCGAACACAGTCAAGGGCTTGCCCTCCAGGGCCTGTCTGACAAACGTGGGAACCGCGCGGCCGTCGCTGGGGCGCATCCGTGGCCCGTAGGTGTTGAAGATCCGCGCGATCGACGTGTCGACGCCCTGCTGGGTGTGGTACGCCATCGCCATCGCCTCGGCGTAGCGCTTGGCCTCGTCGTAGACGCCACGGGGCCCGATCGGGTTGACGTTGCCCCAGTACGTTTCCGGCTGCGGGTGCACCTGGGGATCGCCGTAGACCTCACTCGTCGAGGCGAGCAGGAAGCGGGCACGCTTGAACTTCGCCAGCCCGAGTGCGTTGTGTGTGCCGTACGAGCCCACCTTGAGTGAGTGCAGGGGCATGCGCAGGTAGTCGATGGGACTGGCCAGGGCCGCGAGGTGATAGACGACGTCGACCGGCTCGTCGAGCTCCAGGTGGAGCGTCACGTCCTGGTTGATGAAGAGGAAATTGTCGCCCCGCAGGTGCTCGACGTTCTGCAGCGACCCCGTATCCAGGTTGTCCACGCAGACGACGCGGTAGTCCTTGGAGACGAGGTGATCGCAGAGGTGGGAGCCGAGGAATCCGGCCCCACCAGTCACAACTGCCGTGGGCATCGGCGTGATGCTACCCGGGCGCCTTTCGTCCGGTCGCAGACTTTACGAGGGCTTTACAGGCAACCGTGGCGACGGTGGAAGGTCAGGCGCGAGCGGGCGGGGGGCGACCTCGGGCTCACTCGCCGGAACAGGCTCGGTGGCAATCCGCACTCGTCCAAGGACGGCGACCAGCGAGACCGCGGCGATGATGTAGGCGGCGAGCCCCGCCCAGTAGGACATCGAGATGCCGAAGAAGAGGGCGATGACAACGCCGAGAACCGAGGCACAGACCGAGGTGGCGCCGTTGATCCCCCAGAGGAACGCCGTCGGAGCACCGGGCCTGGCCGAAGCCGCGCGCATTCCGATCGGAAAAGGCATTCCCATCAGAAGCCCGAGCGGCATGAGGATCGCCACAGCGGTCGCGATGCGGGCCGGTGTCGTCGCACTCGCCATGCTTGCGAGCACGCCCGGCGTGACAATGCCGAATACGGCGACGGCAACGAGAAGAGCCGCGAGCGGCGCGAGCATCCAGCTACGCCGTCCTGCGCCGGCGAGCCGTTCGCTCGCCATGCTCCCGATTCCGCTGAAGACGAGCAGCGAAAAGAGCACGACCGTGAGCGCATAGGTCGGCTGGCCGAGGAAGATCGTCAGCCGCTGAAGCTGCGAGAGTTCGATGAAGAGGAAGCCGAACCCGATGCCGGCGAAATACGTGTAGTACGGGAACATGCCGCGGTGCGCGTCCCGCTCGGTCGTGAGCAAGAGCGGCAGCACGATGAAGCAGAAGGAAAGACCCAGCACTGCGAGCGCCAGTAGCCCGAGGACGAGAACCGGGCGCATCGACTGGTCGCTCGAGAATCCTGCACCGTGCAGGAGAGTCGAGAGGTTCGCCGTCTGGAAGAAGAATGGTCGGTTGTCGGACGGCGGTGAGATGTCCTCCTTGAACCCGCGGACGCCCGCGGCGGGACCGGCCGGCGCCGCGAGGCTGGCGAAGTGCTCATCAGCCGCCCGCGCAGGAGTCAGGAGCGGCTCGAAGCCCAGTCGGTTCGACACGCCTCTCAGGGTCGCGACGTCGCGAGGGCTGAACGCGCGCCAGGGACTGACGAGAACCGTGGCGACATTGGCCCCGCGATAGACGAGCAGATGATCCCGCGGTCGCGCCACGTCATGGTTTTTCAGGACCTGCGCCGCCAGCGCAGTCGTGCGATAGGACTCGATGGGCCTCGGGCTGTGAGCAATCCGGTACCACCGGGAGACGGAGAGGACCCCGCCAGGCTTTAGCCGTTGAAAGAAGACGTCCCACGCCTGCGTCGTGTACAGCGAGTTCTCGGTGAGCGAGTAGGCACCGGCCGAGCTCGCGGCCCACGTGTCGATCAGCGAGATCTGGATCAGGTCGTATTTGTTGTCGGTGCGCGCGAGGTAGCTACGGGCTTCGTCGTTGACGAACCGGACACGAGGATTGCGGTCGAGGTGCCCCGTGAAGTCCCCGTACGTCCTGTTCGTTGCGCCGAGGACATTCCCGTTGATCTCGACACCCGTCACCGAACGCTGGTCGAATTCGAGCGCAGAGAGGATGTCCCGTCCGCCGCCGACGCCGACGACAAGGACATCCCCGTTGTGGCGGATCTGGTGCGCAAGATTCGTCACGTCGTAGCGGAGAAAGTCCGTCTCGGCCGGATTTCCGTCATAACGCGTGAGGACCGTGCTCGCCGTACTGTCGATCACCATTCCGAGCTGCTCGACCTTCACGTCGCGCGGCAACTTCGCACTCAGCCCGAACCCCCAAGGGGCCACGGAGCCGGTGCCACCGAAAGGGTCGACCGTAACTCGCGAGAAGGCGTTCCACTTCTCGTAGACGTGCGGCGGGTCGGGCGACCCCTTCGCCCACGTGATGCGGAGCAGCGGGTGACCGTGCGAGTGGAGGTAGCTGTTCAGGCCCGTGAAACCCCCAAGCGCCACGACGACAGCGATCGACCAGGTGACCCCCCGCCGACTGCCGGCATCCGCGGCGAAGCTCAACGCGGCCAGAGCCGCGAAAGCGCCGATCGCAATGACAAGGCTGGGGCCGTCGAGGACGACGAAGAGGACGACCAACAGGGCACATCCGAATGCTGCTCCCACGAGGTCAGTTGCGTACAGCCGGTTCACCTGCTTCGGGAATCGGGTCAGGGCGAGGCAGACGACCACGCCGCTGAATACGAACGGCACTGAGATCACGGCGCAGGTGAGGACGACAGACCAAGCCGCGGCCAGGTTTCGCGCGGGCATGAACGGGATCGAGAGCTGGGTCACGAAGCAGAGGGCAAGCGACACGCTGAAGAACAGCGAGTAGCGCCAGAGAATCGCTCTGACGTCGGCGTCACGGAACTTCTGAGGCCGAAGGTGGACGAGCAGCGCGCCGGCTGTGAGCCCCAGGAGCGCGACGGAGATCGCGACGAAGGCGAAGTGGTACCACATCGTCACGCTGAAGATCCGCGTCAGCGCGATCTCGTACATCAGCGTGGAGAGCGTGACGAGGAAGAGCCCCGCGTAGGTGCCCGGTCGGGCGTAAAGACGCGGAGTAGGGAGGACGGCAGTCGTCATCCGGCGGGTTGCCACACTAGCCGATGCATCAGCCGACCCCCGGAGGGAGCCTCAGCGCAGGTCTTTGTTCGACTCCATGTCGAACCACATCGCAAAGAGCGTGAATTGCGAGCCGAAGATCAGCAACAACGCGACGAGGACGACCGTGCCGACGGACACTGCGTTGCCCATGATTCGCAACACCACCTCTGCGATCCCGAGCCCCAGCCCGAGCAGGGTCATCAGGAACCCGAACGCGTAGAAGAAGACAAGCGGGTGGAAGTCGCGGATCACGTACTTCTCGCGCATCCGCCAGAAGAATCCCTTCACGAGCAGCCACGAGATGCGCGGAATGACCTTCCTGATCTTGATGCCCGACTGCTCGCCGACCCCGTAGACCGGCCGCGACGGAATGTCGCGCACACGGGCGTTCCACACGTTCAGGTGGACGAGCATGTCGTTCGGCATGCCGTAGCCGGGGTAGATCCTGTCGAGGTCGAGCTGCTCGAGGATCTCGCGGCTCGCGGCCGTATAGCCGGACTGGGAGTCGGCGACGTGCCAGTAGCCCGACGCGATCTTCGTCAGGAACGAGAGCACGGCGTTGCCCAGGTAGCGGGAACGAGGGATCACCCGCCAGGCCTCACCGGAGATGAGGCGGTTGGCCTTCGCATAGTCGAGCTCTCCCCGCGCGACCGGCAGCGCGATCTTCATCAGGTCGCTTGGATCCATCTGATTGTCGGCGGCCATCACGCAGGCAACGTCGATCCCCTCGGCGAGCGCCCGCTGGTAGCCCGTCACGATGGCCGCGCCCACACCCGAGTTGCGCTCGTGCGTGACCACTTCGACGCGCGGGTCTCCAGCGGCGCGGGCGGCTGCCGCCGTGCCGTCGCGGGACGCGTCGTCGACGACGAAGATCCGGTCGACGAAGTCCGGGACGCCGCGGATGGTCGTCGCGACGAGCGCTTCTTCGTCGTAGGCGGGAACGACCACCGCCACCGTCTTGCCTTCCAGCATTAGCCCGAGCGGCGGCGCATGAGCGGCTCCCACACGAGCGCCGCGAACAAGCCCACGAGCAGCCCGAGGAACGCTGCGACGACAACTGAGTTCCGGCGACTCCGTGCGGTCGTCTTCACCGCCGCCGCACGCGTGAGCACCTTCGGCCGCTCGACCTCCTCGGCCTGGATGAGGAGCTGCTTCGCCTGGAGCTCGTCGTCGAGGACGTCCGCAAGATGGACGCCGAACACCGCCTTCGCGGTGGCGTCACCGGAGCTGCGAGCCTGCCGCTCGATGATGGCAACCTCCTGCTCATCCGCGGCGATGCGTTGCTTCAGGATGTCGATCTTCTTTTCCGTGTACGGCGCGAGCCGCTGTACTACGAGCCGTGCGAGCGCGTTCGCGGCGACTTGCGCTTTTCGCCTGGTCGGCGCCTGCACGGTGATCTGAACGAGGGGGTTCGCCGTGCGCACCGTCCCTGTTCCGGTGCCGGCCGAGATCGTCTTCGTCGAAACATGGCCGCGCAGGTCCCCCGCACGCATTCCGGCCTGCGTTGCGGCACGCTGGATCGCGTCCTCCGAGCGGACGATCGTGCCGACGGTCGACGGGTTCGCCTGCGGGCCCTGGAGAGGGACGCTGCCGATGATGCTGTACGGCGCGCCGACGAAGATCGTCGAGCTCGCCTTCCAAACCTGGGAGCCCCCGAGCGAGATGAGATAGCCGATCAGAACGCCGACGAGCAGCCCTGCCAGGGGAAGCCACCAGTGAGCGACGATCGCGCTCCAGTAGCGGCCGAGATCGACTTCCTGCTCGGCTTCGGGATCAACGCTGGGCGTGCTCAAGGCGCGGCGACTCTAACCGAGGCCCATTCCCACTGGGCCCGCAGGCCGTCTTCGAGTGGGGTCGTCGCGCGCCAGCCGAGGTCGCGCCCGATCCTGGCCGCGTCGGCGGAGGTGCGCCTCACGTCGCCGGCCGCCGCAGGGCTCTCGACGAGCTCGAGGGTGCGGCCCGACACTCGTTCCAGCGTCGCGATCGCCTCGCGCATCGTCGCCTCTTCGCCGCCGCCGACGTTGTAGACGGAGCCCGCCGGAGCGCGCTCCATCGCCGCCATCGTCGCCTCGACCCCATCGGCGACGTACGTGAACGAGCGCGACTGGAGCCCGTCGCCGTAGAGCTCGAACGAGGAGCCGCGCGCGAGCGCGTCGACTATGCGAGCAAGCGCCATGTCGGGACGCTGGCGTGGGCCGTAGAACGTGAAGTAACGCAGGACGACTGCGTCGAGCCCGAAGCCCTGAGCGTAGGCGTGCGCGAGTTGCTCGCAACCGAGCTTCGTGATCCCGTAAGGGGAGATCGGGCGCGGCTCGGTCTCCTCCGGCGTCGGATACCGCTCCGCCTCTCCGTAGATCGACGACGAGGACGCGAAGACGACCCGCACGCCCTTGGACGCGGCCGCCTCGAATACCCTCCGGCTCGCGAGCAGGTTGCGGCGCACGTACTCCTCGAACACGTCACCGAAGCTGCGCACCCCCGGCTGGCCCGCGAGGTGGAAGACGCCGTCCACCCCGCCGAGGTCGAGATCCTCCTCGGCTAGGTCGAGGCGCGCCACGTCGAGCCCGGCCGCGTTCTCCTCCTTCAAGGCGGGGTCGTAGTAGTCCGTGAAGCAATCGACGCCGAGGACTTCGTGCCCGCTCTCCAGCAGCTTCTCGGCCAGTTGCGAGCCGATGAAACCAGCGGCGCCGGTGACGACGTACCTCATCGCGCTCCACTAAGTGGCTCAGAGCCACAAGCACGGTTTTGCGCGGTGCCGATCGGCTCGGCAAGCCGCGTGCACGGAGTTCGTGGCTCTGAGCCACGAAGTTGGACTCGTCTCGCTAGGGCACGCTTTCTCATTCGGTGGGCGCGAGCGGCTTCAGCGTCCCGTCGCCGTTCGGCGTGAGGCTGAGATCGGAGAAGAAGCGTGTCATGACGATGCCCTCGCGGAAGTCGCCGAGGCGCGGCTCGGGGTGCTCACCGCGCGCGAGTGCAAGCGCGAGCTCGGGATAACGTCCGCCGGCCGCGAGCGGCAGTGGGAACCCGCCGCCGAACCGCGTGTTGATGTCCGTGAGGTAGTGCGAACCGTCGGCCTCGCGGAAGCACTGGATGTTCGCCGGCCCGACGAGCTGGAGCTTCTCGGAGACGTCGCGCGCCAGCTCGATCAGCTGCTCGTCGCGAATGCTCATCCCCTTGATCGACTCGCCGCCCTTCGACTCGATCATCGTGCGAGGGATCGCGTTGAGGCAGCGGCCTTCGAGATCGCAGAACACGTCGATCGAGAACTCCTCACCACCGAGACACGCCTGCACGATCGACTCGACCGGCGTGTAGCCGAGGAAGAACCCGAGCTGAGCGCGGTCAGCAGCGCGGTAGATGTGCCTCGAGCCGAAGCCGTGGCGCGCCTTCACCAGCAGCGGAAACGTCGCGTCATCGGGCACACCGTTCGGCAACCACGTCGGAGGCGACGCGATCTCCCGTTCCTCGAAAAGGAGATGCGCCAGGTACTTGTCCTCGAGGCGCTCGACGATCTCCGCGTCCGGGAGCAGCACCACCGCGCCGAGCTCGTCACGCGAGCGTGCAAGCGTGACCTGGTCCAGATCGGTCAGTGGCACGATCAGGCGTACGTCGTGTTGCTCGACGAGCGCGCGCAGAGCCGGGATGTACTCCGGGTCGTCCACTCTCGGCACGAGGACGTGCTCGTCGGCGTGGTAGAGCGCGGGCGCGAGCGGGTTGGCATCAGCCGCAACGGCTGTGGCGCCGGCTCGGCGAAACGCGCCCACGATGTCGACGCGCTGTCCGGCACACGTGAAGAGAACGGCCGTCACGGCGGTCAGTACAGCAGGAACGGCAGACTTGCGAGCGCCGAGGCGGCCAGGATCGCGGCCACGACGAGGCGCGTGCGCCCGGGAAGCCTCTCCACCGCATAGCCGAACGCGAGCGCCCAGGCCGGCGCTGTCGTGAGCATGTAACTCGCCTTCAGGACATCCCCGTCCGGTGTGGGGTAGCTGATCGTGAAATAGAGATAGCCGAGGATCCCGAGTCCCGGCAGCAGAGCGGCCGGCAGGCGCGCCGGCACTCGTCGCGAGCGTGCCAGCAGGACGGCCCAGCCCACGACCGCGAGCAGCGTCGGCAGCAGGCCGAGGATGCTCTGGCGCTCGCGGCTGCCTCTCCAGACGCCGAAGTAATCGCCCCACACTTCGTTGTAGGTCGTCGGGATCGCCTCGTTGCGGAAGTGCGGCCGGATCGGATCGGTGACGACGTCCGGCAGCCCGAGTCCGACGTAGAACCGTGCAGGCCGCCGGTCCCAGATCGCCTCGTGCTTCGTCGGCCTGTCGAACACCGGATTGCCGTACTCGATCGCCTGCCTGACGTACCAGGGCGCCGTGACCACCGCAGTCGCGGCGACGATCACGAGCAACGGCCTCCACGCGCGCGCGGCGGCGAACCCGAGCACGACCGCGGCGAAGGTCCAGAGCGAAAACGCGCGCACCAGCTGCGCCAATCCCAGGGCGACGCCTGTTGCCACGGCGAACTGCCAGCTGTACTGGTGACGGCCGAGCATGCGGGTTGCGAGTAGCAACGCGACGGCGCACAGGAGCATCGACAACGGCTCGGGATGGAACATCGCGCCCACACGCAGGACGACCGGTAAGAAACAGAAGAACGCGAGCGCGGAGAGCTGCAACCACGGACGGCGCGGAAAGAGCTCGCGTGTGAGCAACCACAGCACGCCGGCGGTCGCGAGCAGCACGAGCCAGTTCAGCACCTGACCGAGCTTGTGCGGATCTCCGGCATGAACGTGCTCGCCGACGACGGTCGCCGCACCGGCAAGCGCATAGAACACGGGCGGTGTGTAGTACTCGCTGCGCGTCTCCGGGCCGGGAATCTTGCCGTGGTGGATCAGCAGCTCGGCGTACTCGCGATGCTGGCGCACGTCATAGCCGGCGCCGCTCGGATACTCGTAGGTGTTCCAGCCGGCAACGAGCGCGAACGCGACAACGAGAGCGGCCGCGAGGACGCTAGGACGCAAGTTCGAGCAGGAGATCGCGGTAGCGGCGCACGGCGACGGACCGGTCGGCTTCTCGCTCGACCCATTCGCGCCCGCGCGCACCCATCGCCTTCAGGTCGTACTTTCCGTCGTGCGCGTCCCTGATGGCCCGCGCGAGCAGCTCGGGCCTCCCGGGCGGGACGACGACGCCGCAGCCGACCTCCGTCACGAGTTGTGCGGTCTCGCTTTCGGCGTCCGCCGCAACGATCACCGGCCTCCCGACGGCGAGGATCCCGTACAACCGGCTCGGGACGACGTAGCCGGCAAGGCCTGCCGCAAGCCCGACGACATGCACGTCGGCGGCAGACAGCGACTGCGGCAGGACTCCGCGTGACTGGTAGTAGAGGAACTGCACCCGGTCGACCTCGTGCAGCTCGGCGAGCGCGACGAGCTCGGCATGGCGCGCGCCCATACCGATGATCATGATCAGAAGATCGTCGAGGTCGCGCAAGAAGGTTCCGGCGCGAATGAGCGAGTCGAGATCCTGTGCGTGACCGACGTTGCCGGAGTGCATCACGACGAACTTCTCGTCGACTCCCCAGCTTCGGGACCAGTGATTCGACTTGTCCAGCGGGCCGAGACGCGTGGTGTCGATCCAGTTCGGAATGACCAGCATCCGTTCGGCCGGTGCGCCCTTTTCTTCCAGCCGTTGCCGCATCGTGTCCCCGATCGCGACGATCCGGTCGGCCCGGCGCAGATACAAGCGGACGAGGCCGCGCAAGAGGCTCATCACCACCGGATTCTCGAGTCGCTTCAGCTGCACCGCGATCTCGGGGAAGACGTCCTGGCTGATGACCACCAACGGGACGCGGAAGCGACGGGCGACGAGGAGCGCGATGTTGGCGACGATCGGAGGGTCGGTCATGCAGAGAACGACATCCGGCCGCCGGCCGCGCAGACCGCCGAGCAGGGCACTCGTCAGGTAGGTCGCGTAGTTGGACGCGCGCGCGAGCAGCTTGGAGCGCTCGAACGACGTCGACCGCACGCGGATGACCTCGACGCCGTTGCGAACGCTGCGGTGTGGCTCCTCCTCCTGTCCGTGCAGCTGGCCCGTGACGACCTTGATGTCGAAATCCTCTGCGAGTGCCTCGCAGAGCTCCGTCAGGAGCTGCGCCGTCGCCTCGACACCCGGCCAGTAGTACTGGTTGAGGACGAGCAGACGCGGCTTGCGGCGGCCGGACATTCAGGCAAGGCTAGTACCCGTGAATGATCCCCGGCTTCGCATCCTCTTCGCCGCGCCCGTCTGGTCGCCCTCCCGTGCGTTCGGCGGTCCCGTCGTTGCAGCCCGTGAACTTGTCCGTCGCCTCGTCGCGCGAGGCAACGATGTCGACGTCATCACGACGACGATCGTCGATCTCGAGACGCGTCCGGCGCTTCGGTCTTCGGTCGGTGTCGTCGACGGCGCCACGGTTCGCTATCTCGCGACACCGCTTCGCTACCGCTGGATGGGCATAACGCCGACGCTGCCCGCCGCACTTGCGCGGGTGAACCGGCCCGACGTCGTTCACATCTTCGGCTTCCGCGACCCTGTGACGACCGGGATTGCAGCGTGGTGCCGCGTCGCTCGCGTCCCCTATGTCTTCGAGCCGCTTGGGATGTTCGAGCCGCGCCTACGGAAGGTGTTCCTGAAGCGGGCGCTCGATGCGACCCTCTATCGGGGTGTCGCCCGAGGAGCGGCAGCCGTGGCGGTCGCTTCGCAACGAGAGGCCGAGGGCGTCATCGCCTCGGGCATCGCGGCCGCGAAGGTACGCGTGCGCGGCAATGGATTTCCCGAGCCTTTCGGTATCGGGACGAACGGCGACCTCCGCTCAGGTCTCGGCATTCCGGCGAGCGCTCAGGTCATCCTCTACGTCGGCAGGATCGCGGCTGGGAAAGGCATCGAGCACCTGCTCGATGCGACGCGCCAGCTCACTGCGGCGCATCTGGTCATCGCAGGGCCGGACGACCGCCACGGGACGTCAAAGCTCGTGCAGCTAGCGCAACAGGACACGGCCACGACCGGGAGGATCCACATGCTGCCGGTGACAGAAGAGCCACCGCACGACCTCTATCCTCAGGCCGATGTGTTCGTCCTCGCCTCGGCGGGAGAGAGCTTCGGCATCGTCGCCGCGGAAGCCGCGGCGGCAGGAACGCCCGTCGTCATCTCGGATCGCTGCGGCATCGCCGGCTTCTTCCAGGACGGCGAGGCGTTGATCGTCCCGTACGAGCGCACTGCTGTCGTCGAGGCGGTACGCAACGTCCTCACTGATCCGAGGCTCCACGCCCAGCTCGCTCGAGGCGGGATCGCAGCCGCGCGTCGCACGTCCTGGGACCGCGTCACAGACGTGCAAGAGAAGATCTACCGCGAGGTTGCTTCGCGCACGGCCGCCACGAAGTTGTCGACCGACGACTCGTAGCCCCAGTCACGCACGAGCTCACGAGAGCGCGTCCCGAATTCTTGCCGAAGCCCGGGTTCGGCCGCCAACCGTCTCAGAGCTGCGGCGGCTTCATGCACGTCACCAGCGGGAACGAGGAAACCGTTTCGGCCCTCAGCCAGCAGATCCGACGCCGCACCCACGCGATCCGAGAGCAGCAACGGCAGCCCGGACGCTGCAGCTTCGTTGACGGCGACACCCCACGGCTCGTGGCGCGAGAGGAGAGCGAAGACATCGGCATCGACGTACGTCCGGGCAAGCTCCGCCTCAGCGACGTGACCGAGAATCGTGAGGCGCACTCCGAGCCCGGCCGCAAGCGCGACGAGTGCTTCGCGACGAGGGCCGTCGCCTGCAAGCAAGAGGCGCAGTCGCGAATCGCCGGCCCCGGCCACGGCGCGGATGAGATCGTCGATCCCTTTCTCCGGCACGAACCGCGCGACGGACAGCACGACAACGTCGTCGTCGGGCCGGCGCCGTTCGAGCTGCTGGGCTCTGGTCGTCCACGCTTCGACATCGATCGTGTTCGCGAAGACGCGGACCGACTTTGCCCCTCCTGCGACAACCGATTCGCGGGCGGCGGATCCGACGACTAGGACACTCTTGGCCGCGCGTATGAGTCGCGGAACGACCGCTCCCTTGACCGCTCGGCGCCAAGCGGCACGCGGCCCGAGATCGTGACTCTCCACCAGCAGCACGTACGGGACACCATGCGCGCGGCACCAGGCGATCGCCCTCTGCGATGCGAACGTGCTCCAGCCGGAGACGACCACGACGTCCGGTTGCGCGTTTCGAAGCGCTCTCGCGATTCCGGGCGTAAGCGGATATTGGTGCCGGAGGAGTCGCTCGGCTCCGGGCATGGCGACTCCGCGCAGGACGACGTGACGATGCGTCGGCGCGACGGTCCAGGCACGGTGCGCGACCGAGTGCGCTGCGTAGATCACGGTGAGGTCTATGCCCGCGTGCGCGGCGACGCGGTCGAACAGCGGCACACGGTAGGGGGTCGGCTCCGGCGAGACCACCACTACCCGGAGAGCAGCGTCGCCGGCGGGCTGACGGCCTGGCCTGCGCCGTAACAGCTCGGCCGTGGGACGGAACAACCGTCCGCGCAAGAGCGCACGACCCGCTGCCTCACGCACCCTCAGATCGCGACCATGCTCCCGCTCGAACGCTGCCAACAGATCGAGCAGCGCGTTTCCGGCCTCCTTCGTGGGAGCGGCGCGGCCACTGCCCAGGCCCCAGGCGAGCTCGGCCTGGTCTTCGCCGAGCCCGGGCGCAAGCCTGGCAATCTCTCGCAGCGCTATCTGGCGCTGAAACGACTGCTGGACGTCGCTTCGCCGGAGCGACGCCTGCGCAGCGTGCACGCGCTTCTCCACGAGCGGCTCGGACAGGTTGGCTCCGTCGGCAAACGCGAAGAGGCGCGTCCACAAGTCGTAGTCCTCGCTCTCGAGGAAGGCCGGGTCGTATCTCAATCCGTTCCACTCGAGCGTGTCTCGATCGACGAGCACCGTCGGGTGGAAGAACGGGGAGCTGAAGAGCGCGTGCCAGCGCAGCGCAGCACCTCCCGTGGGAAGCCTGTGCGTGCGGCCGCGCTCTCCCCCAGCATCGAGATCGACCACCGCGCTCCCGACGATCGCAACATTCGGCTCGGTGCGGATTCGGGCCAGTTGGCGCTCCAGCCGCTCCGGGGCCGCGATGTCGTCGTCGTCGAGCCGCGCGACGTAGCGCCCGGCCGCCGTCTCGAGACCGCGGTTCAGCGAGGCGGCCAGCCCGGCCTGCTCGTCGTTCCGGAGCACTACGAGCCGTGGGTCGCCGACCGCAGCCAGCAGATCGGCCGTCTCATCGATCGAGGCATCGTCGATCACGATCAGCTCGAGGTCGTGCACGGTCTGGCCCAGCACGCTCTCGACCGCGGCGCCGAGGTAGCGAGCACCGTTGTGGACGGCGAGGAGAAA